>PVMK01124784.1_pt1 | contig 51155 bp, 43 predicted proteins | sample 1853481 | NCBI WGS metagenome assembly PVMK01 (sample SAMN08533507, study PRJNA380276) | Marine sediment metagenome, whole genome shotgun sequencing project.
ATGCAATGATCTATAATCGAAGAATAATTATCTAATCAAAAAGGGTAATCTTTAGAACTATTATATTAGTGTAGTTAAACGAATGAGCTACTCTTGTAAGCGTTTGCAATATTGGGTGCGCCTTTTTCTGGCGTACCTTATATGCAAAAAGGCATAGCTCCCTCGGTTACACTCGGGACAGAAAAACTGTGACACCAACGCAGCCCGAAGCGAGCAGCAGGCGAGCCAAATCAATTACAATAGCGTTTTCTTGCACCCAAATCTGATGCCTGCCGCGGCAGCTTATAAGGTTTGGGTGCAAGAAAAGCTATGGTGAGGAATGCGTGAACGTGTGAAATATAACAAGTGAATGGCGGTTATTGAGCACCAACCGGCGCGCAAAATAACCGGGAAATGAGGGGTATATGCAAGGGGGTGCTTCTACATTATTTTCAACACACCCCTAACCCCTCTCAAGAGGGGAACTATAATAGGAATGAAAGCCATTGCAGATATGTTATATGGAACAAAAGTGATGAAATGACGAACACCGAGCCACTTGCTTTCCCCCTCAGGCAAGTGGTTTTTTGTTTGAAATTTACCCTAAGAATGGTATGTCGGTTATGATATTTGTCATGCATTTTGTTTTAACACATTACTACCTTTAATGGTTATAACAATTAACTCCCTCATTATGAAAAAATATCTATTATTTCTGCTAACCATTTTGCTCTTAATTCCTGTGGGCAAGACGATGCTACACAAGTACCCACAGACGTCTAGTTGAGGAGTTTGGAGAATATGAGGAAGTAGTTAAACCTTTAAAACAGATAAATTAACAATACCTAATAAACAACACTATCATGGAAATCATTGAAATAAAAACAAGAGTAAAAAAAGCTGTTGCCAATGCTTTGGAAATGGATCAGACTGATATATCTGATGATGCAAACTTCATTTTTGATCTTGGAGCAGATTCAATGCAAAGTATGTTATTAATTGCTGCTTTTGAAGAAGAATTTGATATTGAAATGGAATTGGAAAAAGCACAGGAAATTCAAACCATTAGTGGTGCAGTTGACTTTATTGCTACCTACTTATAATCAACATTTTTCAAAACTTTAATAAAATTTGAGCTATGAGCAAAAGAGCAGAGCTTCATAAAAAGAATCTTCAAACCTTATTTTATCCCAAATCAGTTGCTATTGTTGGAACAAACAAAGTTAAAGGAACTGTACCCGGAGATATTTTTACAAGTATTTTACAAGCAGAGTTAAACGGGGTTATCTATCCTGTAAATCCAAGAGAAAAGTTCATTGGCTGCATAAAAGCTTATAAATATGTGCTTGATATTCCTGATCCCGTTGATCTCGCTGTAATTGTGTTTCCCAGTCCTGTAGTTCACAGAGCATTGGAACAATGTGGCGAAATGGGAATAAAATCAGTAATTATTATTTCTGCAGGATTTAAAGAAATCGGAGAAAAAGGACTGGAAAGAGAAAAGGAACTCATAGCAATAGCAGAGAAATGGGACATGTCATTTATTGGTCCAAATTGCCTTGGCGTAATTAATACTGATCCTGCCTCAAGGTTAAATGCTTCTTTTGCCAGAAAATTTCCGACAGAAGGGAGTATTGCATTCTTATCACAAAGTGGTGCACTTTGTACTGCTGTATTGGATTATGCACAGGCACGTAATATTGGCTTTTCAAAATTTGTAAGTTTTGGGAACAAAGCCGATATCTCTGAGATAGACCTACTCTATTATCTCATGGATGATGAAAAGACCAAGGTGATTCTATTATACCTTGAAGAAATTACCGATGGCCCTGGTTTAATGAAGGCAGCGCAAGACATAATTGAAAAAAGCAACAAGCCGGTGCTTATTATGAAATCCGGTCGAACATCAGAAGGTGCTTCTGCCGCAGCTTCTCATACAGGTTCGCTTGCAGGAGTTGATGAAATTTGTGATGATGCATTCAAGCAAGCCGGTATTATTCGCTGCGATAATGTAGAGGATATGTTTAATATAGCAATTGCATTCGCCTATCAACCCCTACCTAATTCTGAAAAAATTGCCATAATAACCAATGCTGGGGGACCTGGCGTCTTAACTACTGACGAAGCCATCAAAACTGGTTTAAAGCTGGCAAAATTCAGTGAAGAAACCACAAAAAAGTTCAAAAGAAGTCTTCCATCAACAGCTAATATTAATAATCCTATTGATGTTATTGGTGATGCCAGAGCAGACCGGTATCATGCTGCGATGACTGGCGTTTTGCAGGATGATGATGTTGATGGTGTTTTTGTGATTCTAACACCTCAATCAATGACAGATATTAAAACAATTGCTAAGGAAATAGCAACAATCGCCCGTGAATATAACAAACCAATTTACACCTCGTTTATGGGAGAAGCGGATGTGGCTGCAGGGATAAAGATTCTTCAAAAGCATAACCTTCCTCATTATGCTCTTCCTGAATCTATGTGTAAGCCTTACGAAGCAACTTTGTTCTTTAACAGATTAATTAATAAAAAAACAGAATCTTTTAAGCAGTTTTCTGATATAGATTCTGATAAAGCCAGGGCTATTATTGCAAAGAACAAGAAGGCTAAACGAACTTACATACCAGAGTACATTGCAGCCGAAGTAGTTGAAGCATATAAACTGCCGGTAATACCCAATGGTTTTGCGACATCCCCAAAAGAAGCTGGCGACATAGCCGATAAAATCGGCTATCCCGTTGTAATGAAAGTGATGTCAGATGACATCGTTCACAAATTTGATGTTAAAGGAGTTGTTCTCGATGTTAGTTCAAGTAATGAAGCTGAGGGAGCATATGATCAAATTATAGCAAATGTAAGCGAAAGAATGCCGGAAGCAAAAATTGATGGTATCTTCATTGCTAAACAGGTAGAAAAAGGCACAGAAGTAATCCTCGGAATTAAACGCGATCCATCATTTGGTCCTGTTGTGATGTTTGGATTAGGGGGCGTTTTTGTTGAAGTATTTAAAGATGTAAGTTTCAGGGTGGCACCGGTCAACAAAGAATCTGCACTCGAAATGATTAATGAGATCAAGTCTGTAGGAATGCTCAAGGGGGCAAGAGGCAGAACTGTCCGTGACATTGACAGTATTGTCGAAGCGATAATGAGACTTAGCCAGTTGGCACTGGACTGCCCACATATTAAGGAACTTGACATCAATCCGCTAATTGTACATGACAAAGGAAACGGCTGTTATGTAGCCGACACAAAAATTATTATATAAACTTATTACAATCAATCAAAATATAAAACCATGAGAATTCTAATACATGAACACTATCAGTCATTAAGCAAATGGACAGCTTATTATATTGCCAGTAAAATAAATGCTTTTAATCCAACACCAGAGAAGCCATTTGTGTTAGGTTTACCTACCGGGTCATCTCCACTTGGTACCTATGCCGAACTAATTGAATTAGTCAAACAGGGAGATCTAAGCTTTCAGAATGTCGTAACTTTTAATATGGATGAATACGTCGGAATTACTGAAGATCATCCAGAAAGTTATCATTATTATATGTACAAGAACTTTTTTAGTCATATCGATATACTGGAAGAAAACATTAATATCTTAGATGGCAATGCCAAAGATTTAGATAAGGAATGTAAGGATTACGAAGACAAAATTGAAAGTTATGGAGGTATTCATCTCTTCCTTGGTGGCATCGGTGCTGACGGCCACATTGCTTTTAATGAGCCGGGGTCTTCCCTATCCTCAAAAACAAGGATTAAGAGTTTAACTTTTGATACCATTCTTGCCAATGCAAGATTCTTTGAGAATGATGTGAAACAGGTTCCGAAAACTGCTTTAACGATTGGTGTTGATACCGTTATGCAAGCAAAAGAGGTAGTTATCATCATTAACGGATATAATAAAGCTCAGGCATTACAACAGGTGGTTGAGGAAGGGGTTAATCACATGTGGACAGTTTCTGTACTTCAGCTTCATCCAAAAGGCATGATTGTCTGTGATGATGAATCAACTTTTAAGTTAAGAGTTGGTACTGTAAAATACTTTAAGGATATAGAAAACAAGGACATTCAAACACTTCCCAAAGTTTAACAGCGATGTATAGAAAGCTCAAGGATACTGAAATCGTAGTCCTTCAACATCTGGCTTGTACAGCTGAAGATTGGAATGAAATTTTAGTAAAGGAAGACTTTATCCCTGAATCCATTTCGAATACCCAATTTGCAGGTAAGGTAAAGCTAGGTGTATTCTCCAGTAAAGTTCCGGTTGAAAAAGGAATACTAAAACCATCAGGTATTAGGAGTGCTTATATTGAAAATTGTACAATAAGTGACAATGTTTTTATCTCAAATGTAGGCAGTCTTATTAACTATGATGTAAGTGAAAACGTTGTATTAGAAAATATTGGAACTATCATTGTAAATGGTGAATCTACTTTTGGGAATGGCACTGAGATAGAAGTTTTAAACGAAGGAGGTGGTCGTGAACTTCCAATTTTTGACCGATTATCTGCGCAAATAGCCTATATGCTGGTTGTTTATCAACACGATACATTATTTATTGAGAACCTTAAACAGCTAATTCAGAAGTATGTAGAAACAAAGAAGGCAACCAGAGGATCAATTGGCAATAATGCCAAAATTTTAAATACTACTTCTGTACGCAATATTAATGCAGGCCCCTACGCTATTATCTCCGGAGCCTCGAATTTAGAAGAAGGAACAATATCAAGTTGTGAGGATGCCCCTGCAATAATTGGAGAAGATGTGATTGCCAAAGATTTTATTATCCTGTCAGGCTCGATTGTAGATGGCGGGGCAATTATTACTTCATCATTTATAGGACAGGGCGTTCAGATTGGCAAACAGTATTCTGTTGAAGGTTCAGCATTTTTTGCCAATTGCGAGGGGTTTCATGGTGAAGCCTGTAGCATTTTTGCAGGACCGTATACCGTAACACACCATAAATCCACCCTGCTAATTGCCGGGATGTTCTCATTTTATAATGCTGGAAGTGGCACCAACCAAAGTAACCACATGTATAAATTGGGACCACTTCATCAGGGTATTGTGGAAAGAGGAACTAAAACAGGATCGTTCTCATATATGCTATGGCCTTGTCGTGTTGGTGCGTTCTCTGTTGTAATGGACAAGCATGGGGCCAATTTCGATACCTCAGAACTGCCTTTTTCATACATTACCTATGAAAAAGGAAGAAGTCTTATTACTCCTGCAATGAATTTATTCACGGTAGGAACGGTTCGGGATAGTGAAAAATGGCCAAATCGTGATCGTAGAAAAGATACTGAAAAGCTTGACCTGATTATTTTCGAATTTTTCAACCCGTATATTGTTAGCAAAATGGCAAGAGGCTCCGAGGTTTTATCAGAAATACATGCCTCAACACCCAAGACAAAAGAGTTTGTTACCTATAAAGGAGCACATATAAATAGGTTAATGTTGCGTACCTCAAAAAGGTATTACGACCTGGCAATTAATGTATATATCGGAAATGAAATTATCAAGCGGTTAGAGAAATCAGACGATCCGAAAAGTTTAGATAATATACTTAGTATCCTCAGGCCTGAAACTAAATCGACTAATGCTAAATGGCTTGATTTGGCTGGTCTTATTGCATCCGAAGAAGCTATTGGTGGTGTAATCAGTTCGGTAATTACTCAGAAGATTTCTTCAGTTGATGAACTACAGGCAGCACTAAGAGGAATACACGAAAGTTATGAAACTGAATCTTATTCATGGTGTGCTGATTTAATTGAAGAAAGGTTAGCGATTAAGCTAAGTGATATTACTAGAGAACAACTTGTTCAAATCATTGGCGATTGGAAAACCAATTCCATCAGGCTAAAAAATATGGTCTTAAAAGATGCCGAGAAAGAATTTGATCTGCATAGCAAAATTGGATTTGGCATTGATGGGGATGAACAAACGAAAGAAGCGGACTTTGAAGCCATTCGCGGTACTTACGATGGCAACTCTTTTGTGAAGAGCTTACGCAAGGATATTACTGAAATAGAAGCTAAAGCAGCCAATCTTAGCAGAATATTATCTATGGAATAAACATATTATAGACCAACAGCAACAAAAACTGATCTACAACACAGCTCCCGGATGTTTAATTAATGAACTTATAATATGAATTAAACGAATCAAGCTTTTACCTGAAATTCAGAGTGTCAGTTTTATATAAAGGTGTTACAGGTGTAATTTTCATATTATATTAATATAATAAACAACATAGAGAATTATCTATTTAAAATAAATTAAATAACATATACCCTAATGTATCAGATTTTTATTAGAGGTTGTAAATGGCAGTTAAATAAAACGGTTAACAACTGGTAATCAGTATTTAGAATGTTTGATTGTGTTGTAAATGATCGGAATAATCTCTTAATTTAATTAATGTTAGGTCGAATTGTCATGATTGAAGAATACGTATCATTCTAGGAATCTTTTTTAAAGGGGTTAATTGTATCAAATCCTAAATTTATTGTATCATTATTTCCGGATTAAAATTATGGAGTTAGAAATTCACCTAAAAGAGTTACTAATTATCAGGAGTAGTTGTTAAAAAGGAAAATCGAATTATTTTAGGGGAGGGGGTGTCAAAAATTCTTAAACTTGAGAATGGTTTTTGACTTTTTAATACATTTTCGACTTTAAAAAATAACTATAGATTGCTTAAGAATCTCAAATAGAAATTATTAATCGGGAATTATTTGGGAAGAAAAAAAGTCAATAAATTGAAATACAATCTATTGACCTTTAAATTAGTAGCGGGAGCTGGACTCGAACCAGCGACCTTTGGGTTATGAGCCCAACGAGCTACCTACTGCTCTATCCCGCGATATCGGCTGCAAAGATACATAATATTTATCGATATAAACTAAGGTTTTATCCAATTAAAAAAGTCAGATGTTTTTGACATCTGACTTTCAGTATTATATATAAATGAATATATTATTAACTGCTCATTGACATTAAAAATTCTTCATTATTTTGCGTGTATTTGATCTTTTCACGAACAAATTCCATAGCCTCTACTGGATTCATATCGGCTAAATATTTTCGTAAGACCCATAATCTTTGTCTTATTTTCTCTTCATGCAATAGATCATCACGACGTGTACTAGATTTAACCAGATCAATGGCCGGATAAATTCTTCTATTAGAAATATTTCTATCCAATTGTAATTCCATATTACCGGTACCTTTGAATTCTTCAAATATAACCTCGTCCATTTTTGAACCGGTATCTGTTAAAGCTGTAGCAATTATTGTAAGAGACCCACCATTTTCAATATTTCTGGCTGCTCCAAAAAATCTTTTTGGCTTGTGTAATGCATTAGCATCAATACCACCCGAAAGGATTTTACCCGAAGCCGGAGCAACTGTATTATAAGCTCTGGCTAAACGTGTAATTGAATCTAATAAAATTACAACATCATGACCGCACTCTACTAATCTTTTGGCTTTTTCTAAAACAATATTTGCAACTCTTACGTGTTTTTCAGCTGATTCATCAAAAGTTGAAGCAACAACTTCACCCTTAACATTTCTTTGCATATCTGTAACCTCCTCAGGACGCTCATCAATAAGTAATACTATTTGGTACACTTCCGGGTGGTTTGCTGCAATAGAATTGGCAATATCCTTTAACAATATTGTTTTTCCTGTCTTGGGTTGTGCAACGATCATTCCTCTTTGACCTTTTCCTATAGGAGAAAACAGATCGATAATTCGAGATGAAATAGAGCTGTCTTTACCGGCAAGAGTAAATTTGACGTCTGGAAATAGTGGTGTAAGATGTTCAAAAGAAACTCTGTCGCGAACTATACTTGGGTTCAACCCATTAATTAGTGACACTCTGATTAGCGGAAAATATTTTTCACCCTCTTTAGGTGGCCTTACTTTACCTTTTACCGTATCGCCTGTTTTTAATCCAAAAAGTTTGATTTGCGATTGTGATACATAAATATCATCAGGTGAAGAAAGATAATTATAATCAGACGACCTTAAAAAACCATAGCCGTCTGGCATTATTTCTAAAACTCCTTCACTTTCAATAATACCATCAAATTCAAAATCAGGATCACGATATTTACCTTGTTTTTTAAATTCGCTATTTCTTGGTTTTTGAAACTTTTGATCCTTTTGCTGAGTTGATTTATGACTTTTTGAAAATACCTGTTCTTTTTTATCTTTATTTTCAGGTTTGGTATTGATATTCTTAGCCGTGATTTGAACATTTTCACTTTTTTCAGACGAACTATCTGCTGAAGTATTCTCAGAGGTTTTATGCTGAGCTTGTGATTTATGTTTAGGATGGGTTTTGTGTTGTGGTTGAACTTTGTGCTCAGATTGTGGTTGAGCTTTGTGTTCAGATTGTGATTGAGCTTTGTGTTCAGATTGTGGTTGAGCTTTTTGTTGAGATTGCGGTTGAGTTTTTTGTTGAGGTGTATTTTTTATCTCAGGACTCTTATCTTTTGAGGAATTATTCTCAGATCTAAACAATTCTTCCGAACCTTTATCATTTTTAGTAATTCGTTTGCGTTTTGGTTTATGAGATGGAGCAGTTTTTTCAATAACCTGTTTTGGATTTGCTGCTTGAACATCTAATATTTGATAAACCAAGTCTAATTTTTTTAATTGACGATATTTTGGTACATCTATTTTCTGAGCAATTTCTTGTAACTCTAGAAGTTTTTTCTCTTTGAGTTCATCTATTTCAAACATCATAAATATATATGGATTAAATGTTTAATTTCTATTAAAAAGAAATTTGTTGTTTTATAAATAATTTTTGTAATTATATTTTGGTATTGTAAAAGAAGTGATTTTACAATTTTATTTCGATTTGATGGCACAATATTACAAAATAAAATTAATATAATATGTTTATTTCTTAAAAAGATTAATGTATTTTTGCCATCGATTTATAAAATATGCTGCAAAGGATACAGACATTATATTTATTTATTAGCACCGTATTATCGGGTGCTCTAATATTGATACTCCCATTTTGGAAGAATATTAATGATGAGGAATTATATATTTTAAATTTATTGGAAGAAGATAGTTGGAAATTAATATCTATAGCTATTTCATTTGGATTATCAGGATTATTATCATTTATATCCATATTCTTATATAAGAATCGTAAAAAACAAATTATAATCAACAGACTCAATATTGTTGTCAACTTCTATTTATTAGGAATTATTGTTTATCATTTACTAATTATATCTGGAGAAAGTAAAATTTCTGAGAAGGGTATTGGGCTTTTCATACCTATATTGGTAATTGTTTTATTAGCACTGGCGAATAAAGCAATACTAAAGGATGAAAAGCTTGTAAAATCAGTAGATAGGTTGCGATAGTACTAATACCTTAGTTATAGTGTGTGATGGCTGCTTAAATGCAATTTAAGTAGCCATTTTTTCATATTAAAAGTTCTAACGGTTTTCAGGTATATTTAAAAATCCTAATTTCCTCTATTGTGAGAAAGGAAAAGTGATTATATATTTGTAGTGTAATTGTTCAAGTAATAATTACTGTTATGAAAAAAACAACCTTTGTAAAAAAGGGCAAAAAGGGGGAAGGGAGAGAAGATCATTTTAATAATAGAATTTAAACGACTTCTCTCCTTATTTAAACTCGAAAAAGGAAAAAATTGCTATAAAAGATTCCGAATGACATTTAGAAAATCAAATTTCTCTAAAAAAAATATTAATAATGATTAAAGTGATCACTATTAATTATAAAATATACTCCAATTCAATGGAGATTAAAACAGGGGAGAAAGGAGAGAAGTGAAGCACTTTGAATTCTAACACAAAGTAATTCTTCAAATAACTTCTCTCCTTACTATTTTTAAATCAAGGAATAATTGCTATGACTTCCTAATAAAATTGAAAATCAAGTATTGCTAATAAAATATTATTCCAATTATTAAGTTAAGGAATTAAAGAAAGGGGAGAAAGGAGAGAAGTGAAGCGCATTGTTTATATAATTCAAGTTAAACAACAAATAGCTTCTCTCCTTACTATTTAACAAGCAAATGAAAAAATATTAAACAAAAAAATACTCCAATTAAACAATCAGAGTATTTTTTTAGAAGTAATCTAATAACTTCTTTAAAGGGGAAAAAGGAAAAGGGAGTTAGGAGAGAAGCGAAACAATTATTTCTAATTATACAAATAACTTCTCTCCTTACTATAAATATTTCAACTATTGAAATTCAATTCAATTATGAAATGGCAAGGTAATAATTTTATATTAAATAATCAAATTGAGAGAGTTTAGCACTTTGATAAACAAATAAGTAACTCATTATAAGTTAATTATAAATTAAACTAAATATCATTTATGAAGTAAAAACAAGGAAAATTACATATTAATAATTTTTATATCTTTAGAAACCGTAAACTAGTGGTTTTTAGGGATAAGTCTAGTGGTATCTGGGTAGATGTGAAAATACCCATTTTCGCTATTGACTTATATGTCAATTGCCGATATATTTGAGGTGTTGACTTTATAAGTTAACGAAAACATATACATACAAAACAAATCTAAAAATTTATTATTATGAAAAATTTTACTATTGCTATTGCTTTATTATTGGTTATGGCTTCATTTACTACGAACCTGACCAACAACACGACAAAAGTTTTAACTGACATTGAAGGTACATTATTAGAGACGGCTCCAATAATGGAAAACAACAATGGAGACTTTACTGTTACCTTTACTGTAGATGAGAGTGTTATTGTTTCTTCTGCATTAATTGGCGAATCAAATGAAATATTTTTGGTGGAAAATGGTACTTCTGATCAATCAAAAACGATAACCCTAGGATTACAACCTGTAAATGGTAAAGTTGAAACAGCATTTAATAATATTTATGAGAATAATTATGATGTTGCCTCTATTGATGCATTGTTAAATACAACGGATCCTAATAGAAGACCAAAAGGTGGTATTATTTGGGAATAAGCATACAATAATTACAGATTAAAAGCGTTTATTTTATAAACTAGAAGAATCCGGGAAAATTAGTTTTTCGGATTTTTTTTTGACTGATAAAAAAATAATATGGATAATAAAATTACAGTTCATATAGCAGATGACCATCAGATCTTAATTGACGGGGTTAAGGCCGTACTAAATATTGAGCCTAATATTGAGGTTATCGGTTTTTCATTAAATGGAAATCAGGTTATAGATTGGTTTGGTGAAAATGATGCAGATGTATTGATATTAGATATCAATATGCCTGAACTGGATGGTATCGAAGTGCTGAAAAAGTTAAAATCCCAGAAAAACAAACCGGAAGTTATTGTACTATCCAGTTATGATGACGTGAAATTGGTAAAAGAAGTTTTACAAATGGGGGCAAAAGGTTTTGTGCCTAAAAAGTCTGCCGGCGAACACATAGTAAATGCTGTTTATAAGGTTGCTGAAGGAAATCAATATTTTACAGATGATATAAAAGAAAAAATGATGCAAACCTTGTTGAATGGCCAGTTAAAGAATGAAGGAAGTCAGGATGGTGTATTGATCAGCTCCCTGACAAAAAGAGAAGTACAGGTATTAAAATTGGTGGCGCAACAGTATAGTACCCGTGAAATTGCCGAAGAATTGCACATTAGTGAAAGTACGGTGGAAACACATCGAAAAAATCTGATGAAAAAAGTTAAAGTAAAAAATAGTGTTGGTTTAGCTATATTTGCCTTAAAAAATGAGGTTATTTAACTGATACTACAATTATCCCTATAAAATTGGTCATGGAATCTACTTTGTTAAAAGAAAAAATATTTTTAATTATATTTTTTTTGTGTATAGGATTATCTCTACATGCCCAAGATCAAATCAATCGATCTACCTATATCAATGATAAATTAGATAAAATTGATTCGCTTATTAAAGAGAAACAATTTGAAAAAGCGAAAGCATTAATCTTAAATACCCAAAACACTTTTTCTTTAAAAAACAGTGACAAGGAACAACTAGCATTTGATTTTAGAACCGCTCAGATTTTATATGAAAAGGGTAAAAATGAAGAAGCATTAAAAACATTATTAAAAGGATTTGAAAGATTAAGAGCCCAACCTTTTTCCGAATTAAATATTAAATTTGCAAACTATATAGCCAAGATATTTGCTAACTCTCAAAATTTTGATAAGGCCATTTATTATAATAAAATTGCTTTAAGAAAGTCCAAATTAATTAAAGATACAGTTAACATTACAAAATCGTTAATTAGGCTTGGGAGTTTTTTTTATGCAAAGAATGAGGTTGATAGTGCAAAATATTTTTTTAGAATAGTAAAAAATTTCCCGATTACCCCAAAAACAGAAGTAAGAATAGCCAATGCTTATAATAACTTGGGAGTTATTGCGCAAAATGAAGATAATTTTGATTTGGCAAAATATTGGGCAAAACAGGCTTTAGAGATTAAAAAAAAGCGAAATGATGTTTTAGGAATAGCCTATTCGAATGTTAATTTAGGGAATCTTTACCATTTTCAGAATAATTACAAGACAGCAATTAAAAATTATTCGGAAGCCTTATATTCTTTGGAAAAAGATACAACATATGATGCTTTGGTATTAAAAAGATTGATTTATGATAATTTATCAGTTTCTTTTGACTCCATTGGCGATTATACTAAGGCATATTCATATTTGATTAAATCTAATGTGTTAAATGATAAATTAACGGATGAACTTCTAGCTAAAAATATTGCAGAAGTTGAAGCCAAATATAATCTTGCAATTGAAGAGAAAAAAACCGATGAAGAAAAAAGTAAGGCTTTTAGGGCTCAGGTTTTATTTTATGGTTTGGCTTTCATTACTTTAACATTTTTAATTTTAGTTTTAATATTTTATAAAAATTATAAATTAATACAACAAAATAAATTAGAACAAATTCATAATGACTTGCAAACCAGAATAATTAATGCCACCATTGATGCTAAAGAAAAAGAGAGAAAAACCATAGCTGAAATATTGCATGATAGTGTTAGTGCCTTATTATCATCTGCCAGTTTACATTTACAAGCTTCAAAAGTACAATTAAATTCAAATGTTCCTATTGAAATATCAAAGGCACAAGAGATTGTAAATGAAGCCTCAGTAAAAATTAGAGATCTTTCTCATGAATTGATCTCTTCGGTATTATTAAAATTTGGTTTGGCATTTGCTGTTCATGATATTTGTGAAAAATATTCAAATTCTGAATTAGAATTGAACAGTGATGATAACGGTATAAAACGGTATAATCAAAAGTTTGAAATAAAAATATACAATATTATTGAAGAATTAATAAACAATATCTTAAAACACAGTAAAGCAAAAAATGCGTCAATTACTTTAATAGAAAGGAATGGTGAAAAATTATTGATCCAAATTATTGATGATGGTAAAGGATTTGATGTAAAAAAAGAAAGAAATAAAGATGGTTTAGGTTTAAGTCATATAGAAGCTCGTGTTAAAATTATGAAAGGGGTATTTAATATTAATTCTAAAAAAGGAGAAGGAACAAGTATTTTTATTTCAGTACCCGTGTATAAATCAGAAACAGTAGTATCTGTTTAATTGATTAAAGCATTTCTATTACTTCTAAATTTTTAATGTTGGTATTGTCAATTTCAAATCTAAGCATGGTTCTTATTTTATGAATACCATATTTACCGGCTGCACCGGGATTCAAATGTAATAAGTTAAATTTTTTATCATATTGAACTTTTAATATATGCGAATGACCTGAAATAAATAGATTTGGCGGGCTTTTATTTAATAATTCCTTGATCCTATAATTATAATGATTAGGGTAACCACCGATATGAGTGATCCAAACTCTTACTTTTTCTATAGTAAATATATTATCTAATGGTTGTTCAGCTCTGATATACTTATCATCAATATTGCCATAAACAGCTCTTAAATTCGATAATTTATTAATTTTATCAGTTACCCTAAGATCTCCGATATCCCCTGCGTGCCACACTTCATCAGATTGACTGCAGTAATTTAAGATCTTATCATCTATAAAACCGTGCGTATCAGAAAGCAACAAAATTTTTTTCATGAATATTTTTATGTTTTATTATATTATATTTGTGCGTCATAAAAATACAAGTTTTTGAGATATTTTATAGAACTTTCTTATAATGGAAAAAGATATCATGGATGGCAAATTCAACCTAATGAGAATTCTGTACAAGAAACATTAGAAAATGCTATGACCTTATTATTAGGAGAGCAAATAACAGTTGTTGGGTGTGGAAGAACTGATGCGGGTGTTCATTCAAGTCAATTTTTTTTGCATTTTGATCCGTCAAAGGTTATTGATAAAAAAAAGTTAAAATTTAAACTGAATGCGTTTTTACCAAATGATATTGTTATTTTTCAAATCTATAATGTTAATGATAATGCTCATGCCAGGTTTGATGCGATACAAAGAAGCTATGAATATAGAATTTCATTGAGAAAAAATGCATTTTTAAATGATACTACCTGGCAAGTTCAAAATCAGATATTTGATGTTGAAAAAATGAATAACGCAGCAAAAGCATTATATAATTATAAAGATTTTAAAAGTTTTTCTAAATCTAATTCTGATGTTAAAACCTATAATTGTGAAGTAACAAATGCTATTTGGAAAAAAAATGGTGATCTTTTGATATTTAGTATCACGGCAAACAGATTTCTTAGGAATATGGTCAGAGCAATTGTTGGTACTTTATTGGAAGTAGGTAAGGATAAAATTAGTATTGAAGAATTTAAAAAAATTATTGAAAGCAAAGACAGGACACGTGCAGGAGCCTCGGTAAAAGCCCAAGGCTTATTTTTAACTGAAATAGTATATCCTGACAAAATTTGGAGCGAATAAATATGTCTGATAAAAACACAGAAGAAATAAAAGTAACGGGTAAAGTTTATGATTATAAACTATTTGTAAGATTAATGAATTTTGCCAGAGGCTATAGGCGTCAGTTTGTAATTTCAGTAGTTTCAGTTATTTTGTTGGCTCTCTTTGCCGCAGTCAGACCGGTTTTGTTACAACAAATAATTGATGACTATATTAGCAATAAAAACGCTAAACAGTTATTGATTTTTTCAATTTTAATGCTTTCCGTTTTAATTATTGAAGTATTATTTCAGTTCTTATTTATCTATTTTGCCAATTGGTTGGGGCAAAATATTATCAAAGATATGCGAACCCAATTGTTCAAGCATTTGTTGCATTTTAAGATGCAATATTATAATAAATCATCAGTGGGTAAATTAGTTACCCGAGTGGTATCCGATATAGAAACCATTGCAAGTGTTTTCGGTCAGGGCTTGTTTATGATCATTAGTGATTTGCTTAAAATGTTAGTAATTGCAATAGTAATGATTTGGATGAATTGGAAATTATCATTGATCGTATTTTCGATCTTGCCAATATTGATTTTTGCAACGAAAATCTTTCAAAAAGCTATGAAATCTGCTTTTCAGGATGTGAGAACTGAAGTAGCAAACTTAAATAGTTTTGTACAGGAAAGGATAACAGGGATGGGAATAATTCAACTTTTTACTCGTGAAAAGATTGAATACCAAAAGTTCGAATCTATCAATGAAAAACACAAAAAAGCGTGGATAAAAACGGTTTGGTTCAATTCTATATTTTTTCCATTAGCTGAAATTTTACCTTCTATTGCTATTGGATTAGTGGTTTGGTATGGAGGTTTAAATGCTGCAGTCAATAGTTCAATTACCACAGGTGAAATTATCAGTTTTATAATGATGAACAATATGTTATTTAGACCTTTGCGTCAAATTGCTGATAAATTCAACACCTTACAAATGGGAATGGTTGCCGCGGAAAGAGTATTTAAGATCATTGATGATAGTGAAACTGAAAAAGATTTTGGTGAGAAAGTATCAATATCACTTAGTGGTGCTGTCTCATTTAATGATGTTTATTTCAGTTATGTGGAAGATGAAGAGGTTATTAAAGGAGTTTCTTTTGAAGTAAATTCTGGAGAAACAGTTGCTATTGTTGGTTCGACTGGTGCGGGTAAATCAACAATTATAAATTTATTAAATCGGTTTTACGAAATTGATAAAGGGGAAATTAAAATAGACAATGTGAATATATCCGATTATAAACTCCATAATTTGCGTAATCAGATCGCTGTTGTTTTACAAGATGTATTTTTGTTTTCTGAATCAATTTATAATAATATAACCTTAAAAGATGAATCGATAAGCTTAGAAGAAGTTAAAAATGCTGCCAAAAGAATTGGCATTCATGATTTTATCATGTCTTTACCTAATAATTACCACTATAATGTTAAAGAAAGAGGGGCAATGTTATCAGTTGGGCAACGTCAATTGATAGCATTTTTAAGAGCATCAGTTAGTAAACCAAGAATTTTGATCTTAGATGAAGCAACATCGTCTATTGATTCTCAATCTGAAAAATTAATTCAGGATGCTACAGAAAAAATAACTAAGAATAGAACATCAATAATTATTGCACATAGATTGGCAACTATTCAAAAAGCCGATAAGATAATTGTTATGGAAGATGGAAAGATTGTTGAACAAGGAAATCATAAACAATTGTTAGATAAAAAAGGCTATTATAGTAAGTTATATAATATTCAATTCGCTCAAAAAAAAGCCAGCTAATTACCTGGTAACCATTCGTTTCTGTTCAATTTATATCGTCGATCCATGCAATTATCTTTTTGATTGACGAATTCATTGTCAAAAATCAAAAACTTTTCTAATATTTTTACGGATTTCAGGTTAGTTATAGTTGCATCAGCAGTTATTAAATCAAATTTTAAGATTTCAAAACCATAATTAATTAAACCTTTTGCTATTTCTGATCCATATCCTTTACCCCAAAATTGTTCTCTTAGCCTAAAGGCAAGTTCATTTTCATTTTCATTATTCTTAATCAAGCCGCAAAGACCGATTAATACCGAATCATTTTTACAGACAATCGCCCATATTCTCTTTTCAGATTTGATCTTATTTAAATTTACTAATTCAGTTAATTTCTCACGGCTTTCAGCTTTATTTAAAACCTTGGCAGGAATGGGATTCATTACCTTAGGATTACCCATAATATCATAAAAAGTATCCAAATCTGAAATTTTAAAATACCTAATTATTAATCTTTGGGTTTCAAATACAATCTTATTTTTCACTTGAGGTCTGATATATTATGTCAAATCTTCTTTTATAATTTCTATTAGTTCATTGGCATCTTCAAACAAAACAAAAGCTCCATTGTTTATATATGATATTTGACCTGTTTCTTCTGATACTACTATGGCAAGAGCATCAGATCGAGTAGTAATGCCTAATGCGGCTCTGTGACGTAATCCGAAATGAGCAGGAATTTCGATAGTATTTTCAATTGGTAATATGACCCTGGTTGCAGTAATGATATTATTATCTATGATAATTGCACCATCGTGAAGTGGGCTGTTTTTATAAAATATACTTTTTAAAATGGGTTTATTAACTTCAATATTCATTGAATCTCCAGTCATTTTCACAAACTCCAAGGAGTTGTTCCTTTCCAACACCAATAAAACACCCGTTTTAATTTTTGACATTTCATAACAAAAAGTAATTATTTCATCAATATGGACATTTGGAGCAATATCTGTTTTTAAAAATTTTAAATGTTTAAGTAATCCTTTTTTAGAAGCGATATTTGTAGATCCAACCATCAGTAAAAATTTACGAATTTCTTGTTGAAACACAATTATCAAAGCAATAAAACCACCTCCTAGAAATTTACCCAAAATATCACTTAAAAGCTCCATTTCCAGGGCCTGAGTAAGTTTCCAAATCAAATAAATAATAGCAATTCCAATGAAAATATTGATTGCCGCCGTGCCACGAATTAATTTGAAGATATAAAAGAGTAAAACAGCGACTAAAACGATATCCAATATGTCTAAGAAGCTGATGTTTAAAAAATTAATTGTATCCAATTCTAAATTAGTTTTTGTAAATGTAAGAATTATTTCACACTATAAATATATTCTTCAGGTTCGATAGAAATGTTTTGATTTTGAATATGAACTTTTGCGTTCAAATAATTTTGATACGTAGTATTTTCACTATATTTCAATATTATTTTTGGTGATTCTATTGTGTCTTTTAATTCTAAAATATCTATGAATTCAGATAATTCAGCCAACTTAACTGCATTTTTATTCAAAATAATTTGGTCATTTTGTATATCTATTTCAATAAATTCATTATTAAATGAAATGACTTCAATATCACTATTTTTAGAATTATACTTTATATAAGTTGTAGGATTGAAATTTATTAATGAAATATTTTTGTTTTTTGTATTTGCATAACTAAAATAATTTAACATCCCTTCTTTTTTATGCATGGAGTCTTTGTTCTTGTTTTTCTGCATTTTTTGTAAATGTGGAATTACCAATTTCATGGGCAAACGCCTGTCAATATTAAAGATCCAGTGTGTATTTAAAATTTTATTATTTTTATTAAGAACAGCTAAAGTATCTTTACCTTGTACTTCAAAAAATATCCAAATACTTGAATGGTTATGTATTTCAGAGATTCCTTCTACACTGATTTTTGGTAATTGCACAGCTTTATCGGTACAACTCAAAACGAAAAATAGAGAGAGAAAAATTTGAATTCCAATAATTCTTTTCATAAAACATTAATGTTTATTTTCAACAATTTTTACCGCTTCGACAGCTTGTTTAACATCATGAACTCTTAAAATTTGAGTACCTTGAATTAGTGCAATGGTATTTGCAACAGTAGTCGCATTTAATGATTCTCCTACTGAAATGTTTAGATAATTATACAACATAGATTTTCGTGAAATTCCCGTTAAAACAGGTAAATCTAAACATTGAAACAAATTCAAATTATGAAGTAATTCATAATTTTGATCCATGGATTTACTAAAACCGAAACCAACATCAATAATGAGATCATTAACTCCTAAAGCTCGTAATTCAAATATTTTTTTTGAGAAATAATAAATGATATCTTTTATCATATCATCATATTCTGTTTTTAAGTGTAGGTTTTCATGAGTACCCTTCATATGCATCATAATATAGGGAGCCTGTAATTCTGCTATAGTTTTAAACATTTGATCATCGAAACTACCGGCTGATATGTCATTGATCATGCAAGCACCAATTGCAACGCATTGTTTCGCAACTGAACTCCTGAAGGTATCAATAGAAACTAAAATATCTGGAAAATTATGGATGATAATATCTAATACTGGTAGAATTCTAGAAAGCTCGTCTTTCTCATTAACATACTTTGCTCCCGGACGCGAAGAATATCCTCCGATATCTATAAATGTAGCTCCTTCATGAAGCATTTTTTCTGTTTGTGAAAGTATTTCTTTTTCTGATTTGTATTTACCACCATCGTAAAAAGAATCAGGAGTAAGATTTAATATTCCCATTACTTTTGGACTTGTTAAATCAATTAAATTCCCTTTACAATTTATACTTTTCACTTATTTGAATTTTTAATATTATTTGCTCGCCACGGTATTTACAATTTTACTCAATTTAGGAGCTGTATAATTTCTCATACTATCGATCAAATCCTCAATATTATTATTCACTAGAATCATATCCCGATTATTTTGTTTTAAAAATCCCTCATTCACCATATGATCTAATTGTAGAAGCACATGGTTAAAAAAACCGTTGGTATTCAGTATGCCAATTGGCTTATTTTCAATACCTAATTGCCCCAATGTTAGAGCTTCAAATATTTCATCTAAGGTGCCAAAACCACCGGCTAAAGCAATATACCCATCCACCATTTTGCTTATTCTAACCTTTCTTTTCGACATTTTCTTGGTAACAATCATTCGGGTTATTTCTGTGTGAGCTACTTCTTCATGCCTCAATAAATTAGGAATAACACCAATAACCTCACCATTATTTTTAATAATTGTATCTGCTATTGCACCCATCATACCAATTTTACCTCCGCCATATACCAAACCTATATTGTTTCTCGCAAAATATTTTCCTACTTTTTTCGCATCATTTTCATAAACATCTTTGAATCCAATACTAGATCCGCAAAATACAGCTATCCTGTTCATAAATTAGAATTTTTAATTATATATTTTTTGTAAAAATAAACAAACCAATGATATTATTTCACAAGATTTTTATAAATTCGTTTTTATAAAACGAAAACTAGAAAACCCGGATTTTATACTATTTATATGCACAAAACTACACAACAATACAATGAGGTAATAGGTAAATGTCGCTCACTTTTTGTGGATAAAATGAAAGATTATGGAAGTGCATGGCGCATTTTACGCCTGCCTTCACTAACAGATCAAATATTTATTAAAGCTCAAAGAATTCGTCAATTACAAGAAAATAATGTTAGAAAGGTTGCAGAAGATGAAATTCCTGAATTTATGGGAATTATTAATTATTCTGTTATGGCTTTGATACAAATTGAAAAAGGAATTGTAGATCAACCGGATCTGAATGTAGAACAGGCTACAAATTTGTATGATAAGCATATTGCCGAAACCAAAGAGTTAATGGATAACAAAAACCATGATTATGGAGAAGCATGGAGAGAGATGCGTATAAATTCATTAACAGATTTAATTTTGCAAAAATTACTTCGTGTAAAACAAATTGAAAATAACATGGGGAAAACTTTAGTATCTGAAGGAATCGATGCCAATTATCAAGACATGATAAACTATGCCGTTTTTGCATTGATCTTAATGAACGAAAAAATATAGTTCACATAAATAATATTTTGAAATGATTATAGTCACACATATAACGAGAATACTAGTAGCGATAACATTTATTTTTTCAGGTTTCGTAAAACTTGTTGACCCATTAGGTTCAGCCTATAAATTTGAAGAATATTTTGGGGCAGATGTATTGAATTTAGAATTTTTAAGCCCTTTTGCTTTACAATTCTCCATTATTCTTATTATTGCCGAAATAATGTTGGGTATAATGTTGTTGATTGGTTTTAAAGCTAAATTTACGGTATGGAGTTTATTTTTTATAACCTTATTGTTTTTGTTTCTAACCTGGTATTCAGCTTATTTTGATAAAGTTACAGATTGTGGTTGTTTTGGTGATGCGGTTAAGTTAACACCTTGGGAAACGTTTTATAAGAATTTGATTTTAATTGGATTGATAATCTTTTTAATAAAAACAGTATATGAGATACAACCAATCCTATCAGAAACATTTGTTAACCGAGTTACAATTGTTTTTTTGTTAGTTTTTGTATTTATAACATTTTACGTTTTAAAACATTTACCAATTATCGATTTTAGACCATATGCTATTGGGAAAAATATACCTGAAGGAATGATTGTACCGGAAGGAGCAATAAAACCTATTTATGAAGATATTTGGATTTATAATGTAAATGGAGAAGACAATGAGTATTCAACTGAAGATAAACCATGGAATATTAAAGGAGCAACATTTGTTGATAGAATAACAAAAACAATTGAAGAAGGTTATATTCCTCCAATTCATGATTTTACAATGGAAGCGAATGGAGAGGACCTAACAGATGTCCTGATGAACAAAGAGCGGTTGATGTTGATTGTAGCTTATAATTTGCGATCATCGGATGAAAAGGGGATGTCAAAAATAAAAGAAGTAAGTGATAGAGCTTTGGAAAATGGCTATTCTGTTTATTGTTTTTCGGCTTCAACGGAAGAAGATTTTTTAGAACTTAAAAAAAGATATAATTTTGATTTCGATTTGCTTTTTTGCGATGAGACAACTCTTAAAACCATTATTAGGTCAAACCCAGGAATAGTTACTTTAAACAAAGGTACTGTTACCGGTAAATGGAGCTGGGTAGACGCAGAAAAAGTTAAGATGTAATTTGTTATTTTAATATATTTAAATGTAATTATAAAATAGTTATAACACATGAAACAAGCTCTCTTGGTGTTTTTTGGTGGTGGTTTGGGCAGTGTAGCAAGGTATTGGTTAAATGTGAAATTCAATAATATTGAAAACGCAATACCCTATGGTACCTTATTGGCCAATATTTTAGGAAGTCTGTTTATTGGGTTGATTTTTGGTTATATGGCAAAAACCGGCAATTTATCTGAGAAAAATTCTTTATTATTAGCCACCGGTTTTTGTGGAGGGTTCACTACATTCTCAACCTTTATTTACGAAAACTATTTGTTTGTAAAGGATGGAAATTACTTTGGTTTTTTGCCGTATTTAGCAATTACTTTTATATTAGGTTTTGTAGCTCTTTTTCTGGGCTTGTATTTAATTAAACTTTTTTAAACCTATTTTTTTAATGCTTACCATAGGTTTTAACACCTGCTTTTATCTCTATATTTAGGCTGTTCACTTTTGGGGGAATGGGACAAGAATATTTACTGTTATATGCGCAATATGGATTATACGCTTTGTTAAAATCAATAATAATGGTATCGCCTTCCGGAAGTTTTAAATCGATATATCTTCCTCCGCCATAAGTAGTATCACCATTTGTTTTATCATTGAAGGGTAAAAACAAATAATCCTCAAAATCGTCGGTTAATAATAATTTTTCATTTTGATAGATATGTAAAACATGATCTTCACCTTTGATTTTAAATTTTGCTGTTGCATATAATTTATAAACAGGTAACCTATCTGTTGTTGTTTGCATTTTAAAGGGTTTGCTGTTTTTGTGGAATTCAAGCTTGGCAGTAACAATATAAGCAGAATCAATTTCGAAAAATTCAAGAGATTTAAAAGTTTTTAAATCCTCATCTGTTAAAGGGCTTTTTTCTTTGCTTGCAAATTCTTTGTTCAGTTTGGTTTGATATTTTAATGCGCTTTTAATCTCTTTGCTTTGTTGTGCATAAATCGATATGTTTATTAATATAGTAAATAGAATAATTAATCTTTTCATAATGTGAATTTCACTTCTCAAATATAGTTATATTTTATAGAGCTATTGATTATTAGAATAAAGAAAATTAAATCTGGAATGAAGTTTAATTATATTTAATTCATGCTACGTAAAATAATCATACCATATAAAGGATTATCACCGAAATTTGGTTTTTGGCATTGACAACTTTTGTCAACCGGGCAGGTGCAATGGTGATACCATTTTTGTCATTGTACCTATTAAAATATTTAAATTTTACACTTGGTCAAGTTGGATGGATAATGACCTTTTATGGTTTAGGATCTGTTGTTGGAGTTTATTTTGGCGGAAAATTAATAGATAAAATTGGTTATTATATTGTAATGTATTCTAGCTTAATATTAACTGGATTGGCTTTTTTTATTTTACAATATTTGAATTCTTTTTATGCCCTATGTACTGGTATATTTTTGCTGACTATTGTAGCGGATGCTTTTAGGCCGGCAATTTGGGTTGCTATGGCTGATTATATTAAAGAAGAGAACAGAACACGTTCTGTTACTTTGATCAGGTTAGCAATTAATTTAGGGTTTTCAATGGGTCCCACCCTGGTATGTTATGGGGATATTATTATTGATAGCGTGCATTTTATTACTTAAACTAAGGAAAATAATTAAAGCTTAATGATTGTATTACAACAAAGTTAATTTTGCCAAGTAATCATAGTGATAACCTTTTATTACCATTTCGCAGCGCAAACCAACTTTTTTAGCCTGAAGTTGTAAATTGTAAAAATCAACAAATAACCAATTAAATGGCTTACTGTATTGATTCTGATATTTTAATTCAAATTGCACCTCACCATAGTACTTTTCATTTTCAGGCAATTCAAGGTCGCCAAAATTATCTTCATACATATAAATGATATCTGAAGAGTCAATTAAAATTTGTCCGTTGGAGGATAAAAGTGATTTTAAATGATCTAAAAAATTGCTAAGATTATTTAATTTCCCACATATCCCTGTACCATTCATTAAGGCTAATATCGTATCGAACATTTCATTTTTCAGCTGCCAAACATTTTGAATTTCAGCATTTTTTACCCCACGTTCTTTGCAAGTCTCAATTGCACCCTTTGATATGTCAATCGCTTTGACTTTCAAACCTTTATTTTGTAAATATAGCGCATGGCTTCCTGCACCGCATCCAACATCTAAAACATTACCTCTGCTAAACTGTAAAGCATTTTGCTCAATTATCGGCATTTCATCAAAAGAACGAAAAAGAAAGGGTAATTCCATTTCATCCTTTATTCCAATGGATGAAAAAGTTGTAATATTCTCGGTATAATTTCCATTATGATAATCCAATAATGCACTTCCAATGATATCTGTATCGATTTTTTTACCCATTAAATTGTAAATACTACTTATTAATTAACTCAATAAATGTATCATTATTTTTTAATTTATCGATTCCTTTGATTTTATTTATTCTGTTAATATCACTATACCCTGAATTAAGTAATTTTTCTAAATAACTTAAAGCTAATTTTTCATTTTGTAAGACCATAGAATTTTCAATTTGTTTGAAATAGGGAAGTGGGTATTTAGGATAAATTAAAATACAAATGTCATAACAAAAAATAGATTGGCTTGTTTTTCTTATATTATTACCATGACTTGCAGTTTCAATAGCATGAGCAAAAACTTTATATTGAACTCTATTCAACATATTCTTCCTGTTTGTATCGCCATTTTCAATTTTCTTTTTAAGTTTAAAAATTTCTGATTTCCACCACTTTGAATTATAATTTCTACGATTAAAGTCTTTATTAAATTGATCAATAAACTTTTTTGAAAGGATTTCTTCCTCCTTAAAATTAGAAGCAAGAAGTGTTATTTCATTTTTATATTGCTCGTTTTTTCTCAAATGTGTTAATTTTTCATTAATACTATCTAATTGATAGTATTTTTGAAAATTTCTTATAATTCTTTCATATACTTCTGCAGCTGAAAGTACGTTATTTTCATTTTCAAAATTTACAGCATCCGAATAATAGCTAAAATATATTTTTTTGATATCGTCCTTATTTTCAGGGATAATATTTTTTTTATAAGCTTCTAATTGCAGCCAATCAAAAGCTTTAAGGATCTGTTTTTGAGAAGGCCATCGATGATTCATATCAAAAACAAAAAGTTCATTAGATAAATTGATTTTATTTAAAAATCCTTTGGTATTATGCATTTCAATATAATTCATATCTTGATTTCCAACAATGCCTGCATAGGAAAATGTTTCAGTTGATGGAATTATCCCACTGTTAGAAGAGAATCCTGCACCACATGCCACTACACCTTGAATTTGTTTGGTTATAATTGCAATAGTTGAGGCTAATCTTGATCCTCCCGAAAAACCGGAAGTATAAATTCTATTTTCATCAATTTTAAAATTTAAAAAAACCATTTTAAATAGTCTATCGGTTATTTGAAAATTTTGATCATATGGGCCATTTTTAGCATTATTTGAACAAACCAGTATATAACCATATTTTTCAGAGGATTTAATAAATGGATGTATTCCTGCTTTTCCACGAGCCATTGGATCGAATATAAAAACAATAGGAGAAAGAATGTTAGGATCATATTGATTTGGCAGATATAATGAAAATGACTCGCCAATGTTCTTATCAACAAAAACCGTATCTATGATCTGACCCTTTGTAATTTTATTTTGCTGGGCGAAAGAAGTTAGAAAACAAAAAAGCAGAATTATTTTTAAGAGCTTGTTCAAAGGTTATAATTTTACTTTCTAAACTACTATAAACCTATATTATAATATGTTAAAACAATCATAATTGTTATTTTGCCCAGGTAGGATTTACATCTAATACTATATTAAAAACAAAAGTTGCGATATAGTAGGTAGCTAATGTAACCATGATAATGCCTAATATGTTAAGGATAAATCCGGTTTTCGACATATCAATGACTTTTAATCGTTTGGTACCGAAAATAATCGCATTAGGAGGTGTTGCAGATGGGAACATAAACGCCCATGAATCAGCTATAGTAGCAGGTAGCATGAATAATAGAGGGTTGAGTTCAATACTCATAGCCAATCCTGCTAAAACAGGTAAAAAAGTTTCTACGGTTGCCACATTAGAAGTTAATTCGGTTAAAAAAGTAATTAATATTGTAACTGCTAAAATGATAATAAATGGGTGAACATCTTTAAGCCATATAAGCTGATCCCCAATCCATTGAGAAAGTCCTGAATCTTTAATACCACTTGCCAAAGCAAATCCGCCACCGAACAATAAAATAATTTCCCAGGGAATTTTTTCAGCAGTTTTCCAATCCATGATAAAACTACCTTTATTCTTTTTTGATGGAATTAAAAATAAAAGAATTCCAATGGTAATAGCTACTGTTCCGTCATTTAAATATTTCGGGTTATTGAATATATTTGACCATCCTTTTAAAGTAAATGATCCTAAAACGAAATCAGCCCTCGTAAACCAAAGAAGCGCCAACATTATAAAAAGTACTGCCAATATTTTTTGCTCAACTATCCAGACACCCAACTTTTGATATTCATCAATTATTGTTGATGAGTCTATTGTTTTCCATTTTTTAGCATCACTTTTAACAAAAACCAAGTACAAATAACCAAAAGTGATGGTAAATAAAATTACAACGATAGGAAAAGCGTATAAAAACCAGGAAGCAAAGGTAATATCCGGAGCATTTGGAAAATAGATAGCAAAAATCCTTGCAAATGATAAATTAGGTGGAGTACCCACTAAAGTAGCAATTCCACCAATGGATGCACTATAGGCTACAGATAGTAGCAATCCAGTTGAAAAATGCTGGATATTTTCTTTAGGATTAATTTCTTCTAATTTTAAAATAATGGATATTAAAATTGGTACCATCAACATGGTTGTTGCCGTATTGGAGATCCACATCGATAAAAAAGCGGTTCCCAGCATAAAACCCAACATTATTTTTGCAGGACTATTACCTACAATCAGTAATAATTTTAAGGCGATTCGTCTGTGTAGGTCCCATTTCTGCATCGCTAAAGCAAATAAAAATCCGCCTATAAATAAAAAAATGATATCGTTGAAATAATTAGAGGCTACCACCTTTCCGTTCATGATTCCAAGAACCGGGAATAATACAATTGGAAGTAAGGAGGTTACTGCTAAAGGGATTACCTCAGCAACCCACCAAAAAGCCATTAATAAAGCTACAGCAAGAGTGTAGGTTATTATTGGTTTGTCTGGATCCAATTCAACAAAAAACACAAGATATAAAAACAGAATAGGAGCAACAAAAAAAACAATGTATTTAATTGTTTGACCGGATAATGATATTTTTGGAATCAAATCATATTTATTTTAAGACTGAAAATTCAATAGAAGAAGACGTGAAAACCGTATGCGTTTGTGTTTTAAAATCATCTTCTTTTGCTTTGAAAATGTTAGGTACAAAAGTTTGGGGATTTAAATCAATTAATGGAAACCAGGTACTTTGAATTTGAACCTGTAATTTATGTCCTTTTTTAAAAGTATGAAATACATCCTGTAATTTAATGTCAACATCTGTTATTTTATTCGGAATAAAAGGTTCCGGGTTTGAAAAACTATTTCTGAATTTACCTCTCATTACTTCACTGCGAACCATTAAATGATAATTACTCAATTTCAAATGATCTTGCATTCCTTCTTTTTGTTCCTCAATGTCGGCCGGATGAACATCAATAATTTTTACGATCCAATCTGCATCAGTACCTGTTATGGCTACCTTTAATTTTGCTAATATATCTCCTGCCAGAGTTAGATCTTCATTTAAAATACTTGTTTCAAAAACCAATACATCAGGCCTTCTGGCTGCAAAACGTTGATCATCTGTCATATATTTTCTTGGAGTAAAAACTGTTTTTATATCTTCAGAATATGGTACAGGGTGTTTGATATCACTAATAAACTTAATTGGCTTATTAGAGATTTGAACATTGGTCAATTCCTGATTTTCTGATAGAAAAAATGTTTTTTTGGCTATACCTTGAGGAGGCCAATTATCATATGTCTTCCACTCCTTATTACCTGAATCAAAAACATAGGCTTCCGGTAATCCTGTATTATGATCTCCTTTTCCTTTTAAAAAGTGATTAAAGAATTTTGTTTCGATATTCTTTTGAAAAAATTCAGATATTGAATCTCCAAAATAATAATTACCAACAAAATTTTTCCCTTTTCTTCCGGCCCATGCACCGTGATCCCAAGGTCCAAAAACCATGGTATTATAATTTTCAGGATTGTATTTTTCTATAGTTTTGTAGGTTTCTAAAGGTCCGTAAAGATCTTCTGCATCGAACCAGCCTCCAACCACCATGGTTGCAACACTTGAATTTACTTTTTTTAAGTGTTGAATAATACCTTTAGATTGCCATATGCTATCATAGTTCGGATGTTCTATTAATTCCTTCCAAAAGAAATCATCAACCATATCATCTTTTCTTAAACTTGGATTATCAATAGTTTCATATTGAAAGTATTTATTTAAATTACTTAACGGACCGGCATCCAGAAAAAATTGATACTGATCTTTGGTTTTTAAATCAGGTAAGCTGTACCAGGCTGTATCCACAGGTTTATCTTTAGGTGTTCCAAAAAGTGACGTTACTTTAAAATAACTTAATAAATAAGCTCCATTATGGTGAAAATCATCAAAATAGAAATCGGCTATACATGCTTGAGGTGATGCTGCTTTTAATGCCGGATGAGCATCTAATGTGGCATAAGTTGCGTAAAAACCGGGATACGAAATTCCCCAAATACCAACTTTTCCGTTATTAGTATCCACATTTTTAATTAACCATTCAATAGTATCAAAAGTATCTGAACTTTCATCTATATCTTTACTGGATTTTTTAATTGGAATATAAGCCCTCATATTATCGTAAGTTCCCTCACTCATCCACCTGCCTCTAACATCTTGATATACAATAATATTTCCTTCTTTCATTAAGTGGATATTTGGACCAATTTTCTCACGAAATTCAGAGTCGCCATAGGGTTGACAACTATAAGGAGTTCGCTGAAGTAAAATAGGATATATTTTACTTTTATCTTTTGGGGTATATATGGTTGTGTGCAAGTTTATCCCATCGCGCATAGAAATAGAAACTTCTTTTTTATCATAATTATCTTTGACATAAGTATCAGGTTGGTTGATTAATTCATCTGATATTTTTTTATTACAAGCTAAAAAAGATAAGCTTAAAATAAATATTAGAAATAACTTAAAAGTAAATTGCTTCATTTGCTTAATGATTTTTTCTGCGTAAATCTACAAAAAAGAACTAAATGTATCAGCTTCAAAAAAAGCAGAGTTTTTATCCTATTTTAAATGAGTAAATACCTCCTCTATGTAGTAATGATATTGAGAAATTCCAAAGGTGGGGATAAGCGATTCACATACTTTTACAAAAATAGCAATAGTGGTTCTCTGAGTTCCCAAAGCGAGTTTGGGATAAACGATTCGTTCAATTCCTTGAAAAACGGAATTGGATCTCTGAGATCCTGATATGAAATCAGGATAAGCGATTCACACACTTTTACAAAAAAGTAAAAGTGGTTCTCTGCTTACATGTTTCTTCTATATTGTCCGCCAACTTCAAATAAGGCAGAAGTAATTTGGCCCAAAGTACATACTTTTGTAGTTTCCATTAATTCTTCAAAAATATTTTCATTTTCAATAGCTTTATCCTTTAAGGTATCAATTGCATTTTTTACCAATGTTTTATTGGCTTTGTGAAGGTCTTTAATAACATCAATCTGATGTAATTTTTCATTTTCCGTAGCTCTTATAACTTCTTGAGGTAAAATAGTAGGTGAGCCTTTGCTGCTTAAAAATGTATTAACCCCAATTAATTCATATTCTCCAGAATGTTTAAGCTCTTCGTAATATAAACTTTCTTCTTGTATCTTTGAGCGTTGGTACATGGTTTCCATTGCTCCTAAAACACCACCACGTTCTGTAATTTTATCAAATTCAGTATAAACTGCCGCCTCAACCAGATCAGTGAGTTCTTCAATAATAAAAGAACCCTGTATCGGATTTTCATTTTTAGCTAATCCCAATTCTTTATTAATGATCAATTGAATGGCCATGGCTCTTCTTACGGATTCTTCTGTAGGAGTGGTTATAGCTTCATCATATGCGTTGGTGTGTAAAGAGTTGCAATTATCATAGATAGCGTAAAGTGCTTGCAATGTGGTTCGAATATCGTTAAAATCGATTTCCTGAGCGTGTAGCGAACGACCTGATGTTTGAATATGGTATTTTAACATTTGTGCTCTTTCGTTGGCACCATATTTTAATTTCATGGCCTTAGCCCAAATTTTTCGGGCAACTCTACCTATTACAGAATATTCCGGATCTACACCATTTGAGAAAAAGAATGATAAATTTGGTCCGAATTTATTTATATCCATGCCTCTGCTCAAATAATATTCAACATAAGTAAATCCATTTGACAATGTAAAAGCCAATTGAGAAATAGGATTTGCTCCGGCTTCTGCTATATGATAACCAGAAATTGAAACGGAATAAAAATTACGAATATTATTTACAGTAAAATACTCTTGTACATCTCCCATCATTTTTAAAGCAAATTCAGTAGAAAATATACATGTATTTTGTGCCTGATCTTCTTTTAATATATCTGCCTGAACTGTACCTCTTACTTTAGAGATTGTTTCTTTTTTAATTTTTTGATAAATAGTTTTTGATAAAACCTCATCACCTGTAACACCCAATAACATCAATCCTAAACCGTCATTTCCTTTAGGAAGCTCACCTTGATATGTTGGTCTTTTAACTCCTTTTTTAGCGTAGATTTCGATTATTTTTTGTTCAACTTCATCATCTAAGCCATGTAATTTTATATATTTTTCACATTCCTGGTCAATTGCAACATTCATAAAAAAGCCTAGTAGCATTGGTGCCGGACCATTGATGGTCATAGATACAGATGTCAATGGATTTGTCAAATCAAATCCTGAATATAGTTTTTTAGTATCATCTAAACAACAAATTGATACACCTGCATTTCCAATTTTTCCATAAATATCAGGTCTTAGATCAGGGTCGTTTCCATATAAAGTTACACTGTCAAAAGCAGTTGATAATCTTTTGGCCGGTGAATTTAAACTGACATAATGAAACCTCCTGTTGGTTCTTTCCGGGCCACCTTCCCCAGCAAACATCCTGGTTGGATCTTCGCCAGTTCTCTTAAAAGGATAAATTCCTGCAGTAAACGGAAATTCACCGGGAACATTTTCCTGTAAACTCCATAATAACAGATCTCCCCAAGCCTTGTATTTAGGTAAAACTATTTTAGGGATATCTATTTGTGACAAGGATTTAGAATGTGTTTCAATATTGATTTCTTTATCCCGTACTTTAAATGTAAAAATATCATTTTTGTATAATTGTTTCTTTTTATCAAAATTTAAAATGATATCCCAGTTGTGCGGGCTTAAATTCATTTTTTCTTTTGAAAATTCATTGATCAATATTTTTATTAAATCACTTTTATCTGTGTTTAAATTAGTAAGATCAGGTTCTTCAATGCCATTTACACTTAATTCAAAGGTCAGACCATTAATTGTTTCTATTGTTTTATGTATACCGTATAGTTTTTGCGCTATATTACTTTGTTCACGACACCATTTATCATAAGCATTGTTATTATCAGTAATTTCAGATAGATAACGAACTCTTTTGGGAGGAATGATAAATTGTTTTTCACTCATAGCGTCGCTAATTTCAAAAGTACTAACAAGCTTTGCATCAGATTTTTCGTTGATCTTTTGTATAATAAAGCTATACAGGTTATTGGTACCTGGGTCATTGAACTGTGAAGCAATAGTACCATAAACTGGCATAGAGTCTAAACTGTCATCCCAAAGGTTGTGATTACGTTGGTATTGTTTTTTTACATCCCTTAAAGCATCAAGTGCACCTTTCTTATCAAATTTATTTAGAGCAATTACGTTGGCAAAATCGATCATATCAATTTTTTCCAATTGGGTTGCCGCTCCATATTCTGGGGTCATCACATATAGTGAAACATCTGAATGATCTAAAATTTCAGTATCTGATTGGCCAATACCCGATGTTTCTAATATAATTAGATCATAATTAGATGCTTTTAAAATATTTAAGGCATCGCTAACATGCTTTGATAATGCCAAATTTGATTGTCTGGTGGCTAAAGATCGCATGTAAACACGATCATTGTTCACAGAATTCATACGAATTCGATCGCCCAATAATGCACCACCGGTTTTCCTTTTTGAAGGGTCAACAGAAACAATTGCAATATTTTTCTCGGTAAAATCTGCCAAAAATCGTCTAACAATTTCATCCACTAATGAAGACTTTCCAGAACCTCCTGTACCTGTTATTCCAAGTATTGGTGCAATAGAGTTTGAACTTTTAACTTTTGAAAATACCTTGGAAAACTCATCGTGATTATTTTCAGCTAAAGAAATCAGCCGGGCAATTGTATTTATATCATTTTTTTGTAAGGATTTAGCTATGTTTTCTGTTTTGGGGAGAGATTCAGAAGGATTAAAATCACTCTTTTCTATCATGTCATTAATCATACCCTGTAAACCCATTTTTCTACCATCATCAGGAGAATAAATTCGGGTAATACCGTAATCCATCAAAGTTTTGATCTCATTTGGCAGAATTACACCACCACCACCACCAAATATTTTAATTTGTGGGGCATTATTTTCTTGTAGCAGATCATACATGAATTTAAAATATTCATTATGCCCGCCTTGGTATGATGTAATTGCAATTGCATTAGCATCCTCTTGAATTGCTGTTTTTACTACTTCTTCAACACTGCGATCATGACCTAAATGAATTACTTCTACACCTGTAGCCTGAATAATTCTTCGCATAATATTTATAGCAGCATCATGACCATCAAAAAGTGAAGCAGCTGTTACAATTCTGATTTTATTTTTAGGTATATAAGCATTTATTCTTTCCATGGAAATTAATTGAAATAAGAGGTTTGCAAGTTACTGATTTTGCAGATTAAATACTTAAGGTAAATTCGTAAAATAATTAATTGTTCTCAAAAAAAGAAAGAAATTTAATTGGATTAATTATTTCTCCAAAAATATGGGGTGAAAATTATAAGAACGGTAAAAAGTTCTAATCTTCCTAATAACATTAAAAACGCAGACCACCATTTCCCGAAAGGAGATAGGATATCATAATTATTTACAGGGCTCAATTCACCAAAAGCTGGTCCGACGTTACCTAATGACGAAGCCGCGGCTCCCATAGAGGTTAAAAAATCAAGACCAAGAAAACTAAAAACAGAGGAGCCAACTGCAAAGATGATCAGATATAAAATAAAGAAAGCCATTATATTAAATACAATACCGCGGGTTACAGATTTGTTATTATATCTTACCGGTATTATGGCATTTGGATGTATGGTTCGTTTAAATTCTAAAAATCCGTTTTTGATCATAATAATATGTCGAACTATTTTTACACCACCCGCTGTTGAACCTGCAGATGCCCCCATAAACATCAAAATGAAAAACAATAAGGTTAAAAAAGGAGACCATATAGTAAAATCGGCCGAGACAAAACCAGTAGTTGTTATTATGGCCAATACCTGGAACATTGAATGTCTGAATGAACTTTCTAATTCGCCCCAAATCATTGGATGAGAAATAACTTGAATTTCTGTAGCAAATTTTGAAACCTCTGCATAATAAAAGACTACTAAAGTTGAAATTAATGTAATTCCCACAATTGCAATTGAATAATATTTAAATTCTTCATCATGAAGGTATTTACTGAACTTTCCTTTGATTGCAAAATAGCTAAGAACAAAATTTGTACCTGCAATAAACATGAATACCATAATTATATATTGAATTACAGGCTGTCCGTTCCAATAAGCAATACTGGCATTTTTTGTTGAAAAACCACCAGTAGAAAGTGTACTCATTGCATGATTAATAGCGTCAAAATATCCCATACCTGCAACTTTTAGCAAAATAGCTTCAGCAAGAGTTAAACCTAAATATAAAAACCATAATCTTTTGGCTGTATCAGTTATTCTTGGATGTAATTTGTCAGATGAAGGTCCGGGAGCTTCTGCCGCGAATAACTGCATACCTCCAATTCCTAACAAGGGTAAAATTGCAATTGCTAATACGATAATACCCATACCACCAATCCATTGTGTTGTACTTCGCCAAAATAAAATACTTTTTGGCATAGACTCTATGTCGTTTAAAATGGAGGCACCAGTTGTAGTATAACCGGACATGGTTTCAAAAAAGGCATTGGTAAATAAAGGAATAGAATCCGTTAATATATATGGCAATGCACCTGATAAGGACATGGTTATCCAGCCTAAGGTTACAATTAAATATCCTTCTCTTTTCTTTATTTGTTTTTTAAAACCCTTGGTTGTAAATTGGAGTAGTATCCCTGTTGAAATAGTAATAATACCGGAGTATAATATTCCTTGAAAAGCTCCATCATTGAAGTACCAACTAATTAAAGCTGAAATAAGCATAAACCCTCCATTAAAGAGAAGTAAAATACCCATCATTTGTAGGATGATCTTAATATTGAGGTTTTTCACAGGTTTTATTTTTTCAATTTCTTGATTTGAATTTAATTAAAGAATTTTTCAACTTTTGAAATTGTTTTAGGAAAGCAACAAACTACAACTTTATCATCCATTTGAATTTGAAAATCACCTAATGCAATTACTCCCTTATCATTTCTTATCACACCACCTATAATTGCATTTCTGGGAAATTTTAAATCTTTAATTTTCTTATGTGTTATTTTAGAATTTTTATGCGCTTTAAATTCTAATATTTCAGCATTTACATCATTTAATATAGTCATTTCAAGGACTTCACCTTTTCTAATATATCTGAAAATGCTATTGGCAGCCAACAATTTCTTATTGATCAGTGTGTCAATTCCTATGTTTTTACTCAAATTAAAATAATCAACATTTTGCACCAAAGCAATGGTTCTTTGCACTCCTTTCGATTTTGCTACTAAACATGACATAATATTTGTTTCAGACCGCCCTGTAACAGCTACAACAGCATCCATATCAGCCACATTTTCATCCTCCAATAATTCAACATCCCTACTGTCACCATAAATTACCAAAGCATTTGGTAACTCTTCGGCAAGCTCAATGGCTCTTGCTTTTTTATATTCAATTACTTTTATATTTAATTTGATGTTACACAGTTCTTTAGCCGTTTTTTCGCCAATTTTACTCCCTCCCAGGATCATGACGTTCCTAATAGGTCTATTACTTGTAGCAGAGAGTTTGTTTAATTCTTCAACGCCTTCTTTCAATGTTATAAAATATGCCTGATCACCAGCCTTAAATATGGTATCACCTCGGGGAATTATTGTTTCATCAGATAATTTGCGCTTGATTACTATTGGCATAAAATTTATGCCGGAAAAATTTGCTGCAGCTTGTTTTACTGACATACCTACAAATGGTGCAGATTTAGAAAGAGTAATGCCAAGCATGGTTAATTTTCCACTTTCAAATTCATGTGTATCATGAAAGGCCCCTTTCTCTAAAAGTAATTTGATTTCATTAGTTGCCAGTTCTTCGGTTGAAATTAATTCATCAATTCCTAAATCGCTAAAATTTATTATGTCTTTATTATCGGTAAATTCAGAATTACTTATACGCGCTATTGTTTTTTTCGCACCCAATTTTTTTGAAATCACACAAGCAGTAATATTGGTGGTCTCTGATGAGGTAACGGCAATAAATAAATCTGTTAAATCAATATTTGCAGATTGTAAAGCTGAAATAGAAGTAGCATCTTCTAATAGAGTCTTGATATCCAGTCTTGTGTCAGCATATATTAATCTATCCTTGTCTAGGTCGATCAAAGTGATCTCATGTGATTCGAAAGAAAGTAATTTTGATAGATGGAATCCTACTTCGCCTGCTCCAGCAATTATAATTTTCACTCGTTTATGTTTTTATAAATTTCAGATAAAAATAAAATTTGCTTTATCTGGTCAACTTTTGTAATGCAAATGTATTATTTTTCTTTTATATCTTTAAACAAAAAATTATATGATCAACTATAAAAATTCTTTAACTATAAAACAATGGAATGAAGATGATCAACCCAGAGAAAAACTTTTATCAAAAGGTATTATTATCTTATCGGATGCCGAATTAATAGCAATTTTAATAGGATCGGGTAATAGGCAAGAAAGTGCTGTTGAATTGGCAAAAAGAATATTGAAAAGTATAAATAATAATTTATTGGAATTGGCCAAGTTAACAACTGCTGATTTAATGAAATTTAAGGGAATAGGTGAGGCAAAGGCAATTTCAATTATTACTGCTTTAGAATTAGGTAGGCGGCGGAGATTAGAAGAAGCACTTGCAAAGCCCAAAATTTCAAGTAGTAAATCTGTGTTTGAAGTTATGCAACCAATAATAGGGGATTTACAACATGAGGAATTTTGGATTATTTATTTAAACAATGCCAATAAGATTCAATTAAAAACCCAAATGAGTAAAGGGGGCATTACAGGAACGTTGGTTGATACCCGTTTGGTTTTTAAAAGAGCAATGGAAATTACAGCTACTAGTGTAATTCTATGTCATAACCATCCATCAGGTACTTTAAAACCAAGTTCTTCAGATATTAGTTTAACAAAAAAAATTAAAGAAGGAGGAGAAATTTTAGATATCAAAGTTTTAGACCATGTTATTATAACGGAAGGAAGTTACTATAGTTTTGCCGATGAAGGAATTTTGTGACCAACACAAACGCAAATAAAACAAATAATTGTTTTACCTAATTATTTTAAAAATTGCTCACCTTAAATCTGTGCACCATCACTTTTTAAATCCTGGTTATAATTACTAAATAAAAGTTTACATTTGATCTTTACAAATATAGTTAACTATGCTATTAGTTTATACCCATAAAATCACTCCAAGACTTACTTATATATTCAAACATATTTTTATACGAATTTTAAATGTTCAAGTAAATTTTACTACCAAAATAGAAGAGTTTATTTCGCATGACGGATTAAAATTTTCGTATACCAAGCAGGCTTTAGGGAATGAATTGTTTGTTAAAAATAACGAATTACTATTTAATCAAGGTATTGATTATATGGATATTAATTTTGTAAAATGGGAAGATGACATTTGTTTTTTTCAAACCAATATCAATTCCGAGATACCTTGTGATTTATTTGCAGCCAGTTTTTATCTGATCAGTAGATATGAAGAGTATCTTCCTCATGTTAAAGATGAATTTGAAAGATTTCCGGCTGAAGAAAGTTTGGCTTTTCAAAACAACTTTTTAGACAAACCTGTAATTGACATATGGGCTTATAAATTTAAAGAGATATTGTTGAGAAAATTTCCGCAATTTGAAGATGAATTGAAAAATGAAATAAGGAAATTCCATTTTATTTCGACCATTGATGTCGACATAGCTTTTAATTATAAACATAAAGGGTTTATAAGAAGCATTGGCGGTGTAATAAATGATATTGCCCATTTTCATATTAAAGAAATATGGCTAAGATTTTTAGTAATATTTAATTTAAAAAAAGATCCGTTTGATACCTTCGATGAATTGATATTATTACAAAAGGAATATCGCATATCTACCATATTTTTCTTTTTGTTAAGCGAGTATACCACCTTTGATAAAAACATATCAGCAAGAAATATAAATTATAAATTATTGATTAAAAATATTGCAGATTATACTAAAGTTGGAATCCACCCTTCTTATTTTAGTATGAAGAATGAGCTTAAAATGAAAAATGAAAAATTAAGATTAGAAAGCATTGTTAATTTTCCTATTTCAAAATCACGCCAACATTTTTTACGATTAGAATTACCCGAAACATATCAAAACTTAGTAGATCTGGAAATAAAAGAAGATTATACCATGGGTTATGCCTCTCATTATGGATTCAGAGCAAGTACTTGTACCCCATTTTATTTTTATGATCTGGATTTCGAAATTCAAACTCCTTTAAAGGTTTTTCCATTTGCAGTTATGGATGGCACTTTAAAAGATTATTTAAACTTTACTCCCAAAAAATCGTATAATATCATTTTAAAACTTGCTCAGGAGGTAAAAAAGGTAAATGGAACATTTATTACAGTTTTTCACAATGATTCTGTTAGTGGTACTAATAGGTGGAGAGGTTGGAATAAACTGTATAAGAATTTAATTAAAGAAATATCATTAAATTATTAATGTACATTCAATATCTGTTAAATAAAGATTTAGATCTTGTTAAATACAATTCATGTATTTCTTCTTCTTTAAATACAATGGTATATGCTTATAGCTGGTATTTAAATTGTGTAACTGATGATTGGGATGCTTTGATTTTGAATGATTATGAAGCCGTAATGCCTTTACCCAAAAAGAAAAAGTATGGTATTCATTATATTTACCAACCACCGTGGGTACAACAATTGGGTATTTTTTCAAAACTGGAAATTGATGAAACGATTGTTAAAAAATTCATTGCCAATATTCCGAAGAAATTCTTTTTAGTAAATTATTTTTTTAATTTTAAAAATATTTTTTCAAATAATTATGTTAAAACAAGAAATAACTATATTCTTAGTTTAAATTCTGATTTTGAAACAATAAAAAGTTCTTATAACAAGAACAGAAAGAGAATTAGCAATAAGAATTTTAAGGGTTTTAACCTCAATAAAAAGGGTAATAAAAGCGAATATTTAAAATTTTATAAGAGTAAAAATTTTGATTTTAAGACGCATAAAGACTCGTTTGAAAAGCTTCAAAATCTTTTAAATCTCAATAATGAGTTTGTTAATGTTTGGACAGTTTATCATAACCATAATTTATTTGGTGGCTTGGTTTGGATAAGAGAAAAGTACAGAATTACTTATTTGGTTCCACTTGCCAGTGATGAAGCTAAAAAATACAATATATCCACCTATCTGGTTAACGAATTGATAAAGGAGCATCAAAATACAGATCTTATATTAGATTTTGAAGGCTCAATGATAGATGGTATAGCTCAATTTTATAAAAGTTTTGGAGCGGTAAAAGAAGATTATTACTGGTATAAAAAGAGATTGATCTAATAACTCAGGTTAATAATGAATAAAAAGATTAAAATATGTTTTTTAGCAGATAAGCACGGTTTGTATGATGATAGGATTTATTGGAAAATGGCTGTTCCTTTATCAAATAATGGATTTGAGGTTCACTATCTACTAATAGAAAAAGATTATAAAAGTGGCATAACCAAAGAAGGAATTCAATATGAAATTTTAAAAATTAAAACCTTTTCAAAAAATCGATTTTTAAATTTTTTATTAAAAAGATTAAACCCGAATAATAATTATAAAAAACTTTTAAAATTAGCTACAGGCTTAAACGCAGATATTTATCATTTTCACGATTTGTGGATCAACAGAATAGGTAAGGAACTAAAAATGTTAGATCAAAAACCAGTTGTATTCTATGATGCCAGAGAACCGTATGCCGAAGACTATATCTCTTATATTAAAACCAACAGGGTTTTTAAAAATGGTTTAAAACTATTCGCACATATAGTTGATACTTGGGAAAAGAATAAGTCAAAACATTATGATTTGATAATTTCAAATGAAGAAATTGTCAGAGACAAGTTTAGAAAGAAGTTAGGTAATAAAAAGGCAGAGGTTCTTTTTAATTTTACCGATATTTATAACAGATATAATAACACGGCACAAGCAGATAAAATATATGATTTGATCTATTGTGGCGGTATAACTGAATTAAGGGGAGCCTTTAAAATTTTGAAGGCCACCAAAATAGCAAAAAAAAGAATATCAAATATTAAGGTACTATTAATAGGAAGATATTCTCCGGAAAACTTAAAAGCAGATCTTCAAAACTATATTGATAATAATGGACTTGAAAGAAATGTTGAACTGCATTCAGAAGTTAACTATTCTGAAGTAAGCGAATTTTATAATAAAAGTAAAATAGGAATAGTTACTTTGTTAAGATCAAGAACATTTGAAATCAGTATGCCCATAAAGATTTTTGAATATATGGCTTTCGGTCTTCCTGTTATTGGGAGTGATTTTGGGCATATTAAAAAATATATTGAAAGAGATAAATGTGGGTTGGTGGTTGATCCTAGTAGTTCTGATAAAATTGCTTTGGCAATGATAGAGCTTTTGACCGATCAAAAAAAATATCAAATGTTTAGTAATAATGGTAGAAAAGCTACCTTGAAGAAATATAAATGGGAAAAGGAATTTAAAAAACTTTTACAATATTATTCTAATGCCTTAGATGAAAGAGATAAAGACAAATAACCTGAATAATAAAAACAAGTCCTTTTTTAAAGAGTTTGGCTGGTATTTTTTGGGTTCATTTATACCCTTATTCATCGGTTTTATAAAAACTCCTGTTTTTACACGTCATTTTAGTAAAGAAGATTACGGATATCTCGGTCTCGTTACTATAACATTTACTTTCCTTGGCATGTTTTTGTTTTCATGGATTGGATCTTGTATTTGGAGGTATTATAACAGATATGAAATTAGAAAATCTTTAAAGAACTTATATTCAAATCTGTTTTTTCTTTATATTTTGGCCTTTGTATTATTGCTTATAGTGTCATTAGTTTGGTACACATCAGCTAAACAAGTTTTGGTAAAACAACTTGTCTTATTTTCCTTTTTTCAACTATTTTTAAATCAGCTTTTTTTGCTTTATATGGTAGTGGTTAGATTAAAAGGTGAGGCTAAATTTTATACTGTTTTTCAATCCATAAAGGCATTGGTTAGCGTGGTAATTGCCCTAAGTATGGTTTTTTATTTTAATAAAAATATTACGGCATTAATTTCTAGTTTGTTAATTGTTGATTTTTTTGTTATTGTTTATCTATTAATATTTAATCCTGTTAAGATTAAAATAAATTTAAAATTAACCAATAAAGACATTTTGTCTGAATTATTAATTTATGGTAGTGTTGGTTTAATTCTAAATATTAGTTTATTGATAATTACCTTTAGTGATAGATACATTATCGCTTGGTTTGGTAATTTAGATGAAGTAGGAATTTACGATCAGGTATATAAAATTTCTCAATTATCAGTTGTAGCTTTGATAACAATTTTTTTTAATACAATTAATCCTTATTTATTAAAAGAATTGGAAGTTGATTTTGATAATTCAAAAAAATTAATTCAAAAATATTTAAGGGCATTTGTAATTTTTGGATTGCCTATTATTTTTTATTTAAGTCTTTTTTCTAAAGATATATCAAATGTCCTTTTGGGAAAGGAGTTTAGAGTGGCTTATACAATTATGCCTTTTATATTTATATCGGCATATTTGCATGGTATATCTAACTTTTATGAATTAAGATTAAAGTTTTCGAATAAATTAAAAAAATTGAGCTTAGTGGCCTTAATAACTGCCTTGATAAATATTGTGTTAAACATTTTATTTGTAGGGCTTTATGGTTATAAATGGGCAGCTTATACGACATTGGTTACTTATTCAATTTTACTATTATTTTTGCATTATTCGGATAGAGAGATTGTTGATTTTTCTAAAAAAAGTATTTTACTTTTGCTAAAAATAATTATTGTTTTAGGTTTACAATGGATAATGTATTTTATTATAAATAAAAGATTTGAATTAAATTTAATTATTAATATTTTAATAGGCTTAATCTATTCTATTATTTATATGGTTCTATTTAGAAAACAACTATTATCAACTAAAATTCCAATAAATTAATTATGTATATAAAGCATATCTTTTTTGATCTGGATCACACACTATGGGATTTTGAAACCAATTCAAAAAAAACATTTGCACATATATTTCAAAAGAACAGGATAAATATTGAGATCAATAATTTTAATAAAGTATATAAACCTATAAATGAAAAATATTGGAAATTGTTTCGAGAGGATAAAGTGACTAAAACAGATCTGCGTTATTATCGTTTGAAAGAAGCTTTTGATATATTGAATTATCCTGTAAATGATGAGTTGATTGATATCTTATCTGAAGATTATATTGATAATTTAGCCAATTACAACGATCTTTTTGAAGGTACAATTGAGATTCTAACCTATTTACAATCAAAGTATCAAATGCATATAGTTACCAATGGTTTTGAAGATGTTCAATTAAAAAAAATAAAAAACTCGAATTTATCACCATTTTTTAACCATATTATTACCTCTGAAAAGGTTGGTGTTAAAAAACCAAATCCAAAAATATTTAAATATGCTTTAGATCTTGCTAAGGCAAAATCAAATGAAAGCATTATGATAGGAGATAATTTTGAAGCAGATATATTAGGTGCAAAAAATGTTGGAATGCATACTATTTTTTGTGAATTCAATGGAGAAATTGCTACAGAAAAAGTGCTATCTGTCACAAAACTAATGCAATTAAAAAAATACCTGTAAACTTTGGTGAATTTGTAGTTTAAAAAATAACTGTATATTTATGCGAAATAAGATTGCTATAAATTCCCCTCATGAATTATAAACTTTGTTTATATCTACTGTTTATTTTATTTTATGTAAACTCATTTGCACAAAACAATAAAATTTTATACGATTTTGACCAATTACCACAAACCCTATTATTGAACCCGGGAAGTGAGGTTGATTATAATAAACATTTTGGTGTTCCCTTTTTATCTAATATTTATTTCGAAGTTGGTGCTACAAATAGCAATATCACTTATAATAAGGTTATTGCTCCTTCCAATGATATAGAAGATGTAATAAGAAATATTTATGATCAGGATTTAAATAATAGTGATGTATTTTTGATCAACCAGCGAATAGAGTTTTTGAGTGCAGGATTAAGGCTGAGAAATCCGGAATATTACCTTAGTTTTGGCATGTATCAGGAAGCTGATGGTTTTGCCAATTACCCTGTTGACGTTGCTAACCTTTATTTTAAAGGAAATGACCAAAATGATGATGGATTTCCCTGAAACAAATGAAACTTTCTCTTTTGATGAATTGAATTTTGTAGGCGAATTAGTTGGAGTATTCCATATAGGATTGACAAAAAATGTAAATGACAAACTCACTATTGGTGGCCGCTTAAAAATATTATCAGGTTCATTAAGTATCAATACTGAAAATAATAGAGCCGATTATCATTTAGCCAATAATTTCACGGGATTCCGACATAATTTTAACGATGTAGATATAAGCATTAATTCTTCCGGCCTAATAAACCCGGATGGCACCAGAGCTTTGGGTGGTAATTCAGAAATATTTTCCGGATTTTTTTTTACCAGGGGCAATTTTGGGATGGGTATTGATCTGGGTCTTACCTATCACTTTTCTGATAAGATTACGGTAACAGGAAGTGTAATAGATCTGGGTTTTGTGAATTATTCGAATAAAATCACAACTTACGAAATAAGGAACGATTTTATTTTAGATGATGATTCTTATTTTGACCCTACTGAAGGAGGTGAATTGACCTATTGGACAGATAAACTGACTGCCTATTATAATAATGGTGACATACCAATAGATACTTTGCAAACCAGTTATAATATTGGGAGGTCAACAAAATTAAACGGATCAATAAAATATAGATTAGGAAAAAGAAATAAAGGTAGTAATTCGGTTTTTAGAAATATTTCATGTGATGTTAGCAGTTCTGAAGATGAATTGGCTAGCGAAGTAGGACTGCAAATTTATTCCAATTTTAGGCCAAATAAATTACTTTGGGCAATAACCACCTTTTATTCCAGGGAAATTTCAAAAAATTTTAATACAAAAATCACGTATACTATTGATGAATTCTCGTCAAAAAATATCGGTCTTGGGATATCATCCCATATTAATAAATTTAATTTTTATGCTACTGCAGATAATTTATTAGCTTTGCTCAAAGTAAAGGATAGTAATTACCAATCCTTTCAATTTGGTATGAATTTTATATTTGATTGAATTTAATTATTGTTATAATGAAAAAAAAATTATTGCTTGTTTCGATATTGATATTGTATGTATCTATGTCATTTTCTCAAAGTAGTCTGGATGCATATAAATATATTATTATTCAGAAGAAATATGATTTTCTTAAAGAAGAGAATCAATACAGATTAAATTCATTGACTAAGTTTCTATTTGAAAAAAATGGTTTTGAAACTATTCTTGAAGATGAATCCTATCCTGCAGATCTATTAAAAAATCCATGTTTAGGTGTTCTGGCTGATGTAAAGAGTGATTCAAATATGTTTACAACTAAATTAACAATAGCTTTAACCGATTGTTACAATAAAGTAATATATACTTCAATAGACGGGAGGAGCAAAGAAAAAGAATTCGATAAAACATATACTGCTGCATTGAGAAATTCCTTTGTTTCCTTTGAAAAAATGGATTATAAATTTGATCCGACGCTGGCCATTAATTTAAATGCTATTGCTGTTGAAGAAAACCCTGAAATTCAATCGACTAATAATGAAACTCAAGATACTGAAAAACATGTAAAAGAAATTCCGGTCACAACTAGTGCAAAGGATGAAACACAAAAAGAAAATATGCTGGTGGTTGCAGCCGTACCAGCTTTATCCGAAACAAAAAATATTACTCCGGTTGAAAATAAAAAGCAACCAACAATTGCTAGATCATATAAAAATGATAATATTTCTTTCTTTCTAATTGAACAAAATAATGAGTTTGTAGCTTATGTTAATGAAAGTAATAATGAAAATTATAAAAAGGGAGAAATGATAGGCACCTTTGTTAAAACATCTTTACCAAACGTTTTTCGTGTCTCCTGGAAGAATCAACAAAATAATATCGATGAAACTACAGCTTATTTTGATGAAGCGGGTAATTTAAAGATCGATATCAATAGAAATGGAAAAATAGAAGTAATAACATTTGTAGAGGATAAATAAAATTAAATTTTTCAATCATTAAATCATTGAATCTAGTATCCATATTTATTTTTCCAGCGTTTTTTTAAAAATTCTCTGAAAACATTTTCTCTGGCATTAATACCTGGATCATACAGTTTCGTGTTTTTAATATTTTCAGGTAAAAATTCTTGTACGGTAAAATTATCTTTATAATTATGTGCATATTTATAATCTGCTCCATAATTAAGTTCTTTCATTAATTTTGTCGGTGCATTTCTTAAATGTAAAGGAACGGATAGATCTCCGGTTTTCTGTACCAACTTCTGTGCCTCACCAATTGCTTGATAAGAGGCATTACTTTTAACAGAATTTGCCAAATAAATGGCACATTGACTCAATATAATTCTTGACTCGGGGTTGCCAATTATAGAAACAGCCTGAAAAGTATTATTGGCAAGGATCAATGCAGTTGGATTGGCATTACCAATATCTTCAGAGCTAAAATAAGCATTCTCCGAGCGATAAATTTAACATCTTCACCACCTTCCAACATTCTGGCTAACCAATAAACAGCGGCATTAGGATCGCTTCCACGTATAGATTTTATAAACGCAGATATGATGTCGTAGTGTTGTTCACCGGTTTTATCATATCTCACTGTATTTTTTTGGACCTTTTGTAATACAAGTTCATTTGATATTTCAACCGGTTCTTCTTGTGAATCTACCAGCAACTCAAAAATATTCAGAAGTTTACGGGCATCACCGCCGGATAGTTGTAATAAAGCATCAGTCTCTTTTATACAGATTTTCTTTTTAGAAATGGAAATATCCTCTTTTATAGCACGATTTAAAAGAGCAATTAGATCATCTTTGTCAAACGCATTTAAAATATATACCTGACAACGGGAAAGTAAAGCGGGAATAACTTCAAAACTCGGATTTTCTGTTGTAGCACCTATCAATGTTACCCAACCCTTTTCAACCGCACCTAATAAAGAATCTTGTTGTGATTTACTAAACCGGTGAATTTCATCAATAAATAATATAGGGTTTTTGGTTGTGAACAAACCACCACTGTTTTTTGCTTTATCAATAACATCTCTCACATCTTTTACACCTGAATTTATAGCGCTTAATGAATAAAATGGTCTGCCGGATTCAGTGGCTATAATATTAGCCAATGTTGTTTTTCCGATACCCGGAGGTCCCCATAATATTAGTGAAGGTATAATTCCTTGTTTAATGTGTTGGGTTAAGGCACCATTTTTACCCACCAAATGTTGTTGACTGATATACTCATCAAGAGTTTTGGGCCTGATTCTTTCTGCCAATGGTTGATTCATGTTGTAAAAGTAAAGTATAAAGTTAAAAGGTTAAAGTTTAACGTGGATAAAATTTATATGAATTACTGTTATTACCGTGAAAACGGAAATCGGTGAAATCTTAAAATATCGTAGTTTTGTATCATTAAAATATTAATAATGAGTAAGGAACATTTCAAATTTTCACCATTGATATTAGCGATACCACTTTATTTCGTATTGTTCCTGTGGATAGTTTATTGGATTGAAGTTAAGTATGGGTTTAATTTTAATAAATATGGTGTCTACCCGAGGACTTTAAAAGGATTGAGGGGCATAATTTTTTCTCCATTTATTCATGGAGATATAAAACATTTATTTCATAATTCTTTACCACTTTTTGTTTTATTGTTCAGCTTGTATTATTTCTATAGAAAAGTAGCCTTAAAAATTTTTCTATACGGTACTTTGTTTACCGGTCTGTTAACCTGGTTAATTGCCAGAAAGTCCTTTCATATTGGAGCTAGTGGAATAATTTATTTACTGTTTAGCTTTATTTTTTTTAGCGGTATAATAAGAAAGAATTATAGATTGATTGCAGTGTCATTGATGGTCATTTTCCTTTACGGAAGTATGGTATGGTATTTATTACCAGTTAAGGAAGATATATCATGGGAAGGTCATTTATCTGGTTTTGCCATAGGGTTGTTCTTTGCGTTCTATTACAGGAAAGTGGGTCCACAAAAATTCATGTACGAGTGGGAAAAGGAAGACTATCAACATGACGAATTTGATCAAATGTTCGATGAAAATGATAATTTTAATCCGCCTAAAAAAGATGATGAATTAATTTGAAAATTTGGCTATACCGATTTAGGTCAGGTTAGTAAAAGAAGGCATATTACAAGTTTGGCAAGAATTAACGAAACTTTCAAAAAGAAATTAAATTTTCAAATTATAGAATTGCCAAATCTTCAAATTATAATTGTCTTTGCCTTATAATTTCGTATAGCGCAACACCACAGGCAACAGATACATTTAATGATTCTATTTCTCCTAATAATGGCAGATGCCCTTTAAAATCAGAATTCTTTAATACCGAGTTTGAAATCCCTTTGTGTTCAGAACCCTAAAATTAGAGCAGTGGGTTTATTAAATTCAATTTCATATAATGACGTATTAGTTTTTTCGGTTACCGCAACTATCTGAATGTCCAGGGCTTTTAATTGATAAATTGCATCTAAAATATGATCAACTTTACTGATTGGTACTTTAAAAGCTGCCCCTGCTGATGTTTTAATAGCATCGGCATTTATTGGAGCACTTCCGTGCGTAGGAATAATTATGCCATCTACACCAGTGCATTCGGCGGTACGAATTATGGCACCTAAATTTCTAACATCACTTATTTGATCCAGTAACAGAAAAAGAGGCATTTTATCCTGATTTAATACATTTTCAATTAAATCTTCAATATCCGTAAAGGCTATAGACGAAATCTTTGCCACAGCTCCCTGGTGATTTTGACTTCGGTTGCTGTCAGACTTAGATAGCTTATTTAATTTTTCAACAGGCACATAACTTGACGAGATTTTATTCGATTTTATTAAGCCATTAAGTTCCTGTGCTAAGGCCCCTTTTATTTCCTTTTGAAGATATACTTTTTCAATGTCCTTACCTGAATTAATGGCTTCTATAATTGCTCGTAAACCAAATATCTTTGTTGTGTTATTTTCCATGACGCAAAGATAGGAGGATTTGAAATGAAAAATTAAAGATTTATAAAAAACTAATAGTTACTATATACCTGGTTTAATCCATTCTCTAAAACTAAGTACACAAATTAAAACACACCCTAGTTTCGATTATTTCTTTCGAATTATAAAACATAGATTAAATCTGATATTCGTTTTATACTACTCACCGGGTGACTTAAAGTCACCCGGTGAGTAGTATAAAAAAAACCATCCCGAGTGCTCGGGATGGAATAAACATATAAAAAGTGTCTAATCTAAATTATATATTATATTTTAATTATTTTTTTGTTTACAATGCCTTTATCCGTGTAGATTTTTACAAAATAAATCCCACTAGAATAGGAAGTAAAGTTAATATTTTTTTTTCGATTTTCAACAATTATTTTTTTACCCTGTATATTGTAAACTTCAACCTTTTCAATAAAATAATTCGTGTTAATGACTAATCTATTGTTAACGGGATTTGGTATAACAAATTGAGATTGATCAACAACATCCGGGCTGGCAAGGATCTCACAGTTACTGAGATCAAAATCAAGCTCTATAGGATCACCGGGAGTCAGATCTTTTCCGTTAAAAGCTGAATAGTCAGTACTGTATTTGAATGCTCTAAACAAATTTTGAAGTTCTTGATTTGGTTCACCCTGAGTCAGGGGACCGTCAAAAGCCATAGGGTTTATATATTTCCATACAATTTCCTCATTGCTATCAATTTCAAAAAAGGCACCCTTAATTCCTTCACATATCAGGGTGTTACCATTAGGTAATCTTTGGGCACTGGAAAGTATTTTCGAAAAAAATTTAGTCGGATCTATCGGATCTGTATAAGTCCAATCAAAATCAACAGGGCCAATTTTATCTCCAATAGGAATGATATAGTTACCATTTTGATCTTGTGGAGGTGTTAAAATTTCAACACTTGAAAAGCCCTCAGGACGACCAAAACCATTATTAAAAATCATTATTTTATCACCATCATTAAAATCACTTGGTATCCAATGAGGGAAATGTTGACCGAATAATTTTTGATCTGCCAAATCGCCCGCTCTGTATGTTATAGGATTTCCCCAGCGATATAAAAAATCGCCTCCTTTTCCTCGAAAACCTCCTGAATGAGAAGCAGATTCTGAAGTTGTAGTTGAATGATCAATAATATAAAATTCACTTAATTGACGTGAACTTAAAATTATTTGATTCAAGTCTTCGTTAAATTGAATTGAATTGGCATGTATCCAATTAGCAGCGCCAATAGAGATTCCGAGAAAATTAATATCAAGCAATTGAGGGTTATCTAAAATATTGCCGAAATTGTTTTTAGACATATCAAAATCTTGAATTAAATGATCCCAGATATTCCATTCCCAAACAATATTAATATCATTGGTGCCAACCGGTTGAATTTCCAGTATTTTTTCGTTATATAACTCATTATCCGGTAAATTTGCCGGATTTCTACCGGCAAGTACCGATTCGGTTTGTGTTTTGCGTTCAACAATTAAAACCAGAATATTACCATTAGGAAGAGGATACACATCATGATGTTGAGAGATCTTAAAATCGGAAAAGACATATTCCCAAATCAAATTATTGTCCCAATCATGAATCGTAACCTTACCACCAATACCAGGAATAGTTACATTCGCATTATCAATTTTTTCAGCTCTTAATAAAGAACCATCAGGCAACAAGTATACTGATTTTCCTGAATCATTTTCACTGGGCCATTCATTGATAACCTGACCACAATTATTTATTAAAAAGGTATTTTTATTAACAGTGAAAAGAGTGTAGGCATTGTATGAATTTGCTGTATTAATTAGAGTACCTATCGTATTTTGAGAGAGAACAGGTTGGAAACTAATTATAAGAACAAATAAGGTAAATAAGTATTTTTTTTTCATATGCTTGAATTTAAACGAAAGCAAACAAAAATAGAAATAGTTTGCCGTTAATAAAAAAATAAATTGTTAAAAAGTTAGATAGGCGGATTAATGTCTAATTGAAGTTTGGCATGAAAAAAACTCTTAAAGATTTTAATTGTGTAACTTTTTATATCAGTGTAGAAGTATCCTATATTTAATAATTTTTGAAAATCTGAAATGATAATTATTTAAATCAAATATCAGCTTTATATGCTCCTGTATTTATAAAATTGCAGTATTGAATTAAGAAATGTAAGAATAGTTCTACTTTTTAATTTTCCAATCCAGAGGAATATAGCGAATGAAAAAAGAGCCATTGATCATTTGATCAATGGCTCTTTCAGTAAAAAATTGTTTAAAATAAATACTATTTATTCCTTAACCAATTGGAAAACCCAATCTCCATAAGCACCGAATGTTAATGGATCTAAAAGTATGTCACCTGTACAGGTTCCTACCCCACCTGATCCAGATGGAAAAATATCCACACCATAATCCATTGGTTCATTACCTATCATAGTAATTGAGCCATCTGTTGGATCTATTGTACATTTCATATACGACGTACCTGGATTATTGATAAACGGATTGTTTGTATTCAATATACGGAAACTTAATGCATCGTCCGGATCCGGTATAACCGGTACTATATCTCCAGGTGCATAATCTGCCCATGTATCAACCACTACAATAAAGTTTCCATCAAAAAGTGATGCATCTGTAAGGAAGCAAAAGAACTGAACTGAATATGCAAAAGGTGATCTGAAAAATGAACCACCCGTTACATTACCACTTGCATTGCTTGTAAATACTCTTCCGTCAGTTAAAGCCAGGTCAAGCCTGATTCTAAATTGATCGGTAGCTCCATAATCTCCTTCTTGCAAGCCTAAGGCAGCTAATACTTCGGTTAACGTAGCTGATAAAATACCTTGGTTAAATTCTTCAGGACCATCTATATTAAATGCAGATGAAGGAACTGTTTTAAAGAGAACTTCAGCACTTGTTCCATTTTCACCTACATGGGTAACTAACATTCTAACTTCAGAAAGTGTAGTGCCGTGTTCATGGTCACGAAATTCAACTTGCACTTTCCATTCTATAGAAGGATCATTAAAATCAAATGTAGGGGCTATTAAATTGATTGTTTTTAATGTAGCTCCACGCGTAACATTGTCAAATACAAAATCTATAGATTGATCACCTTC
>PVMK01121032.1_pt1 | contig 51057 bp, 57 predicted proteins | sample 1853481 | NCBI WGS metagenome assembly PVMK01 (sample SAMN08533507, study PRJNA380276) | Marine sediment metagenome, whole genome shotgun sequencing project.
CTAAAAACACACACAGACATAAAATGGCCGCTATTACTGAAACGAAAAACAATATATTAAAAAGTACTTCCATGATCAGTCATCCTTTAAATATGATAGCTCGTCACTTAAATCTTTTTAGATAAAATAATTACTGTGTAAATACTAAATTTGTGTTCTTCTTGGTTAATGCAAATATCATGCAAAATCATTGAGTTGTAATCGATGGGAAAGAATATTATGTATTATCAAGTGGTTACATTCGGCGTGGGGTGGGGTCAGCTATGCTTATTGATTGATAATCAACTGAATTTATGAGGTAAACTACCTAATTTTTATGAAAATATTTACATGAACAAGATGAATCTGACGTAATTTGGAAGAGGCGTGTTGGAAAGGATGTTGAAACTGGGTATTCTCATGCCGTATATCGATTTTAAACAAGAAAGGCAGGGCAATTGCTGACCCTGCCGTAACTGTCATTGAGATATAGAACAGTCTAACCCTGTCAAATTAGGTGTCGTTCAGGACACATCAAAATAGTTAGATCTCAACCAATCCTGTTTTTCTGCTCTCTTAAAAATGAATCCAACGCCTCGATCACTACGCTGTTCATTATCGTATTGTTAGCGGATGTATAGATTTCGACTCTCTCGGCGAGTTTGCAGGGTATCTGCAATTTGAACTCCTTGGTTATATCAGAGCATTGAGCTTTGAAATTTTCGCTGTCCATCGATTATCCTTTTCAGTTCCAGTTAAAGTGAATTCAGAATATCAGGTCCAGATAATCGTGAATATCATAAAAATATTCCTGAAGAAAGTTATATTTCGAGGACAAACGCTTTCCATACTTTTTTCGATTACAAAAAACGGGCGATAGATAGATCTCTCAAAAAACAAGTCCAAAAAATCAAAGGCGATATGGGGGAAGATCGTTGAGGTTATTTTGGACAATACAGGCATCAGGTCTATCGTTTATTAAGGACATCTGGCGACGTAACGATGATCTGGGCAATCGATCTGTCAGAAGGTATAAGGAAGGGGGTGGGTGAAGACGCCTGGTCGAGCTTGGGGGAATTATTGAGGCCACAGACGACCATTCTAATTGTCAATGATCGACAGCTCGACAAGAGAATGCCCCTTAAAACGATCATAACAATTTTTGGATTTGATCTTGGTTTTAAAAAGTTTGGTGGGACCTGAAGATCTTGTCGGATTGTATTCCATGTCCAATATATCACCTTCATTCAGTTGTCTGAACACGGTGAAATCTTGATTTACCAGAATGCATAGACCGTTATTTGAAATATCTCGCAATTTGAACAGATACGCCGGATCCATCTTACTCAAGGAGAACTGTACGCTGTAATACTTGTCCAAAATGGTTCTTGATTCACCTGTATTTCCGGCAAAGTTCTTCGTAGCTGTTTTTTCTTCTACAGTTTCATGTGTTGATACCAACCTAAACATCTTCCATATCCTGCAATTCGTCTCTGAAACGCCATAAATAAGCCGCCCACAAAAACACACAGGCATACAAATGGTCGCTATGACTGCGATGACAAACAATATGTTAAAGAGTACTTCCATGATCAGTCATCCTCTAAATATGATAGCTCGTCACTTAAATCTTTTTAGATAAAATAATTACTGTATAAATACTAAATTTGTGTTCTTCTTGGTTAATGCAAATATCATGCAAAATCATTGAGTTGTAATCGATGGGAAAGAATATTATGTATTATCAAGTGGTTACATTCGGCGTGGGGTGGGGTCAGCTATGCTTATTGATTGATAATCAACTGAATTTATGAGGTAAACTACCTAATTTTTATGAAAATATTTACATGAACAAGATGAATCTGACGTAATTTGGAAGAGGCGTGTTGGAAAGGATGTTGAAACTGGGTATTCTCATGCCGTATATCGATTTTAAACAAGAAAGGCAGGGCAATTGCTGACCCTGCCGTAACTGTCATTGAGATATAGAACAGTCTAACCCTGTCAAATTAGGTATCGTTCAGGACACATCAAAATAGTTGGATCTCAACCAATCCTGTTTTTCTGCTCTCTTAAAAATGAATCCAACGCCTCGATCACTACGCTATTTATTATCGTATTGTTAGCGGATGCATAGGCCTCAACCCTCTCGTTTGCAAGAATGCAAGGATAAGTAATGACTCCTTGTTATGTCAGAGCATTGACCGTGCCTATTTTCGCTGTCAGTCAATTGTCCTTTTCAGTTCCGGTTAAAGTGAATTTGGAATATCAGGCCCAGATAATCGTGAATACCATTCAATATTCCTGAAGATGTGATATTCAAAGTCGAGACACTTTCCATACAGTATTCGATTACAAAAAACCGGGTGTTGGCGAGGTGTGGTAGATCCTCGAGTTATTCTTTGAGGCCTTTCACCTTTCTCTTCCTCCTTTACACCCCAAAGATATTTAAAACCCTGTCAAAAAATGGCACCGTAACTGCTAAATAACGTCAAAAATTTAAGTATGCAATTCGCCCATTTAATCTAAATATCTGCAAATATGGCACTTATAGGTTCTCCAGAAAGATTTGGCATGATTTCTGCTGTAACTATGAACCAAACTCGGGAAACTCTTTGTAATCAATTAAGGAGTCAAGCCATGGATCATGATCAAAATCCAGTTTACACCAAAGGCGATAGAAATGTTTTTTGCCCTTATTATCGAAATTGTCTGGATTATGCTGTCGAACTTCAATGGAAATATTGGGCCTGCTTGGATTGCCAACATGAAAAAAAAGAAATGTTGGTCACAGACGTCTTGTTATTGCCAGTAGACGCTGATCCGTATCACTCGGTTCCAATGTCTTTTCAAAAAGAGCAGTAAATATCTCATTATAGTAAAAAGGTTATCCTATATTCACCAAGCTGCAATATAGAAATCAGGCAATTTGGGGGAAATAGATAGTAAAACTTAAAAGGAATCAAACATGAATTACTTACACCCAGATATGGCGGTTCTTTCCATCGAAGATATACCAAAACGAAAGTTTAATCCTCCTGTCTTGGAAGATCTGAATCAAACCGGACTCAACGAGAAGCTGATTGAAGATCTTATCTTTAAACTTCTTCATTGTCAGGGAGTAATGACCGGCATAAAAATTGCCGATGAAATCTGCCTCCATTTCAAAATAATCGAACCGATCCTGTCGGACTTAAAACAGAAACTATTTCTAACCTACAAATCCGATTCCGGCGTTAATGATTTTGCATATATGCTGACAGAGCAGGGACGAACAAAAGCTATCATAGGTGTTGAAACCTCTGCCTACGTTGGTTCCGCTCCGGTTCCTTTCAACGACTACTTGAAAAGCGTTGAGAGCCAATCCATTCAAAATGAAACTCCCGGGGTTGAAGAATTACGAGAAGCGTTCAACGACCTGGTTTTGGAAAAACATGTCTTTTTTACATTGGGGCCGGCAATTAATTCCGGCAGGGGCGTGTTCTTGTATGGGGAACCAGGAAACGGTAAAACATCCATCGCCAAGAGAGTTCACAAATGCTTCAAAGATTCCATCTATATCCCCAAAACATTACTTATCGGCGGTGAATTGCTGAAATTCTACGATCCCCAATGGCATAATGCTGTTGAGGATAAAGGTCTGCAATATGACAAACGATGGATTAAAATCGAACGGCCGGCCGTTATCGTCGGTGGAGAAATGGATTTGGATCACTTGGAAATCAAGTACAATCCACAAACCAAAATCTCCGAAGCTCCGCTCCAGATGAAAGCCAATTGCGGCACCTTTGTGGTGGATGATTTTGGCCGTCAGCGGATCAGTCCACGGGATTTATTGAACCGATGGATTCTTCCTCTGGAAAAGCGAATTGATTTTCTGACCCTGTCCAACGGGATTAAGTTTCAGGTTCCATTTGATGAGTTGCTAATTTTTTGCACCAACATAGATCCCAAAGAATTATTGGATGAGGCTTTTTTAAGACGGATACCCTATAAGGTTAAACTCAAGGATCCATCCGAAGAAAAGTTTCGGCATATTATGAAGTTTATGGCACCCAAATATGACATAGAATATGATGAAGCCATGGTAGATTATTTAATTGAGAACTATTTTCACGTGACAAACGCCCGTTCAGAAGCTGCCATCCAAGGGACATACTCGAGCAGATTGTAAATGCGTCAGCATACCAACGTATAAAACCCAGAATGACGAAAGACCTCATTAAACTGGCTGCTTTTAATTATTTTGCTGCAATGGAACATAATAATAAAAAAGGTTAACTTTTTCTGCTTATCTCGAATCTATGTTGCCAATGGATTCGGTTGAAGTACTACTTCTAAAACTTTGATCATCAAATTCCACATCATAATTAGCAGGGTCAGAAATTGGCCCTGCTTTTTTTCAACCGAACCTTAAATATCGATGTATTCAATGCCTTCTATTTGGATTCCAAAGTCGTGATTTCGTTTTCCGAAAAATTTGGTGTGGCCTTAAAAACTCTAAAATAGTCTTAAATTTAAATTATTGCGCCGATTTTCTCCAAATCCAAAACCTACAAACTCTGTAAAAATTCGATTATAGGCAATTAGGCTGAATTATCATTGCTGAAGCGAAAATATCGACTTTGCCCAGGGAGCTTATTTGATACACTTTTAGTAATCAGGATCCTTCCGATTTCTCTCGTATCCTTAAATTTTCAGGTAGGTCTTTTCAGAGCAACGTCTGATAATAAAGATATATGTAAACTTTTTTAAGGTTTTCGAGGGTTGATAATCGGCGGTTTTGGGGGATTATTCGGGATGGCGAAATATAGATGCGAAGAAATCACCTCATGTTGTAACGGCTATTATTTAATCATGTCTTTATCAATATATCTTTTTCACTTTCCCATAACGGAAAGTAATAACTGTATCCTCGCTTGGCCCTATATATGTCCATTTTTCTTTTGAAGGGCCATGTCCGGACATAACTTCGCCAATGGTTTCTATTAAATCAGGTGGCCCCGCATGGTAAATAACTTCTGCTTTCGTATCCCCTGGTTTTATTTTGTTAAGTTTATGATGATAATTCAGCTCGGCCCTATAATAAAAAGCCTCGCCATTTTTCGAGTCAAGATTGATTGCCTTATCATAGTCGTTTAGAGCTTTTTGATATTTACCTAAAAAAGCATATGAAACACCTCGACCTATATATGCATCTACATATTTCGGATCAAGCCGGATGGCCTTGTCATAATCTTTTATCGATTCTTGATGCTCGCCTAATTCTCTATAATTAAGCCCTCGATTGTAATAAGCAGAGGCATACATCGGATTAAGCTGTATAGCCTTGTTGAGGTCATCCATGGCCTGTTGATTTTGACCTGAATCACGATATGCGACACCTCGTTCGCAGTAAAAATCGGCATCTTTAGAATCAAGATCTAAAGCCTTGTTAAAATCTTCTATAGCCTGTTTATATTGACCTAATTTACTCCAAACAATCCCACGGTTATAATAACCGTAGGCATCGTTCGGTTGTAAGCTGATGGCCTGGTTAAAATCTTCTATAGCTTGTTGATGTTGGTCTAAATGCTTATAAGCAAGGCCTCGGTTATAATAAATCTCGGTGAGTTTCGGATCAATAAGTATTGCCTGATTGAAATCGTTGACAGCTCGTTGATACTCGCCAACATTTCTATAGGCAATCCCTCGGAGAAAGTAAGCCTTTGCATTTTTAGGATCAAGGCTGATGACCTGGGTAAAATCCTTTATCGCCAACGGATATTTACCTAATTCCATGTATGCAATGCCATGATTGTAGTATAGCTTTTTTGATGTAGCCACAGCTTTAGTACCAAAACCGGTAGTAACAATCAGAACCAAAGCCAGAGTGTATAAAAAATATTTTCGCATAATATATATCCTTTAAACAAAGTTATTTTCTTAACCCGCCGAGTCTGATCGGCCTCTTATACGGACTTTATCGATCTATCCTTCCCCACTTCACCCATTAAACTATTTCGCCTAAAATACAGCCCCTGGCGGCCCCTGCGAGAGGATCTGAAGGATAAGGCCGACCTTTCTCTCAATGAATCAGATGAAGTTCGTCGGGAGAAAGCTAAAACATTTCGGGATCCAAATACCGAACCCTAAAATTCATTTGTTGCGTTTCTTTAAGAACCACACTCAATTTTTCAAACAATGGGTCGTTTCTTTCAAATTGAGTATGCATAGTAAGTTCATTGGTACTTGGGTTAAGCAATGGGATGCCCATTAGATTTCCCTTTGTAGCGCCCTCAAGGCCTTTAATGCCCCTTTTTAATAACCATTTAAAGTCTTGCCACCAATCAGATTCATCTGGTTGGTATTCTCTCATTGCATGGAGATAGTTTCCCAGTTTTTCACCAATAATCTGCAATTCTTGCCTTACAGGAGTGTGGTATAGAATGATTATTGGATCCCCTTTTGTTTCATCAATTATTGTAAGCGCAATGACCTTTTTACGCGCCTTAAATACCTTGTTTAGGTCTTTCCCTAAATGAGTGGTCCGCCACCCTTTCTGTAGTCTTTTGGAGATCTGTTTTTGTGAGCTTGAATATTCTCGCATACGCTGTTCAATTCCACAACACAGTTCGAGCGCCGCATAGAATAACGCCTGGTGAGATCCTTCAGCAAGTCGTTCTTGCGCCCTTTCTAAATAATCATAGGAAGAAGTGTGATAGACCATAAAGGATATACAATGTGACAGCTAAAAGCCGAAAATGGTTTTAGTGACGCTTATCAATTCCAATTTCTTACCTTTCCAATTTTTACAAGTACCATCAGGCTTTACAACGGGAAACACTTCATAAAGCTCGCAACAAGGGAAATCTTCAGGCGATACAGAATCGTCCAGATTTTCTTTCGTGATAGGGGTAGGAGTGTAATACTAACAGTTTTTGCATATTTTACTTTCCATTATTCTTTTAATGGATCTGGCCGGTGTCAAATTAAGTATCGTTTATATCATTTTTTTGCGTCATTCCTTCACGAATTTGATCTTGCGTGAGTCCATCAGATCACGCTGAAGATACCCTTTCACCTTGCCGTCCTTATCATAGATCAACATTTTTCGCTGATCTATATAAGATTTTTGCAAGTATCCTTTAATATTGTCGTCCTGGTCTTTGATCAGTATTTTTCTGCTGTCTATATCCGACTTCTGCAAATAATCTCCGTTCTCTAACTGTTCGGGGTTCACCGGAGGACGGGCGCTCATTCCTTCCACAGATAGAGGGATGCCAATAAGCAGAACTACTACCGCTGCAATCACCCCAAGCACAAAGACTCGAACAGACTTATATCGTATCTTCAAACGGACGTTTGTGTAAGTGACGAATTCTCCAAAAAGTTGAACTGTGTTTTTTATAGACACCTTTATATATTCTCGTTAGGATCTAACATTATTTTTTATCGGATTTGGGATATTAGAATTAAAAAATAACAATAGTAAATTGTTTTAATAATGAAAATGTTTCATGTGCTTTTCAGTAATTTCTTTTGCCAAAGCAGATACATCTTTATCTTCTCTTATATCAAGAAGTGCTATTTCCTTGAAATCTACTGTGGCTTCACAATGGGTCATTTTTAGATCGCCTGATTTTTGTTCGTCATGCATCATGAGCAGTATCATCTTAAAGTAATCATCAAAACGAATTCCTTTCCACCTAATGATATTGAAAATCCGTTTAATGATACCATATCGGAAGATCGGTTCACGGCCATTTGGGTTATACATAGAAACTTGTAGAAATAAGATCGGCAGTTCTTTTTTTTGGTAATCTTCTAACAAAATCTTTTGAGGAGCCAAATAAAGTCCTCGGAATTGCCAAATCCATGATTTTGGATCATTGGTTGACGTATAGCTGCCATAACTTGGGGATTCCTTAAATTCGTGTTCTGTTTTAAGCTCCTCTTTTAAAGACGTTAGAACTTGAAAGGAATGTCTGTAAATCCTCTCAACAACAGTAAAACCTTGGACAGCAGTTTTAGCAGCCTTTTTTCTATTATCTTGATCGTTCATCATAATCTCCTGATAAAAATTTTATGAATAAAAAAAATTATTCAGGTCAGCAATGTCTAACTGCAGTCCTGAAAAAAATGGGACAGGATCATTTAATTTAAGCCCAATATTTCCCAGACAATCCAAATCTATAGATATATCAGACAGGTCTGAAAATGAACTTCGCAGCATGAGTCCAATCTCACCAAGGCAGTTCAGATCTATAGTTATATCGGACAAATCTGAAAATGAACTTCGTAGCTTAAGTCCGAGTTCTCCCAGCAAATGCAAATCAATTTGCCATTGCTTAAAATCTTCCAAGATCAATGGTTCAAATGGAATTAGGCCCTTCCTTTCTAATATGAGCAACAAGTCCTTCAAGATATTTTTAAATTGTTGAATCATATTCTCCCATTTTTCGTCAGCATCCTGTTGGAGCAATCTGTCAATCAATAAATAGACACTCTGCCAGTTTGTCCATAGCACGGAAGAATGGATTTTATCTGTGGAAAATACGTGCGATATTTGAAGATCACGAATTCTACTTTCAATATATTTTGAAACCGATTTTTTATTATAACTATCGCCAAAAGACACGCTTGGAGCCGATAAATGTTTGTCGATTAAAAGCAAATAAAATTGCTTGTTCGATCCCGCTTCGGTTACACCCACCAAATATTCCCTTAAAAGCTCTTCAGGGTCTGTGGGAGAAATAAACTTGGCTTCAACAATTAACAAAATATCGTCCCACTCAAAAACTATATCAGGCTCGATTGACTCCCGTTTCAGATAGGGTAATCCATCAGGCCAACTGTAACTTTTCCAGAAACTAACTTCACTTGGGCCAGTAACTGGAACTAAAAAATGGGATTTGAGATTTTTTAACCTTAATTGTTCGAGAAAAGGCATCAAAATAAGCTCATATGGGAAATAAGCCATTAGACCAAAAACATCGGAAGTTAGAATGTCTTCCAACATTACGGCACGAGCTTCTTTCCCGCCTTTGGAAAGTTTATGAATTTGATATTTAAACATTTGTAAATTTACTCGAGTATTTTTCTTTTAAAACAGGTTAAAAATTTTTCTCGTACAGGACAGGTAAAATTATAGTTTTCATTTTTTGTTATATACATCAACAACAAATTTACAAAAATCCTTCCATTCGCTAAAATCATACCACCAAATAAATGTCGAGATATCTGGATCCATAGCTGTGCCCACCCTTTTTTTTATCAATGCGTAAATCAAGCCCGTCCCGTGAACTATTATATGTTTTTGTATGGCTTAAAATCTAAATTATGAGGCTTATCGTGTTTCCACATACTTCATGGTTTCCTGGCGCCTCAAGAAAGACAGGCCCTCATTGTCTATCCACACGCTGGTGTTAAGCCTTAAAAACGTTTATGCCTTGGTTTTTTATTTCTTGCTGAATAGACGTTTCAGCCACCACCAGAGCTTTTTCAGATCAACAGCAAATCCGAAAAAACCGGGTTTAAGTTCCAAAGGATTCGTGTCTTGGCTTTTCTGCCAAGACATCTGCTCTTGCATAGAGAGTCGACGTGTCATTGCTTTAGATAGTTTTAGTGAGGTTCTGAAAAACATAGGCCCTCTATCAACCACTTCACGTTCCCAATCAAACTCGATTTTGTGCCGCTGGATACAGATATAATCTCGATCAAATTTAGGATGTTTATAGTAGTAGAACTCGTTTGCCCCAGACAAGACCCCAAAACTTTCGATGCGCTTTAAGATCTCCTTGTTGATGGGTTTCCCCTGCTCTAAAAAGATGTAAAACTTGTGTTCGGGATGCATGTATAATAGACGCACCAACTCCATAATGTCTTCTTCATGCACAACATCAGATGCCTCCAGAACATGTATAGCCGTCATCTCTATTCTGTCTGGGATCGGAAGGCTGTCAGGCCATTTAGGCAGTTCTTCGTTTTTTTCCAATTTTTCGTCTTCTTTTTTGTTCATTTAGGAGCTTAACATTTGAATTCAGCGTACGGCAACAGCGTAGTTTTTGGTTAAGCGACAACCGGATCGATATGGGCCGGAAGTATTTTACCATTCAAGGTTTTTACTGTGATACCTTATTTGATAAGGCCCAGTTCATTTTTATCCTTATAAATCGTTTCTTTTAATTTTCGGAAATATTTAAAAAACTTTCCTCCTGCTTGATACATTTCGTATATAGAACCAATTGACCACGCTTCCATCCAACTTCTTAAATCTTGCTCATGCTTCATAATTAAATTGAGTCTATTTAATTCTTGCTCCTTTAAAACAATTATGACTTTACGATAATTGAACTTTCGTGCTTGAGCCAATCTATCTTTTGCTTCTGTAACGTTTCCAGAAATCTGTATTTCAATCGCAACTTCAGGATTTTTCCCTGACAACCATGCAACATCCAATTGATAAGCATGATCTGGGGTAATTTTATGCCTGGTTTGAGTATTATAATCCATCCATGAACCAATTTCCTCTAACATTTCGCCAATTCGATCATGGAGTGAATTCGATTGTAATGGTAAGTCTAAAATAGCCTTTTCGTATTCCGATTCAGAAATTTCTTTAATTGGAACAATATCAGGTTTTGCTTCTTCTGTTTTTTGCCTTTCAGCAACAATTTTTTTCATTTCGGATTCAATTAATTTGAAATCTTCTTCAGGTATTGTTTTTATGCTACCCTGAAAATATGTTCCCCAGTACTCCTTTTTTTCAATAAATAACAAATCTGGCATTAACTTTTTAGCATCAATTAATTCATCATCTTCCAGTACGATATCAGGTTTAGACGGTCTTCTCGCAGGCCACATTTCATTTTCATCTGTCCAAACTTTGCTTGAATCATTATAATATTCACCGGTAATAGTTGCTGTAGCACCAAATTTTTGAATTTTCATAATGTAATAAACAATGCGATCACCATTTTGCATTTTCTGAACTTGTTTACGAAAACGATGTGGAAGTCCCTGGTATTTGAATTTCAAATGCTCACGGTCGAATTTAAAATTATCGGGCGATGTTACAATTAACCAATATTGCATAAGTAATACCTCCATATATTTCGCTTTTGCTTTTTATGCATAAATCCTTTCCGGCAATCCTTCGATCTTTTCTTCAGAGAATATAGAAATCAGGGTTGATTCTTCATCATCTCTTCTCCGGATGTAGCGTATATCATTAGGCAGTAAACTTGATGCCTCTGCATCCTCTCGAATGGCAAATGCCAGAGCGCCCTCAATTCTTTGACGGAGCCTACGATCTATCTTGACCGGAGCAACGAATAAATCCTGAATTAAAATTGACTTCTTTATTTTTGGAGCCAACGATTCATAGCGTGATAAAAACTCTGGCAATTTATCCCGTGTTCCTTTCCGCCACAAACCTTTCCATAAGATTTCATTTCGTCCGTGAACCATTGCCTCTGGATCACAAATTAGGTAGTTCCCACCCAATGTTTGTATAAGATGATCTTTTGTTCTCTTGTAAAACGAAACGCCTGTTTCACCAATATATGAAATCCTATAGGAACCAGAATTCAATCCAACTACCCAAAGGTATATTCCCTCATCAGACGCATAAGGGCAGTCATGCAGGACATCGTTTTCTTCAGTACAAATAGTGTAGGGCCCATGAAATTTTAGTTCTTGTGTCATGTTGGTATATTCAGGATGCATGGTATGAAAATAACCGGTCGATCCCCCCTTTTTCCCTGCGAATTTGATCTTGTTTAATCAAATTAAAGACAGTCAAAAGGAACCCGATATCAAAAACAGACAACCCCACTCTCGGTACGAGAAATGGGGTTATTGTCTACATCATATCTTCTCTCCCTTTGTTAATAAAGGTGGAGTCAAGCCTATGTATAAATATGGCAAATCATTTTAAGTCAGCAGTAGGTCAGAAGAGGTCAGATGATCAGCAATCAATATCAGGTTGGAGCAACCGGTTAATGCGATTATCGAACATTTTTCACAACACGTACAATTTGTCAAGATATTCAATATTTATTCATACTGATCTTTCCTTTTAAATCTTCTTATTTCATGTTATTTGTTGTTATCATAATTAGTTTCGGTAAAAATTTGAATACACCGCAAGCTGATCTACAATCGACCTTCCCTGGAGTCGTAACGATGAAAAAAGAAAACCGAATACACGATATTTTCTTGACCTACTCAAACTTACCCCTAAAAAAGCATCCTGAAAAGTTAAAAGAAGTTTTCGAGATCGCCCAAAAGCATATTGTTATAGATAAAGAATTTTTCCAAATGGCTGATGGGGTTATTAAATGTTTTGGACATATGGCGTCTAAAGGCGACTTTGAAAATATCAAGGAATGTCAGCAAAAGCGTGAAATCAACTGGAACATTAAACATGATCAGAAGGAAGACAACCGTTTATATATGACTGCCTATAAAAGCACTTATCCAGAAAAATATTTAAGTGGATTCTTTGAGAATGAGTTTGAAATCCCACCAGAGGATCTTGATGAATCAAAATACTGTATGATTGATTTGTCAAAATTGCATAAAGTCATTCCAAGAAATATTAAATTGCCAAAACTCTATGTCGAAACGCAATTTTCTTTTAATAAATTACTGGAAGAAATCATCTCTGAAAAACAATTTTCTAAAATTCAATTTCCAAATCTAAAGGATGGGTTCACCAATATTGCAATAGATTCGTATAGTCTGATCCAATCAAAAATTAAAGTCGTTCGTGATGAAAAAAGTGGAGCGGAAAGCCTTAAAAAACAAATTGTTTGGGGAGGCATACGTAGTGGTGGATATACATTTAATGAGATGGTGCTAAATTTAGTTGGTTATAGTTTAATTGAGTTTTTATTGGATGATGATCGAAACCGAAGAAAATTAAAGTTTTGTCCTTATTGTCATAAATTTTTTATCTCTAAACATTTCAGTCGTAAAACGAGATGTTATTCTACTGGATGCAAAAAAGCATATTGGCGAGAAAAAAAACGCAAACAAAGAGGAGATGATCCTGTTAAATATTATTGATTCACTACTTTAATGTCCCCCGAAAATAGTATGTCCCCCGAAAATGAGGGGACATAACATATTGATAAGACTAAAATAATCTGGACATTAGCATCTGGTCTTTGTTAGTATATACCCATCTTCCACAGAGGTTTTGGAAGATGGGTTTTTTTATTTTTAAATCTATTTTAATGGAGGTTTTTATGTACCAGAATCTTAAAACAATTGATGAGATGGAAGATCGGTTAAAAGTCAAAAAGTCATGGCTCTACGGAAAAACTCGGCTTAAGGGTAAAGGTCGAATTCCTTGTCTTCGTGTCGGGAAATACATCCGTTTTTTTGAAAATGAAGTAATAGATTGGCTGAAAAATCAACAGCGAGATGCCTAAAGGATACCGCTTTGTCAGAGGAAAAAGAAAAACATTTCCTGTTCGTTTGGCGTGAAGCGTTTATGTCTAAACTTGGGCCTGAATCACCCACAACACGACACGTCCTTCACGCACTTGCTGCGCATATGGATTTAAAAGGAGGTTCATGCTTTCCGTCAATTGCAAGGATTGCGAATGAAACAGCCTATTCAGATCGTTGTATCAAAAAACACATAAAGATTGCCGGAAAGTTAGGATGGATAAAAAAACAGACTCGAAAGTTACCAGGTAAAGGTTGGAAGCGCAATTCATATCATGCTGAAATTCCTATGAAAATATTTAAGGAGGTGAACAAGGTTCACCATGTCAGCAAAGGTGGTGAATCTGGTGCAGAAGGTGGTGAACGTCGTTCCAAAGGTGGTGAATATGAGTGCAAAAACATGGTGCACGAGGTTCCCCCTAGTACTTCATATAACTCAAAGAAGAACTCCTCATGCGAAAAAACCGCCCAAAACCATGGAGAAGTTTTGGACGATTTTTCTGAACACTACATACCCACAAAAGAGGAGTATGAGGCATTACGAAAAAGGATAAAGTTTGGAAATGGATGCCATGCCGAAAAAAATTACGCTTGAATATGCAGACAAACGATGAAACTGGCGTGGATGTCGAAAGCGATCCGACACCCGCTATACTTAATCTTAAAAAAGGAGGTCAACATGGCAAAAACATTCATTAAAGAAAACGGAGTAATTAGTTTGGATAGTGTTAACAGCGAGGAAGATTTGAAGGCAAGACCCGGGATAAATATTAACCCTCCACCATCTGATGGAAGGTGTATGTGTTGTGGAAAACACATCAGCGAGTTGAAACCGTATGGCAAAGCTGGAGAAGATCTGCTGTTCGATGAGGATTTTAGCGATGCATTATTATTGAAGCGTTGGAGGCCATGTTATCCATACTTTGAAGAGGATGCAAAGGCCGTAATCGAAGCAGAATTAAATTATAGGGATGCGGGATACAAAGAGCCTTTAGATTGGATGATAAAAAAATACGGAAAGAAAAAAGGAGAAGGAATGTATTATGCCAATATGGGGTCTAAACAGATAGGGAGTGGCATGGAGTGCAGAGAATGTTTTTTTTTAAATGATGATGAATATTTTGAAAAATGCCGTATTGGGAACGCCAATATTTAAAAGTACGTCTCCAAGGGAAGGAAGAGGATTAAAATGTCACAGATGGAAGCCAAAAATGATCGGTATTGCGGCACATGTTATTATTTTGGTTGGAAAGGATTAGATAAATGGTGCCGACATCCTGATCATGTTGAAGGAATATTAGACTTTTGGGTCGGATGTCCGGACTGGATTGATATGTTTGAAAAAGACACGATTGAGAAAAAGAGGATTTCCATAGAAAAGTTGCAAGAAATTTAACATCAAAAAAAATGACTAAAGCAATCGATTTGAAAGAAATAGTAAAGATCATTGGCTACATTCAAAACTCTATTCAAAGGAAATTTTAAAATGGCACACAAAACTGAGGGCCAATGCCCTCTTGCGACGGCTATTTTTATCAGAAAACAGGCTGAAAGGCTTGGGGTTCCACTCGAAAAAATGATCGAGGACTATGCTGTTGAGGCGGACACGCCGAAGGAAACTGTCAGGCATTGGGTATGGCCTCGAAAACGTACTGTCAAAAATGACAGTAAACTAAAGATGAAAAAACTGGGCGATGCGGACGGCGTGATCCAAAAGGACGAGGTCGCCGGCGAGGATATGAAAAATGATGAGGGTCCGGATGTGCCGGATAAATTCCGGCAACTGTTCAAAAACATTCTTTTCGTAAGTGAAAAATTGGAAATGTGGTCTGACGGCGAAATGGAGCCTAATTCCAAAGATGATGCGACGGTTAAAGGCATTATGGCCGCCCTCCCCTACCTGTGTAGGCAGGCCGCCCACGTAGGCGTTGACCTCGTAAAAAATTCTCGAAACTTTTGAAAGGGAAAAATTATTCAATACAAAATAATGGCGTCGGCACGGCCGGCAGAAAGAAAAGAATGCCGCCGGTAGTCGCAGGCATGAAAAAATGGGGTCGCGGGGCCGCCATCGGAAGGAACACAAACAAACGGCAACAATTCGGATTCTGATTTCATTTGGTGTCCGGTCAGGCTGTACGGAAACGCAGTTCAGGGCGATCCATGTTTTGTTTCATTTATTTGCATACCATGTGCCGAAAAATCCGATGATGATAAAATTAAAAAGGCTTTAGAGAAATAATGTTGCACCTCGCTGAACAATACCCTCGATATTTATCGACCGGCCAAGCCTCAACATATGCGAGCTTGAACCGAAAAACTCTATATCGAATGCTTGAAAGAGGGGATCTCAACGGAGAGCGTACCCCTGGAGGCCATTGGCGAATCGATCGAGAATCCATAGATTCATATTTCGATGGAAACAAAAAAGCGGTTGATATTTTAAGGAGTCTTGGGTTATGAAAATCGGCATGAGGCTTTTCAGACGAAAATTAAAGGGCGGAAAGATCGGGAATTATTACGTCGAGTTTGATAGCGGGGAGCGTCGATCCCTCACGACCAAGGACAAGGTTAAAGCCAGGCGTATGTTTCGGAAACTTGAGCGAGAATATTTGGATAAAAAGATTACGATGCTTACCGGCGTTCAAAGCAAACCTTTGGGCGAATACCGCGACGAATTTCTGGAATGGTCAGAGAATAATCAACCCTATTCAACTTTCAGGGCCAACCGTTTGGCATTGAAAAAATTGATCCGCCAGGCCGGTGAAAAAATATCCCTACACCGGCTAACCCTCAAGCATCTGGATATGATGATTACCGCCGCCCGAAAGAAAGGTGTTAAAACCCGATCCATCAATAATTATATTCGCCATGCCAGATCTTCACTCAACAAAGCCGTTGAATGGAGATATGTTCGACGGAATCCCCTGACTGGCGCAAAGGAATTGCCGATAAGCCGCACAAGACCAAAGTTCCTGACCAGGAACCAGGTCCCCCGATATATTGCCTCAATCAAGGATGTCGATCTTAGACGGTTAGTTGTCGCATACCTCGCCACCGGACGCCGCCGATCCGAATTGTTACGCCTCGAGTGGAAGGATGTCGATCTCAAAAAAAACAGGTATACGGTCACGGTCAAGGGCAACAAAAAACAAGAATACCCCATCAACACGGTTTTCCGAGCCGCACTGTTGTCCATCGGCAAAAAAGAGGGTAGGGTGTTCAATCGGTGGAAACATCCGGACACCATCAGTCATATGGTAAAAGACGCCCTGGTAGCCGCAGGGTTTCCGAATTTAAGCCTTCACAGCCTGCGACATACCTATGCAAGCCTGAAGGTATTAGAGGGCAGGACCCTCAAAGAAGTTCAGGAGCTTTTGGGCCATTCGGAGCAAAGAACTACGGAGATCTACGCGCATATCGAAGATGATCATTTAGCGGAGATTGCAGAGGTTAATTTGGGGCCGATCGACTTGGGAAATGGAGGAAAGTGAAACACGGTTTTTCGGACAAAACACGGACACATGGTATCTAACCGTCTGGAATTACACACCCGCGCAACTTATTACGAATCAGCTGCTCTACCAACTGAGCTACGCCGGCGTAATAAAAGGACAACTACTTTGTTTATGGATCAAAATCAAGAAAAAATATCATATGGATGCATATCTGATATAATCCCTGACAGGGACCGCAGTATTGAATGCACGGGGGTGTCCGGATCTGAAAAAGCCTATCTGGTATCCCGGTTATACGCACAGCACCCGGCGCCTGTTGTCGTTATAGCGCCTTCAGAAAAAGAAGCGGAAACCCATTTAGAAGATCTGCGTTTTTTTTCAGAAAAGCTCCGGCCGCCCATGGTTTATTTTCCAGCATATAATATTTTACCATTTAAGTCCCTGTCCTATCACAATGAAACAGCAGCAAGGCGGATCAGATCACTGTATCAGCTGATCGTCGGTGATGTGCCACAGATTGTGGTTACTACCGTATCTGCTATTCAGCAGAAAATCATACCCAGACAACAACTGTGTGATTATGCAGAACTTGTTATGGTTGGAGAGGATATCGATCGCGACGCCTTGGTTAAAAAACTATTGTCCGGCGGCTATGTTCGATCAGCGATTGTTGAGGAACCGGAGACTTCTGCATCAGGGGCGGTATTCTGGACATTTTTTCCCCGCTTTATTCAGACCCGATCAGGATCGAACTGTTTGGGGAAACCGTAGAGTCCTTAAGGTTTTTTTCAGCCGCATCCCAGCGAACCATTAAAAGCATCCGAGAAGCCGTTATCCTGCCGGCCAGGGAAGCGGTTGTAAAGAAAGCCGACATTGATCAGATTATAAGCCGGATGAGGGCGCAGGCATCGAAGCTGGATATTCCGGTAACCAAAGTCAGAAGCTTGATCGATCGCATTAAAAAAGAGGGGGTGTTCCCCGGATTTGAAAGCATGATTTCGCTGATCTATCCTGAACCGGATAATTTTTTTGACTATATGCCGGACAAAACGCTTTTTATTCTGTTTGAGCCGGCCGAACTCGAAAAGGTTGCAGATCAAACGCTGGAGCAGGCATCCAAAAGTTTTGTCGCTGCGAGCAAGGAAGCAAGACTCTGTGTCGAACCCGAAAGTCTTTATCTAACATGGTCAAAGATTAAAGACCTCTTTATGCATAAAAAAACGCTGACGTTAAAAAAGCTTTCGGTGTCAAAAGGGGCACTCACCACCGAACAGTCCCTCAGACGGTTTGACTTTTCCGTAAAAGGCGATATCTCCACCTCTATGGAACTGGCACATCACAGGGAAGAAAACCTTTTTTCACCCCTGAAAAATTGGATCAATGCGCAGAAGCAGGCGGGCTTTGTCACCATTTTGGTTTGTAATAAACGGGCACAGGCCGAGCGGTTGAAGTCGCTCTTAGTCCCTTACGGAATCCATCTGGGTCGTGTTGACGGTCTGCCTGATATCCAACAAGGCATAGGCCAGGTGTTCGTCTGTCTCGGACAGATTTCTTGCGGATTTGTCTGGCCGGCTGAATCTTTGGCGATTATTACAGAGGACGAAATATTCGGATCGAAACGGCGCCGTAAAATAAAAACAGCGCAAAAGGTTCGAACGGAACTCCTCGGGTTTGAAGATTTAAAAAAAGAGAACCTTGTGGTTCACGTCGACCACGGAATCGGGCGGTATGAAGGTCTTGTAAAACTGAAAAATAACGGTTCGAGCAATGACTATCTTCTCATTCTCTATAAGGATAATGATAAACTATATCTGCCTGTCGATCGTATGAACATGGTTCAAAAATACATGGGAGTGGATGGAATCGAACCGGTTTTGGACAAGATGGGAGGCAAATCATGGGAACGGATTAAAGCCAGGGTAAAAAAATCGGCGGAGAAGATTGCCGGAGAGCTTTTAAAACTTTATGCCAAACGTAAGGTCAGAAAGGGATATGCTTTCAAAGGGGTTGATAGGGATTTCCAGGATTTTGAAGCCGGCTTTCTTTTCGAGGAGACACCGGACCAACTCAATGCCATCGGAGATGTACTGAATGATATGAAGGCACCCATCCCAATGGACCGGCTGGTCTGTGGCGATGTTGGCTACGGTAAAACAGAAGTTGCCCTTCGCGCTTCGCTCATGGCCGTCAATGACGGAAAACAGGTGGCTGTACTTGTTCCAACCACTGTACTGGCTGAACAGCATTTCGCTACATTTTCCGAGCGATTCAAACGGTACCCGATTAATATAGAATGTTTAAGCCGGTTTCGCTCTTTAAGCAGCCAGCGTAAAATTATCGATAATCTTAAAACTGCAAGAATAGATATTGTCATCGGAACTCACCGGCTGGTCCAGAAGGATGTGGCTTTTAAAGAACTGGGTCTTTTAATACTGGATGAAGAACAGCGTTTTGGCGTCAAACATAAGGAAAAGTTAAAAAGAATGAAAAGCTCGGTGGATGTGCTTGCATTAACTGCGACCCCGATTCCCAGGACCCTGCATATGTCTCTGATGGGAATCCGAGATATAAGTATCATTGCAACACCGCCTGAGCATCGCAAGTCTATTATCACATACATCTCTGAATTTGATGATGCCGTTATTTCCGAGGCCATTCAAAAAGAGTTAAACAGAAAAGGTCAGATCTTTTTTGTTCATAACAATATTCATAGTATATGGAAAATGGCAAAGTATCTGAAAGCTCTGGTGCCCGATGTTAGACTCGATATCGCCCACGGCCGTCTGGATGAAGAGGCGTTGGAGAATGTCATGCTCCGTTTTATGAATAAAGAGATCGATTTGCTGGTGTGTACAACCATAATAGAGTCAGGACTGGATATCCCTTCCGCCAACACCATATTAATCAATCGTGCCGATAAATTCGGACTTTCCCAGATTTACCAATTGCGCGGCCGTGTCGGTCGGTTTAATGAACAGGCCTATGCATATCTCTTTATACCGGATGAAAGCATACTCAGCAAAAATGCTCAGAAACGTTTGAAGGTTTTGATGGAACACAGTGATCTCGGCTCAGGTTTTCAAATCGCCATGAGTGACCTGAAGATCAGAGGCGGTGGAACAATTCTGGGGGCCTCACAGTCCGGTCATATTGCTGCAGTCGGCTATGACATGTTTCTTAAACTAATGGAGACTTCAATGGCTGAACTGAAAGGAGAAGTAGTTCAAGACAGTCTGGAACCGGAAATTAACGTTAGTATGCCTACGTTTATCCCTGAGTCTTATATCCCAGATATTGATCAACGTCTTTCAGCATACCGTCACTTGGTAAAATTAACGGAACTCAACGAGATCGCGGATTTTGAAGTTGAACTGCTGGATCGTTTTGGTAAATTACCTGTGGAGGTTTCAAACCTTCTTTTAAAAATCATGCTCAGAGTGTTGGCCATAAAGGCGGGGGTCAAGCGTCTTGACCTGATCGGACAACAGCTTTCACTCAATTTTTCCGGGGCACACCAGAGAAATCCTGCCGGCATATTCAAAATGCTCGATTCTAAAAAACATGGATTTGAATTTACTCGGGAACAGGTGCTTAAAGCCAACCTGGAAAAAGGGAGTGCAACCGGCCTTCTGACCCAGGTCAAAAACATCTTGAAAGAGATTATGCAACGTGTTAATAATTAAAAAAAATTTAGGCAATTTACGAGTTAACATAAATGACACCGAAAACCGCTGAATTCCGATGATGAGATGTTCTATCAAGCTGATTGTTCCAATCAGCTTTTTATTGATTGTTTGTTCGTTTTCAGGGTGTTCGAATTCCGAACAAAAGCGAAGTGAAGAATATTTTATCAAGGTGGGCGGACGGGGAATTACCGTTTCCGATTTCAACACGGCATTTGAAATTGCAAAAGCAGCTTATTCTTACAATAGTGTGCGGCAGCCCGGAACCCTCAGAGAAGCTCGATTGCGACTTATTGGACAGATGATCGAGGAAATGCTTGTTCTTGAGAGGGCTAAAGAACTCGGCATCGAGATTACGAAAATGGAAGTCGAACAGGCTGCTGAAAATATAAAAGGAGATTATCCCGACACAGTATTCCAGCAAATGTTGTTCGAGTATGCCGTGTCGTACCATACTTGGGAAAAGAGATTAGAGACCCGCTTGCTTATGGAGAAGGTGATTGCCGAAGAGTTGGGGAACCAGGTTGAAATAACACCGGATGATATGGCTAATTATGGTAAAGAACGTTCAAAAGACGATGAGATAACCTCTGAGGTAGAAGAGGGGTCTAAAGATACCGATGAAATCATCATAAAGAAGTTGCGCCGAAAAAAAATGGAAAAATCATATTCATCGTGGCTCAAAAAACTTAAAAAAATATACCCCGTTGAAATAAACAAAGAACTGTGGGGAAAAATCGACGGGATTGTAAAATAATGCACGGTTTTTTGGAATGAAGTTCAGACGTTTTACATTAGTAATAAGCAATTTAATGATTTGTGCTGTATTTTTTTTTGTGTTGGGCTCTCCTTTTGTTATACAATCACAAGGTGCTGAAATCGTTGATCGAATTGTTGCCGTGGTCAATGATGATATCATTACGCTTTTTGAACTCAATCAATCGATTAAGCCCTATGAAGATAAAATCCATGCTCTTGGATATACCGAGGAAAAAGAACGAAGGATGGTCTTCAAAGTACGTGAGGGTGTGCTCAGCCAGCTTATTGACAGGAAAATCGAAGATCAGCAGATAAAACGCTCAAATATTAAAATCAGTGAAGAACAGATTGATCAAACCATTGAGCGAATTAAAGAAAAAAATTTCTTTACCGATGAAGATCTCAGACTTGCATTGGCCAAAGACGGCTTAACCATGGAGGCCTATCGAAATAAGATCAAGGAAGAGATGCTCGGGACAAGGCTTATCAACCTTGAAGTAAAATCGAAGATCGTGATAACCGAGGAAGACATTGCGGCCTATTATGAAAAGCACCTGGATACGTATGGTGGAAAACAAAAATACCACCTTCGCAATATCCTGATAAGAATTCCTTCCTTTGCCGATGAGAACAAAAAACTTGAGATTAGGGCAAAAATAGATGAGATCTTAAAAGAATTGAAAGCCGGGCAATCTTTTGAAACCATGGCGAAGAATTATTCAGGATCATCAACGGCTGCTGAAGGAGGAGATTTGGGTCTGTTCGAGCTCGAATCCCTTTCGCCACAGCTTCAAAAGACTATCAAAAAAATGAAGTCCGGAGAGTTTACACCCGTACTCGAGACAGATCAGGGATATCAGATTTTTTTTCTTCAGGAGATTTTAAAGACTCCTGGAAAGTCTTTAGAGGACGTATCTTCCGAGATTCAAAGAATCCTGTTCGAAGAAAATGCTGATAAGAAATACCAGGAGTGGATTGAGGGTTTGCGCAAACAGTCCGTTATTAAAATCATCCAATAGTCCACTACGGTGGAGGATATTCTCTACGTTGTGAAATATGCTAAATAATCCTGACAAAATACTTGTTGAAAGTGTAAAAAGGCTTCTGAGAAGGGATGCGACAACCCGCCTGCGCAAGATTGTGAAAAAAACGCACGCTGCAGACCTGTCTTTGGTATTTCATTCTTTGTCAATTCCGAATCAGCGGAGACTCTTTAACCTGATCGATGAAATAGAAATAAAAGGTGAAATATTCAGCAATGTCGATGAGGATACCTTTCTGAATCTTATTGAAGGAATGAAACTGGATGAGATGGTCGAGATTCTCGATCTCATGCCAAAGGATGACGTCGCCGACCTATTGGGGCACCTGCCTGTGGAGAAGTCTGACGCCATACTTGAATTGATGAAAAAAGAAGGTTCCGAAGAGGTGGAAGGCCTTCTTCATTACGGTGATGATACAGCAGGCGGTATAATGGTTCCTGACTTCATCGCCCTACGGGAGGATACAACCGCCAGGGAGGCCATCGAATCGCTTCAAGAAGAGCACCTGGATGTGGAAATGCCGTTTTATCTTTATGTGGTGGATTCAAACGGGAAATTGATCGGTGTCAGTTCTTTAAGACAGCTGGTGGTGGTTCCGCCAACCACACCGCTTAAGGATTTCATGACAACGGACGTTTTTGCGGTTAAAACGGATATGGATCAGGAAGAAGTGGCCAAAATAGTCGCCCGTTACGACATCCTCGCAGTACCGGTCGTGAATGACACCAACCAACTGGTGGGTATTGTTACGGTGGATGATGTTATCGATATCATCAGAGAAGAGGCTACGGAAGATATTTTGAAAATGGCCGGTGTCGGCGGCGACGAGTTTGTTGAGACACAGTCTGTTCTCAGAAGCACAAGGATTCGCTTGCCATGGCTGTCAGCAAGCTTTATTGGCGGCATCGTTGCGTTCTTTATTATCGGTCATTTTGAAGGGAGTCTAAAAAAGGTTGCCTATCTTGCCGCCTTTATTCCCGTCATTATGGGTATGGGTGGAAATATCGGCACCCAGACTTCCACCATTGTGGTACGGGGTCTTGCCACAGGGCGCCTTAATATCAGAGATACCTGGCAGGTAGTTTTTAAAGAACTCATGGTCGGGTTTATCCTGGGTGCAGTGTATGGTGTTATGATTGGCATGGTGGCACAGCTTCGATATAGCACGGCGATGGTCGCCGTGTCCGTGGGCATTGCCGTGACATCTTCCATGATCGTTGCAGCGCTGGTCGGATCTATAGTGCCTATGGGATTTGCAAGGATAAATGTCGATCCTGCTGTAGCTACCGGTCCATTCGTGACAACGGCGATCGATATCGTCAGTGTTTATTTTTATTTCCAGATCGCCACAATCCTCCTGGGAATATGAATAGATGTCAAGTTTTTCCACGCCTGCTATCGTTCTGCGTCGGATCGATTTTGGTGACTATGATCTAATCATTACATTTTTTTCGTTAACCAAAGGCAAAGTTTCGGTTATTGCAAAATCCGCAAAAAAGAGCACGAAACGATTTTCAGGTGTCCTGGAATTATTTTCTGTATTAAACATTGTATGCGGTACGGGGCGGAAAAAGGGACTTCCTGTTTTACAGGAAGCAACGTTGGCATATCCTTTTTCCAATATTAGATCCAGCATAATAAAGACCGCTTATGCCAGTTATTGGGCTGAACTGGTCAACGAATGGATGGAACCAGGCCAACAGCAAGCGCGGTTGTACCAACTGCTTCAATACGTTCTTAGAGAACTCGATATCGACCGGATATCCGAAGCGGCACTCTCCATTTTGTTCCAGATGCGGTTTGTGACCATCGCCGGCCTTGTTCCTAATTTAAGGCAATGCAGGGTCTGCAGGATTGAAATGGAGAAGATGCAAAATTCCAAAGTGAACTTTAACCTTGTAAAGGGAGGAATTGCATGTGACCGATGTGTCTCCGGAATTTCGGGAAAAATTCTTTTTTCAAAAGGGACAATTAAACAGCTTTTGTGGATCGAAAGAGGGGATTTAAACACGGCGGCACGGATCAGATTTTCTTCTCGAGCTTTGAAGGAAGGACTGGAGTTCCTGGAGGCGTTTGTGCCGTATCATTTGGGAAAAGAACCCCGGAGTTTAAAGTTTTTGCGGCAGATTAGACAATGATGGGATGGCGGATGCAAAATCGAAAGTGTACCGGTTAAATGGTATGATTGAATCTATGAGAAAGGTATTAATAAAATCTCCTGTTGAGGCTTCGGCACCGTGCAGAATCGACATGGGCGGTACCCTGGATATCAGCACCTTTTATTATCCCCTTCGCCATCTTTCTCCGTGTACCGTTAACATTGCTTTGGACTTAAGGACACGTGTAAAACTTCAACCCTATGATGCCGGTCAAATAAAAATTTCTTCAAAGGGGTTTAAAAGTGCTGAATATCCCCTTGACCAAGCGCCCTTTGATCATCCACTTGGACTTATGTTTGCCATCGGAGTCTATTTCAGAGCTTCAGGTGTTCATATCCATATTGAATCATCATCGCCGCCACGCAGTGGTTTAGGGGGATCTTCCGCGGCTGCGGTGGCGCTTATTAAGGCATTTTCAAAGGTTTTGGGGGAGATGGGGCAAGGTCTCCCGTCCAGAAAGAATATCGCTTTACTTGCGCAGAAACTTGAAGCGAGTGTAGCGGGCGTGCCGTGCGGCCTTCAGGATCAGTTGGCCGCTGCCTATGGCGGCGCCAACATATGGTACTGGCCGGTAAACGATCAAGATCCGTTTTTCAGGAAAAAAACCATTATCAGGAAACAGCACTTGCGAGAATTTGAACAACACCTCTTGCTGGGCTACTGCGGTGTTCCGCATGAATCGAAGGACGTTAATCGAAAATGGGTTCGGCAGTTTCTTTCAGGAAAGTATCGTGGACTTTGGACGGAAATTATAGTATGTACCCAAAAGTTCGCCCGGGCTCTGATGGAGCGAAATGTCAAAGACGCATGCAAATTGATGAATCAGGAGACCGCCGTCAGGAAGCAGATGACACCGGAGGTGCTGGATGAGATCGGCACGGCACTTGTTGAATCCGCCTTGGAAAACGGCTGTGGTGCTAGATTTACAGGGGCTGGCGGCGGCGGATGCATATGGGCGCTGGGTCCGGTTGAGGATGTTGACAAATTAAAAGGTACATGGGAAAGTATTCTTAAAACAAGAAAAGGCGCCTGCCTGCTTGATGCAAAGATCGATTCAAAAGGGCTTTTATAGATGTGCTGATTTTTCGGCACACGTATATTTATCCCCATTGAGAGAAAACTCTCAGGCTGTGATTCGACGAAAAACCCGATCACCTGAATACTTTTGGCTCCATGTCTCATAAAATTGGATTGATCGTTATTTATTATCTTTAAATGGAAGAGAGGAAAGAAAAATGAATTTTCAGGATGTAATCATGTCGCTGGAGAAATTCTGGGCGAAAAAAGGATGTGTGGTGGCTCAACCTTATGACATTGAAGTAGGTGCCGGAACATTTCATCCGACCACTCTCCTGAAAGCCCTAGGCCCCGAGCCCTGGAATGTTGCTTACGTTCAGCCTTCCAGGCGCCCCACTGATGGTCGCTACGGTGAAAACCCGAACCGGTTACAGCATTACTATCAGTATCAGGTAATACTTAAACCTTCTCCCTATGATGTTCAGAAACAGTATCTGGACAGCCTTAAGGTGCTCGGTGTTGATCCTCTTGAACATGACATACGGTTTGTTGAGGATGACTGGGAGTCTCCCACGCTCGGGGCGTCCGGTCTCGGATGGGAGGTCTGGCTGGATGGAATGGAAATCACGCAGTTTACCTATTTTCAACTGGCCGGCAGTGTCGAGCTTTTCCCCATCTCCGTGGAACTGACGTACGGACTGGAGCGTATTACCATGTATCTGCAAGGCGTCGACAACGTGTATAATTTAAAATGGAACGATGATGTAACCTATGGGGATGTGCATCATCAGCAGGAAGTGGAACAGTCAACCTACAATTTTGAAAAGTCCGATGTCGGTATGCTGCTTGACCTATTCAATAAATATGAGGCTGAAGCAGGGAAGTTAATTAAAGACGGATGGGTTCTTCCCGCGTATGAATATACGTTGAAATGCTCGCATAATTTTAATCTCCTGGATGCTCGCGGTGCCATCAGCGTTATGGAAAGGACGAGTTATATCGGACGCATAAGAAATCTTGCAAGAGCCTGTGCAGAGGGATATGTGAAACAGAGAGAAGAGATGGGATATCCGCTGTTGAAAAAAGAAAAATGATATCATAGGCAGTCCCGTTAATAAAATGGTGCGGAATTCAGTGGATGATGCATGAATTCAGTATCTGATAAAATGAAAACAGGAGTGGAAATGGAAACGTTATTGCTTGAGATAGGGACAGAGGAGATACCGGCAGGTTACATCGGGCCTGCACTGGATAGCATGTCAGCGACCCTGCTGAAAAAAATGACCGATGCCCGTATTGAACACGGACGTGCCAAGGTTTTTGCAACACCAAGACGCCTTTCGGTTGAGGTTGAAAAAGTCGCGAACAAACAGACACCCCTGACCTCGGAAGTTACGGGACCTCCAGAAAAAATCGGATTTGACAAGACAGGCAAACCCACGGTGGCCGCAAAGAAATTTGCCGAAAAGGTCGGTGTGTCGGTAAATGCCTTAAAGGTGAAGGATACGGACAAGGGCCGCTATGTATGCGCTAAGGTCAAAGAACGCGGACTTACAACCCGGACGCTGCTGAAGCGTATCCTTCCGGAAGTGATTCTGTCCACACCATTCCCCAAGACCATGAAATGGGCCGAGCTTGATATTCAATTTGCCAGACCCATACATTCCATCGTGGCGCTTTTGGGAGACAAAATCATACCGTTTACCCTTGGGGCCACCAAAAGCGGAAGATATACTTTCGGACATTATTTTATGCACCCTAAAAAGGTCAAGATTTCGCACCCCAAAGACTACATCAAGACTCTGCGTTCCGTAAAAGTGATTGTAGATCTTGCGGAACGAAGAAAACGGGTTGAAAAAGAGGTCGAGAAGGCTTCCAAGAAAGCCGGCGGCGCGGTGCTGCCGGATAATGAACTGGTGGACATTGTGAAGAACCTGGTTGAATACCCGATAGCGACGGCGGGTAATTTTGACAAGAACTTCCTTGATGTCCCCCGTGAAGTTCTTATTACAGCCATGCGTGAGCATCAGAAATATTTCGCCGTAATCGATAAGAAAGGTAAACTGATGCCCTGTTTTATTGCGATGAACAACACGAGAACCAGGGATATGAATCTGGTGGCCACCGGACATGAATGGGTGCTCAGAGCCCGTCTTGCAGACGCTAAATTCTTTTATGAAGCTGATCTGGAGGAATCCACCGACAATAGAGTTGAAAAGCTGAAGGGCGTTCTTTTCCAGGCCAAACTGGGATCCATGCATGAAAAGATCAAGCGCGTTCAAAAGATCGCCGGATTTCTTGCAGACGCGGCTGAAAAGGGCCCTAATTTAAAAAAGCACGCAACACGAGCCGCTTGGCTGTGCAAGGCGGATCTTGTCAGCCAGGTTGTGGGTGAATTTCCCAAGCTGCAGGGGGTTATGGGCAGGGTGTACGCTACCGTTGACAAAGAGCCCAAAGCTGTGGCTTCGGCCATTGAAGAACATTATCGGCCGATATATTCCGGCGGCGCACTTCCTGAAACTAACGCGGGTGCCATTCTGGGTATTGCCGACAAGATAGACAACATTTGCGGGTTCTTCTCCGTAGGGCTTGTCCCGACAGGGGCATCCGATCCATATGCCCTTCGGCGCCAGGGCCTTGGCATTATTCAGATCATGCTGGAAAAGAACTTTTCATTTTCACTAAGGGCTGTGATTGAAAAGAGCATCAAACTGTACAAAATAAAAGGTGCCAAGAAAATTCGAGAGATTGCTGACAAGGTAAATGCTTTTTTATTGAACCGAGTGACGCATCAACTGGCAGAAGATGGATTTTCGAAAGATGTCATTGCTTCTGTTGTAAGTATTTCAGGAGATAACGTTCCGGATCTATGGAACCGGGCCAAAGCGCTTCAAGATCTAAAAACCGCGCCGGATTTCGAACCGCTGGCGATCGCTTTCAAGCGCGTCGTCAATATCATAAAAAAGGCTAAAGCTTTTAAGGCAAAGCCTGTAAAGGAAGGCCTGTTTGAACATGACTCTGAATCCCAACTGTTTTCAGCCTATGAAGACGTAAAAAACAGAGTTGCGGACAATATCGACAAGGGAAAATTTGGACAGGCGCTGCATGAAATCGCTTCTCTTCGGGATGCGGTGGATGCTTTTTTCGACGGCGTTTTAGTTATGGCCAAAAATACGAAAATACGTAACAACAGGCTGGCCTTGCTCAAGCACATCGCAGATCTATTTGAAACTGTGGCCGATTTTTCAAAAATTTCGACTTAGAGGGACTCTCAATATACGTTTTTTCCGAGAAATTCAGGCTGGCAAGAATTGTGTTAACAATGGGATGCTGCTGAAGTGAGAGCAATGGTACTAAATGAGATTTGCAATCTCGAGGAGAATAGGACCCCCCTGAAGCCGACGGTTTTGCCGGATCCTGTCCCCAAAGAAAAAGAAATATTGGTCAAAGTTTCAGCATGTGGCGTTTGCCACACCGAACTGGATGAAATTGAGGGGAGGACACCCCCACCTAAACTACCGGTTGTGCCGGGCCACCAAGTTGTGGGAACGGTCAAACAGACAGGGCTGAACGCAAATCGATTCAAAACGGGAGAAAGGGTGGGAATCGCATGGATTTATTCAGCCTGCGGAAAATGTGCGCGTTGTATCCAAGGTGATGAAAATTTATGTGAAGGGTTCAGGGCCACCGGCCGGGATGCCAACGGCGGATATGCCCAGTTTATGACGGTTTCACAAGACTTTGCCTATAAAATTCCAGACGTCTTTTCAGATTTTCAAGCAGCGCCTCTTTTATGCGCCGGCGCCATAGGCTTTCGGTCCCTGAGGCTGACCAACATTCGGAATGGACAGAATCTGGGACTCACCGGTTTTGGGGCGTCGGCCCACCTTGTACTGAAAATGACCCGACACAAATATCCTGAAACCAAAATTTTTGTATTTGCCAGAAGTGAAAATGAAAGGGATTTTGCCAGAGAACTCGGGGCTGTCTGGTCGGGTGACACAGAAGAAGAATCACCGGAAAAACTCGATTGCATTATTGACACAACACCGGCATGGAAACCGGTTGTCGGGGCGTTGAAAAATTTAACGGCTGGCGGAAGGCTGGTCATCAATGCCATTCGTAAGGAAGATAGAGACAAAGACTATCTGTTGAAGCTGAATTATCCTGAACATCTCTGGCTGGAGAAGGAGATAAAGAGCGTTGCCAATGTTGCTCGAATGGATGTCATCGGGTTTTTGGAACTTGCAGCTGGAATTCCCATCATACCGGAAGTTCAGGAATATTCCCTGGAAGAAGCGAACACGGCACTGCTGGAACTGAAAGAGCGGAAGATTCGAGGGGCAAAGGTTTTAAGGATCGACTAAAAATTTTGTTGAACATCTTTGAACCATAAGCTGCGCTTTTCGGCAAACGGCTCAAAAATCACCTACCAAGAAATTTTGAAACGGCTTCTAATAATTATTGAAACGCCGTTTCTGTTATTTTGACCGTCAATGTCTCTTGGATCGTATTCCCGTTTTGCCTGACAAATAACAGAATGCCGTTTTCACCGTTTGGAATGGGCCCGGAACTAATTTCGCCGGCGTTCTTGTCGTTGCGGGCCAGTGGCGCCCGAGCCAATAGCCTGTATGGCGAGATCCTTTTGGAAAAAGACTGCCCGGCGGGAATTATATCTGCGGGTATTGTTGAATTTTTTATGTCTTCGGGTCGAATGCCCATAAACACGAAAACGCCCCCATCGCGGCCGTTATAAAGATAGCGGGTTTTATTCCAATCGATTTCCAAATCTTTACGGGTCTTGTTGATAACCTCAAGACGAAACCAGGCAAAAAAATTGTAGCCATCTTTCAAAGGTTCAAATTGGACGTTGTAATAAGAATTGTCAGCGGCCTGGATTTGCGGCGTGCTGCCGGCAACCAGCGTCGGCGCACATCCAGTTCCCACCGTCAGTATATAGCCAAACATAAAAATTAAAAGCATTTTTTTTACAGCGTTCATAAGTTTCACCTTTAAATAAAACCCCTTACAACTTTCTTTTCTGTGTCATCATATGGAGAAGTTCATCAATTCTATTACTTAAAGTCAATAAAAACATTTTTCAATTGAATGTTTTAAATCATAATTTCATTCGGCTCGTTCTAACGCGTGCTAAAGCCCTTCAAACAGCCAGTCGGTTTCCAAGAGAAACACGCCGTCGCTTCGCTGTACCGAAATCAAATGCGATGACCCTGGCCGGTATTCTCTCAATGCTGGCATCAGACAATGTAATGTGTTAACTTAAACGAGCGAAAACAGAATTGAAAAAGTTGATGGCACGATAAAGTCATTCGTTTTTTGATAATGTTATTGCTTCAATCAATCCGGAAGTTTGTTTTAAACCGGTTTGTTTCAAAGAGCAAAATTGAAATATGTTTTGGCATTGTTTGTGAGCAGTGAACGGTGATTATGAAATTTTTTAAATGGAGCTTTATCGGTATCGGTGCGGTCATTGTTGCTTTCTTGTTTTTATCGATCGGTATAAAGCTTTACTTCAATACAGACGGGGCTCAGCAGAGGATCCAGACCAAGGTCAATCAGGCCATTCCCGGAACCATAACATGGTCCGACAGCCGTCTTTCAGTCTGGGCTGGAGAGGTCGAACTGCACAATGTTCTGCTCAGAGCGCCGACAAACGATAAACTGTTTGAATTGAGCCGTCTTTTACTGCGGGTATCCTGGTTTCGGCTTTTCAAGGGGGAGCTGTGCGTCAATGATTTGCTTCTGGAAAAGCCCCAAATATATCTGGCGACGGATCAAATGGGGAATATCAATTTAATACAGGCGCTTTTAACCCCCGGAAACAATGAATCAACACCGAAACATTCAGGGTTTCGGTTTAATGTTGTGATCCGACAGCTTCAAGTGCGCGACGGTTTTTTTCAATATACAACAGATGATGCGGTTGGAGAAAAACAACAGAACCGGATGGTGCTTAAAAACGTTAATCTGACCATCAGGGATGGAAACCTTTTAAAACAAACAGGTCGCCTTGCCTGTGAGATTGATGGCGGTTATATAAACTTCGGTGATTTTCGGACAACCATCGACCGGTTGTATTTGTCGGCAAACTTGGAAAAAAACCGGATTAACACGCTGATTATAGATGTGAATAAGGGCGGCGTTTTCCTTGAGGTTTCCGGAGATATCCAACATCCGTTTACCAATAATCCCATTGTAGATCTTAATCTAAAGGGTAAAGCCGTTCTTTCAAAAATTAAACATCTTATTCCTTTGGCCCATGATTCTACGGGAGCCGTCCAAGCGAGTTCCACCGTACAGGGATCACTGAACAACCCCAATATTAATTTGACGCTGAACTATGGCGGCGGGCATATCGCCGGGAGAAGAATCGACCGAATTAACTTGAACTGCCGCCTTAAAGACAAACGCCTGACCATCAATAACTTAAACCTGTATGCATCCGAGGGTCGATTCGATGTTAACGGCGATGTGGACTTTAAAAAAGCCTTTGCCAACGGATTTATCCATTCTGTTCCTGATCCGGATGCCATATTCTATAGGCTGTCTATCCGCCAGAAAGATACTCTGCTCGAAAATGTGGCCAACCAGGGATCAAGATTAAAAGGATCCATAAATTCGATAATTGAGCTTGAAGGAACAGGCATTTATCCAAAGAAACTTGCGGCCGAAACCACCCTTGAACTTTTTGTAAAAAAACTCTCCACCAGGGAGTCACGTTCATCAGTGGACGTACACCTAACAGCACACGCCGGCATGAATAAGGGGCGTGTTACGATTCAGCAGTTCGAAGTCCAGGCAGGCAGAACCCACCTCAAGGCCAACGGCGGTTATGACCTTTCTTCCCATGAGGTTGCCGCAAATTTTATCTTTAAAGCCCCCGACCTGTCAGACATAATGTCACCACTGGGGATGAAAGCATTCCAGGGGAAGGTGAATATTAACGGCGACGTTTATGGAACGGTCAAAGCGCCCCAGGTGGATGTCCGATTGGAGGGGAAAGATCTAAAATTTGAGGATGTGAAGATCGGAGATGCGGAAGCAAAAATATTATTTTCCGACGGTATGCTGTCCTTGGATTACGGAAAAATTCGTAACCACAATTCCAAACTCGATGTTTTCGGCACCGCTCGGATACTTGATCCCATAACACGTAATATTGTTAAATCCCCTTCTTTTGACATTGCATTAAAAGGAGATGCACTGTTTGTTGAAGATTTTTTCGAGGGGATGAAGGGGAAATTCATTCTGAATGGCCATATTAAAGGGGATATGGCACATCCGCGAGGGCGATTGAATCTTAAAGGGGAAAATATCCACGTCTACAAGCAGAAAATCGACGGCATCCAGCTCACATCAAATCTTGACGGTGATAGAATCAATTTCGATCCTTTTGTGGCGGTGATAGCTCCCGGTGAGAAAATCATGATCGACGGCTGGATTTCTTTAGATAAACGTTATCATTTACGGCTTGCCTCCGGGGGTATTTCCCTTAAGAATATAGCACGGCTTGAGTTGGGAGAATTTGATAACGGTAAAATCTCTTTTAATTTCCATGGGAAAGGCAATTTTGATAATCCTAAGATCCAGGGGGATGTAGCTCTAAATGATTTGCGCTTCAACAACCAACATCTGAAAGACGGTCAGTTTCAGGTTCAAATTGTAGATCGGACAGCACATATTTCAGGGGGACTTGGCTTTTCTTTGAGTGCGAATTATCATTTTCAGACCCAAGCTTTTTCAGCATCCGCCGGGTTTGATAACACCAATTTGGTCCCATATTTAAGAATTGCCGGCAGGAAAAAACTGAATGGTTTTGTCACTGGGAAGATCGAGATCAGTGGGAATGCAGCAGTGCCGGATCAGATCATAGGGTCGGCAGATATTTCTCAGTTGGAGCTTTTTAGAGAAGAATCGAAATTGCTCAGCGCCCGCGATTTCAAGGCTTTTTTAAACGCTGGTGAAATTTCGATTCCGGTTGTCCGCCTGAACCTGATGGAGCAAGGTTTTATGGAAATTAAAGGCAATGTCAAACTCAACGGCGACCTTGATTTAAGGGCTGACGGTAATATTCCTTTGGAAATAATAACGCTGTTTACGGACATTTTACCCAATGCCACCGGTGTAGCGCTTCTTTCCCTTGAAATGAATGGAAACCTGTCACAGACAAACATTCTTGGACATCTTGACTTGAAAAATATCGGAATGACGGTTCCCGGTCTTTTACAGAGCCTCCACGACCTGAACGGCAGCATCCATGTAACGTCCAAAGCCATTGTTCTGAACAATATCCATGGAATGCTGGACGAGGGTCGTTTTGGACTGTCCGGTACAATAGACCTTAACGCGTATCAGCCGTCAAAAATCGGCATTAAATTAATCGCCGATGATCTTCTGATTATAATTCCCGAAACCTTAGAGATCCGTCTGAATGCTGAACTGGATTTAGAAGGCACACCTGTAAAATCCCTCGTCTCGGGAAATGTTCAGATAGTTGAGGGGACGTATTATAAAGATATACAGCTGAATCTGATTGAAAGCCTCGGTAAAACATCCCGGGAAGAGGCACCGGCAGCATCGGAGATCCCATGGCCCTTTTTCAAGAACATGGCCCTCGATATTAAAACCGGACACAGGGAGCCTTTTGTCGTAGACAATAATATGGCCTTGTTGGCCGTCAAGCCGGATCTCCACATATACGGGTCGGTGAATCGTCCCCTGATCAGCGGGAGGGCCGAAATAGAATCCGGAACCGTCTATTTCCAAAAAAAAGAATTTAATGTCAAAAGAGGGGATTTTTGATTTTATTAACCCGTATAAAATTGAGCCCACTATAGATGTGCAAAGTGAAGTAATGGTCCGGGAATGGACCGTATTTTTGAATGTCACCGGAACACCGGAGAATCTTAAGTTTAATTTTTCTTCAGATCCATCAGAAACAGAAGGGGACATTCTTTCTTTGTTGATAACCGGGGAAACAACACGGGAACTGATTGCAGGAGAAGGCGGTTCATCCCTGTCACCAAGACAGATGCTTGGCGATATTCTTGCTGAAACAGTTCAAAAACAAATCAAGGATAACACCGGTCTGGATGCGGTCGAGCTGGAATATAATGAAGCAAAAGAGGCTGATGCATCAGATGAGGTGAAAGTTACTGTCGGCAAGGATCTCTCCCGAAGAGTAACGGTCAGATACGGCATGAAGGCTAAAAATGCGAAGATAATTCAGCAGGTGATCGCCGAATATAAATTTCTTGAGAAAGTGTTGATGAACACCTTTCAGGATACCGAGGGGAATTTTGGCGGCGGGCTTCAATTCAGACTTGAATTTCGATAAAAAAGATCCATTCATATGACCAGACGGGCACAGAAAGACTGGATAAAGATAACTGCATTGATGTGGATTCTACTGGTGTGCTTTGCCGAAAACGCCGCATCTTTCCAGAAGGAGAGAACCGATGAACCCGGACCGATGGTCTCAAAAATTATTATCGATCGTTTTCAAGTAACCCCCTATCCTCGAATCAAAGATATTAAAGTCAGCGGCGGCTTCCCTCTGTTGGAGCGGGAAATTTTCAACGCCATGCAGCTCCGTCCGGGAGATATATATGATCCGAAAAAGTTTTCCGACAAAGCGGGATGTCATTATCCGGCTTTTCAAGAAAGAGGGTTACATTGCGCCGGTTGTTGATTTGAAGGCTGCGGAAGATTCTGCTGACGGAAATTTTGTGGTTTACGTACATATCGACAAAGGTGAATTTTTTCATATCCGGCATTTTGAAATCAAAGGGAACCGGGTTTTTTCGAATACGCGTCTTAAATTGCGGATAAAAACTTTTAAATCGTGGGATGATTCCAGATTTTCTGAGGCGTTTTAAGGAAAAAGAATTTGACAAAGACATCCGAAATCTCATCCGTTTTTATCGGAAAAAAGGGTATCCGGATGTTGTTGTGAACACCGTTGTCAAGAAAGATGCCAAAACTCAAAATGTTGCTTTTTTGATAAGCATCGATGAGGGTTCCAGATATGACATCCAATTTCAAGGCAACAAAGCGTTTTGGGACTTTACGCTGAAAAAAGATTTAGTCCTGTTTAAGGAAGGCAATAAAAAGGATTTGGGTCTGAGGAAAAGTATCCGTAAAATAAAGAAACGTTACCTTGATGCAGGATATATGGACTGCTCGGATAGAAATGGCGTCTGAAAGAAAACAAGAAGCCGGCCGGCCGGTGCGTAAAGTTCGCCTGTTGATTGAAGAGGGGCCACAATACGTTGTAAATTCCATCAATATTAAAGGAAATTTTGCGTTTGATTCAAAAAAGATCAAAAAACAGACGTTGACCCGAACTCCGGGGATTATCGCAAAAGGAACATTTGTCCAGAAAACCTTAGAAGAGGATAAACATGCCATTATATCTCTTTACCTCAAACAGGGATATATGGATACAATAGTGAAAGATGAAGTAAAATCGCATAAAGACATTAAAGACAGAAAACAGAATGTAGACATTACAATCGGGATCGAAGAGGGGGCTCAGACGCACGTACGGTCTTTAGCAATCCATGGGCTGACCGTACTGTCAGAATTTCAAGCGTTTGAGGCCATCACTTTGAAAAAAGGATCTGTTTTCCGAAATTATATGATTTCCAGTGATGAAAACACACTGTCTTCTCTGATCTCCGAGAAGGGGATACCCCCATGTCAAGATAAAGGGGACCGCTGTCATCAGCGAGGACAATACCGAAGCTGCAGTAACCTATGAGGTTGACGAAGGACCTCTTGTTAGAATGGGTCAAGTTGCTTGTCGCCGGTAATTTCCTTACCAAAAGACGTGTGATAGACAATGAACTTGAACTCGATCCGGGAGAGCCATTTTCGCTGAAAAAATTTTTGAAATCTCAACGCAATATCCGGGATATCGAAGCCTTCGACTCGGTCCGTTTTAACACTTACGGGTTAAAGGAAAAGGAAAATAAAGTAAATCTCCTCTTAGAGTTAGAGGAGAAAAAGCCTTACTATCTTCAATCCGGCGGAGGGTATGACACCGAAAGGGGATTTTATGGAAACATCCTGGGCCGGTGACTACAACCTTTTAGGATTAAACAAAAGTATGTGGGCCAGTACGGAAATCAGCCAGATCGGTTACCGGGGCGACCTGGGGATCGCGAACCCAGGTTTTTGGGAACCCGAATCAAGTCGTCAATAAGCATGTTTGGTGAAAATAGGGAAGAGTTCAACACTAATTTCGGAACCAGAGAAAGAGGGCGTTTCATTATCATTCAACCGCAGATTTTTTCAGAAATTTAACGCAGACCTTTCTTTTGTTTATTCATATAAGAAGGACTACCCGCGCGATTTGGAACCCATTTTTTTGGATGAAGAAGATCGATTTGAGCCCAAGAGAAATTTTAACCATAAGTCCCATCCCTTATTTATAATTCATTGGATTCGTATATACGGCCCAGAAAAGGTCTTTTTTCTTCCTTACTCTTGGATTTTTCTAATGGGATCCGTAATTCCCTGGATGATTTTTTTAGATATCGCTTCGAATTCCGAAAATATTTTACACCCATTGAAACCCTGACATTTGCTTTGCGAGGACGGGTCGGGAGATATTACCCCCTTTGAGGATGCCGGCACGATTCCCGAAGACCAGCTTTTTTTCCTGGGCGGGACATCCACTGTTCGGGGGATTTGACGAAAACCTACTTCGATTTGACTCGGCCGGGAAGGGCGTTGGAGGGTTAACTGCCATCTTGGGTAATATTGAGACAAGGATTGATTTGGGACCTAATTTTGAGGTTTCTTTTTTTTACGACATTGGCAGCGTCAGAAATGCTGTTGTCGAAGCCGGTTCGGATGAGTTTCGCTCTTCGGTGGGGGATTGGATTGCATTATATCACACAAATCGGTCCCATGGGGGCTTATTACGGGCACAAACTGAATAGAAAAGATAATGAAAGCTCAGGGAGATTCCATTTCACAATAGGGTTTAGATTTTAGTCGATCCGGAATAGGTTATAATTCTACATGCTCAAGGAGCACATTTCTTTTTAACGTGGCCCGGGCTGTCTTTTCAAACTGTTCGGTGATATCTGATACAAAGAGTCTGAACGCGTTGTTTTTGCCCAGTTGTTTGTCAACTTCAGGATGGGTATCCAAAAAGAATTTTACGTTTTCGGCAATGGCGATTGAAGAGTCTATGATATGGACCTTTTTTCCAATTTTTCTTTGGATTTTGTCTTTTAAAAGGGGGTAATGGGTGCATCCCAGAATCAGCGTGTCTATCTGTCTGACTTTTAATGGATGCAGATATTTTTTTATGATCATCACTGTTTCGGGTTTCTTCATCCAACCCTCTTCCACCAGGGGAACCAGCAACGGGCAGGCCACTGAATAAACTTTTGCATCCGGCTTTAGGGCCATGATTTTATGTTCATAGATGCCGCTCTTGACGGTGGCGCGTGTTCCGATAACCCCAATTATCAGTGTATTGGAAGTTTTAACCGCTCTTTCCGTTGCCGGCGTAACGACCTCAAATATCGGAATATCGTAATTCTCAGCAATACGGCCAGCCGCCACACTTGAAGCTGTATTGCAGGCCATTACGATGAGTTTTGCGCCTTGTATAAGGAGAAAATCGGTATTTTCCAGCGCGTATCTGACCACGGTTTCAGGGCTTTTGCTCCCATAAGGCGTACGAGCGGTATCGCCAAAATAGATCATGTTATAACCGGGGAGTTTCTCCATTAGAGATTTGACAACGGTAAGCCCTCCGATTCCTGAATCGAATATTCCTATCATATCATCCTTTTTGTTGATTTTTTATTCGATGCGATTATATTTACCTAAATTACGTTAATCTCCATGACCAAAATTGAGGCGCTTATATGGATTCGCAAAATCAGACTCCGGCCATGAACCAGAAAATATTCAATATAGGCCTTTCCGTGGAGACGGTTTCAGTATATCTGATATGTTGCAACCTCTCGGACAATGACATGGCAATCTCTTCGAAGAACCTTTCCGGCATGTGGAACGGTGCCGAAGCGTTGTTGCTTGAAGGCCTGAAAGATCTCGAAGAACAAAATATTCTCCGCAAGATTCTCTCTGACAGGGAAGGGAATAATATTTATAAATTTTTGGATGTAAAGCGCTGGAAGTCTTCATGAGTTTTTTGAAAGTTCTTGGGTGACATACGCTTTGATGGTGCTGTCAGGCGCATCCGTGCGAATGCCCGGACATAGCGAAGCCATGATATGCCAGTTATTTATATCAACCAGTATACTTTTCAGAAACGGCCATTTTTTGCACATCCGGGGTTTAACCGGATGAATGGAGCACAGTCCGTCCCAGAATATGCAGTACCTATCCCTGCCCTGGGCCAGAAGCGGCCTCCCGTCCGAAACCTGACAGTATTTCTCAACAAACGTCTTGGGATCTGTGTTGATGCTGGCGGCAATCTTTTCAATCTCTTTTTCAGTTACAAAAGTTCCCCCGAATCCTTTGCAGCAATCCCCGCATTGCTGACATTTGAAAATATCTGTGGTTTTCATGTCGTTATATCGGATGCCGGCTCTTCATGGCCGTTTTTAAGGTAACTTGGTCAACATACTTCAGGTCTCCGCCTATCGGGACGCCTGATGCTATTCGCGTCACTTTAACCGGATAATTTCCCAAACGTTGTGCAATGTAATCGGCGGTGGACTCGCCTTCGATATTTGTACTGGTGGCAAGAACGACCTCTTGGATCTTTCCTTGAGCAATTCTTGAGATAAGTTCTTTAATTTTGATGTTATCCGGTCCCACACCGTCCATTGGAGAGAGCACGCCTTCCAGGATGTGGTACAGTCCCGTAAAAGCCCCCGATTTTTCAATCGCCACCATATCTGCCGGCTGCTCCACCACACATAAAATGGAGGAATTTCTATTCCTGTCCCTGCAAATATTGCAAATTTCAGCGTCACTGAGTGAAAAGCACATGGTGCATAATCTTATTTTTTCTTTTACTTCCATAATGCTGTGGGCAAGATGATCCGCCTCCCTACGCGGCGCCCGGAGTATATGCATCGCAAGTCGATCGGCGGTTTTTTCTCCGATACCCGGAAGCTTGGAGAGGTTTTTTATCAATTTCCGAATTGATTCTGGATAATAACTCATAATGATTACTTTCAACCTGAAGTGTCTACATTAACCCCGGTATATTCATACCTCCGGTAAGTTTGCTCATCTCTCCGGAGACCATTTCCTGCGATTTTATTAAAGCGTCATTTATTGCTGCCAGTATCAAGTCCTGAAGCATTTCCAAATCATCCGGGTCAACAACTTCCTTTTCGATTTGAATGGATACCACTTGTTGCCTGCCGTTGGCGACAACCTTTACCATTCCGCCGCCCGAAGTCGTTTCAACCGTTTTTTTAGCCATTTCTTCCTGTAATTTTAGCATCTTAGATTGAAGCTGCTGGGCTTGCTTCATCATCTTTCCCATGTCTTTCATTGAAATACCTCCTATAAAATTTTAACATCAACAACGTTGCCGTTGAAAATCTCTAAAGCATCGGTAACCAGAGGATGGCTTAAAGCCTCCTGTTTCAAACGGCCCGCCTGGCTTTTATTCCCCTGATGTTCCGGGTCTTTTATTTTTTTTGGCACAATAACGACATCCGTCTTTTTGCCGAAAAAATCACTGCACACTTTTTTGATAATCGCTTCATTCTTAGCTCGCAGGATCATATTTATATTAAAATGACTTCCGTTTACTTCGATTTCAATGCGATTATCGGCCAATTTTTTTATCATGGAGTTCTTCAGATTGGCTGCGAGAGACGGATGTTTTTCTGAAATGATCGATAAAAGTCTTTTCCATGTGCCCTTAATATTCTCATCTTGATCAACCGGTGTTTCCGGTGCTGAAGCAAAAGTCTCAAGGGATTCTGCAGTTCCTGTTGCCCTGTTTAATGTTGATTGTGAATCTTTCCTTTCATCCTGAGGAGTAGGCCTGTTTTCAGTGACAGCAAAGTCGGTTTTGGTTTCATAAATATCTTTTCTAAGATTGTCGAGCTTTGCGATAAGAACATCCATGGGTAGCGCCGGTTTTGTCTGAAATATTCGGATAAAAACCGTTTCTATGGCAAGCCTTGGATTCGATGAATGCTCTATGGTAATCTCTCCTTTAAACAGCAGATCAAAAATCTGGTTCAAAAAAATTGTTGGGACCTTCTTTACCTGATCCAGGATTAAGTCTATTTCATGCGCCGGAATATCCACCAGTTTACGGTTTTTCTCCCCCATCTTGATGATCAACAAATTCCTGAAATGCTCAATCAGGTTTCCATACAGTTTTTTCATATCATGGCCCGCGCTGTAAACCTCATCCAGAATATCTAGAATCTCTGCAATATCTCCCCGTATGACAGCACCTGAAATTTTAAAAATAATTTCTCTATCGACGACCCCTAAAATATCGAGTACCTGGTCATGTGAAATCGTTCCTTTGGTGCATGACATGGCTTGATCCAAAAGACTCAGACCGTCTCTCATGCTTCCGTTTGCTTCCCTAGCAATTAACTCTAAGCTCTTAGGATCTATATCAAAACCTTCTTTCTTGCAGATCTTTTCCATATGTTCGGAAATCGATTCAACATTTATACGCCTGAAATCATGCCGCTGACATCTGGAAAGAATGGTTATGGGAATTTTGCGAGGCTCCGTAGTGGCAAAAATAAACATAACATGGGACGGCGGTTCTTCCAGAGTTTTTAAAAGCGCATTAAAGGCGGCGATGCTGAGCATGTGAACTTCATCGATAATATATATTTTGTAGAGGCTGTGGGCAGGCATGTACTTGACGTTTCCACGAAGTTCCCGGATCTGATCAACGCTGTTGTTTGAGGCGCCGTCAATCTCGAAAACATCTGCGGCATTCCCTGCGGTGATCTCCTTGCAAGAACTGCATTGGTTACATGGAACGGGCACAGGACCGTCTTTACAATTCATGGCCTTGGCCAATATGCGTGCAACCGTTGTTTTTCCGGTGCCTCTCGGTCCTGAGAACAGGATTGCATGGGCCACACGGCCGGCCGAAATAGCGTTTTTCAACGTCCGTGTAATGTGGTTCTGCTTGACAACCTCATCAAAGGTTTGAGGGCGATATTTACGTGCAAGTACGAGATAGGACATGGAAAATTCCTAATATGGATGCGAACCTTAATGCTGAATCTAATATTTAAATGGCGGAGAGAGAGGGATTCGAACCCTCGGTGCCGCTTTTGACAGCACACACGATTTCCAGTCGTGCTCCTTCGGCCAGCTCGGACATCTCTCCGAAAATATTGGAGGCAAGTATCATTTAGGTGCTATTTTATGGCGGAGAGGGTGGGATTTGAACCCACGAAAACGCCATTTTTACCTTGTTAAATCATATAGTTATAGGGTTAATTTTTCGTTGTTTGCACCTTGTTTGCAACACTTGTTTGCAACAGGGGTTTTTTATGCCTCTTTTTCAAGGGGATTGCAAGCTGATTTTTCCACAATTGACAACTTTTGTACCTTATCAACGGCAACTTTGAGAGCGTTAGTTTTATATTCACCATAGCGCTTAATCATGCGTGGATCTGAATGTCTGAGCAATCTTGATACCATCCCCTCTGGAACGTTTGCATTCAGCATTTGACAGGCGAAGGAATGCCGCCCTGCATGGTTCAAACCGATCCTGACACCATTCTTTTCACAAGCCTTATTCCAAATCCGATTGATATTTTTACTGATTTTTAACAGTTTGTTTTTTCTTTTGTGTAAAATCAAGGCGTTATGGTAGTATAAATATTTCTTGGCACTACCGGCACGTTGTCTGGCCATGGTTAGACTTCCTTGATCGTGGGCGGTATAGCGACTCCGACGGACTGGAAAACTTTACCACAAACGCCCTTGTATTCGCTTCTGATCGCAAGGCGTTTGCCATTTTCTTCGATCGTCACCTGCTGAAGCGCTTTGAGGTCCTGTTTGATATTGGACCACTCAAATAAATGGCCGGCAGTGTTCAGGCGACGGTCAAGCTCTTTTTTCAATACCAGAGCCAAAAAACTGCAGAATACATAGCCCCTAATGTTCTCATCCTTTTGATGGTAAACCGGCCTTGTGTGAAGCATCGTTTTAACATCGCGAAATATACAGTATGGTTCATCGCAAATCATTCCGATCTAATATCCCCGCCTGGCAATTGGCGAAGCTTCCCTAATACCAGATTGAAATACAATACCCATAGAGAAAAATCGTGCAAGCTAATCCGCGAATCGGCGTCGTACATCTTTGTTTTATCAATAATCCCGCATCGATAAATCACCATTCAAAATCCTGTTGCCAATAGAGCTAAAAAACTATAATCTTTAGCTTATCTACTGCGGGACTATGGATAAAACATTAAATAGATATCTCAGGTTTTAGAACTGATGGGGAACCTGTGGTATATAGCAGTAAAAAGTTGGAGTAATGACCAGTCAAGCTGTTTGGCGTACATGGCAACTATTTTTTAGAACGCAAGAATCGTGACATAGCCAAACCTGCTCAACTAATGGTTAAGTTCCTAAAAATACAGCTTTGCATAAAGCTGTAGGCCCGTATAATGAAAATTAACCTCGCCTTGGAAATCAATCCCGGGATAATCATCTCCATCTGCTTTAACCTTAATATTAAGTGAATCGAAGCCAAGACCGAATCCTAAATGTTTCCAGGGAAGATACTCAATAGCGACATTTGTTTGTAGGATTGAACCTGAAAATTCACCAATCTCCAAATAGAATACCTGTAAACCAGATCTGAAATACCATTTGGGGGTAATTTCAAAGTCTGCCCGCACTCCAAGGACGGGTAGCGGTGCAGTAAAACTCTCTGATCCACCAACATCAATAAGCCCGGTGGCGTTCAATCCAAAGTCAATTGGCATTACATACAGTCCAAGTGAACCAGCAAGATCTATCCGATCATCTTGAAAAAATGAATAACTGTAAGCAGCCTGATAAATATCAAAGTCAAAAAAGCTCTCTACATAAGTACCAGCTTCGATAACTTGTTCATTGCCATCCTTATCCTTATAGTGAATATCTTCTCCAATCGTGTTGGAGCCGTCACGACGAAATCCGAACCATTGGAAATCAAGCCTGTGTCGACGATTATCCGTAAAGCGCCATGAGGCTCGCACTCTACCTGCCGAGTCTGTGCTATCTAACCCAAGGAGGTCTTCCATGTCGACAGAAACGCCCAATCCTGAACCAAGGCGAACGCTGGTATCGGTATTTGCAATAAAATACCCAAGATCAAGGCTGAATTTTTCCCATGGTGTGTCTTCAGCCATTGCAAGTTGGTTAAAAAGAAACAAACTGGCAGCAACACATAGATAAAGGTAGCTCCTTTTAATAAACATGATTTCCCTCCTTTAAAGGTTATTTCTTGGCTTTCTTTTCGTATTTGTCTCTTAGTGCGTTTTCAATAAGTCGATTCATGGGGATTCCAGTATCTTCGGACATACCCCTAACAAGTTCAAGTAATTTCTTGTCAATCGTGGTGTTTATTGTTTCACGTCTTATTTTGCTTTTCGGCCGTCTCAGTATTTTACTTTTCGGTCGCCCCATTATTTGCCTTTTTATGCAGGTCTATATTGATAAAACTGCAATTATTAATTAATGTTTTTATAGATTATTATTGATGAGAAGGCAATGAGAATTTTATGGAAAGGGGAAAAAGCCCCTGAGGGCGTGCGCTCCATAGGGGCCTGATGAAGTATTATGAGAGAAACCATGATAGGAAACCCCATAATATAATTTATATATTATCACAATTCCAGAAAGGAGTCAAATATTACCCACGGGCTTGGCGCTGTAGGCCGAAAAAAGCGTCCCTGGCCCCTGCCCGTGGAATAACCAGGTAGAAAGTGAAGGGTTCAATTTGCTCATTCTCCACTGCAAAGACCCTGTCACTGTGATACATTGAGAGAACCTCACGAAAATCGAGCTTGTCAAAACCTCTGATCTTACCAATATCACCTTTATTCAGAATTCGATCTTATTAACAGATATCGTATATAGCCATTGTCAACTCAAGTCCGTCCTGTGACACATTAGAACCATAGCTTGCCGGCACATATCAATCCTCCAATCATGGCGAACAACAGCGATATCATCGTACCACCAAGCACTAAAAATCTCACGGTCTCAATATTCTTAACTTGATGTTCTTTCGATTCTATTCCCCAATGTGCTGCCATTTTGGCACCCATCCATGCAACCATGCCCACCATTACACCAGACAAATCAAACGCGACCCCGATTGTAAAGAACAAGTTTTCGACAACACCAAGGGATAACGGAATTAAAATCCTGAATTGTGGATCCTCATCACCAACGAGTTTCCTAACTCTGCGGGCCCAGTACTGGTTAACGATTCCACCAAAAACCAAAGAAACGGATAAGCCTATCATCCATCTATTTGTTTCCATAAACACTCCATGCAATGGACTGACATGACCAAAAGCCTATTGATCTTGCAGGCCTGAAAAACGTTATTGAGTTCCAAATTTTATAACACAATCCTCATCCTTATTTCATATTTCAGTATCAATTTTATTGAAAACTTCAAATAGATTTGTGGCGTAGTATTTTATCGATTTCACTCTGCATTTTTTAACTCCTTGGCTGAAAAATCATATTCAACGGAGCGGCTCCCCCCATGTGCTGTCGGGATCAAGCGCCTCGTCTTCCAACATCACCGGGTCCGAATACCGGGTCGTAGCCATTTTCTCTTCCATTTGATGTTCTTTAATCATCTGGTGTAAACGCTGGTAGTCCTGCCTATCTCCCACATACATGCATTTACAAGAGGATGTATCCACCACATACAAATAATGCAGCTTTTCGTTTTGCTTTTTGGCGACAACCTTCTTTAGAGGCAACGATTTGATAAAATTAAGTTTATTAGGGGTGTCAGCCGTACGCAACTCAAAACCGGCCCGCACAAGCAGTTCATCCATCTGAAGCGGCGACATCTTCTGGGTCCCGGCACAACCGAAGATAAGGGCAAAGAGCAACATAACAAAAACCGTCGAAGTTGTGTTATTTTTCTTATTCTTTAGCGGGTTAATCATATTTGAAACCTCCTTTAATAAATCTGATCGGTCGCTCTTTATCCGTCACAAGTCATTGCACTTCTCTATTTCGGGAAAAGAAACTATAGTCGTACTCGTAATTGTCAGTCAGCTCCAGAGTCCGGCGATTCCACATTGTAATAGGCACTAACCTGACCGTTTATCGGTTGTTTACCAATCTTGAAAATTTTTCCGACCCCTGACCTATTTATCGTTACCAAATAAACTGGAGACGTGTCTGAAAGATATGAGCTCTTCCATTCTCAATAGGCGGTGATGCGCGACCTTTAACGTATGCATGGATGTAGTTAAACATCAGTCGGACATTTCGATTATGTATCCAGTTCAACCCTGCGGTGAAATTGCTTTCTTTGCCTCCATATATATCGCCGTCATTCAAGTCTACATAGGAGTGTCGAAACGCAAGTTCCCAGGCACCCCACTCGCCTTTCATCGGATGAAAAACAGGTTGCGGCTCAACGCCTGTAAAAACACCGATGGATCGGTTGTAATTTCGAGATTCTCCGGTGATAAAGTAGCTCAAAAACGCGTAGTATCCCCAGAATTTCGGGTCGCCTGCTGCCTCCGCATCTAATGAAACATAATAGCACTGTCCCTGAAAAGACCAAGGCCCGAAAACCATTGCCAATTCGGCATTAACCGTATCCCGCCTTTTCCCGGAGATAGATCCGGTATCCACCAGCCTGTCGTCCGTGAGGCGAGATTCGGGCCTTGTACGAAATTGCATCGGAGAATCTAAATCATTTTCATCGCGTGATCCGTAGCTGTAACCCATTCCAAGATGCAGCATTTTTTTGCCGTTTTCATCATACACAGGAAGACCGAAGACTCGAGTTGTTACATCAAATCCATTGGCCTCACTGATTTGATCTGCACCTTCTCCCACCGTCGAAAAAGAACCCGTATTTAAAAAAAAACCTGCTCCCCAGTTTATCCGCCTGTCAGGGTTTAAGCCGTCGTATCTGATGCCGATATTGCGACCAGAACCAAAAGCCGCGGTGGGCAATGCCCTTTCCATAAAGGTAACACGGCTGATGCTGGTGAGATATTCCAGCGAGAACGGTTCTTTCATGTTACCGAGTTTGATTTTCTTAAGAAAGGGGTTTTTTAGATAGCGAATCCAAATGTCCTGAATATCTCTTGCGTTGGCAAAATCAATTCCAACCCTAAAATCTACAGTATCATAGAAATTTCCATATGTAGAGACGCTCAACTTACGAAAGAGTATATTGCTGCCGTTAAGATCAGGAAATGCGTTTTGCAGTTCATCATCGGCATCAATATCACCGCCGTCGACTAAGATTTGTCCATTGATCCTAAACTTAATGTTTTCCTTGCGGCTGTCGATACTAAAATAGCCGTCCTTCCAATAGTAGTGCCAACCTCCAATGGGACCCTTTACGCCTTTTTCTACTCTTTCAGACAATGCTTCGTACATGGAATCCATGCTTTTTGTTTGCGGGGAGTCAGCTAACGCAAGGCCGCCGGCGCTTAAGATAAGAAAACACACTGTAAACACAATAACATAGATTTTCTCAATTTTATTTACGCTGATTTTGGGTTCAAGCTTTCGGTTTCGCATAAGAATCAATAAGTTTTTCTTCCAGCAATTCCGGGCTGGTGATCTTCCAGGCGCCGTCGACTTTGTACAGACACTTGGCAGATAGGCCGAGTCCCGTTCCGATGGTTGGGTTGGAGATCGGAATGGGCATAACAACAAATTTTCTTTTCTTCTCCTTCTCTTCGTTCTTTTTCCCCACATCAAGCTCCGCTGGCTGTTTTATCTCCTGTATTTGTTCTTCTATGGCGCAGGTCAACGAAGGGACAAGGAATATATGTGTACCCCCTTTTTATGTATTTTATCTGTATTTAAGCACAAAATCCAATATCACCTAAAAGTGACACATCGGAATAGTTATGCCTGCCTTTTGTTCTCTAACATTTACCATCTTCATGTTTCTTGACATTCACCACCAACACAATATCCGCCCTCACCGCATTCTGAATCATCGACACAGCCCTTTTTTTCTTTTGACTTTATACATTCACCATTATCGCAATAACTATTATCGCCACATTCTGAATCATCGACACAGCCCTTTTTTTCTTTTGACTTTATACACTTGCCATTAACACAATATCCATCACCGCCACATTCTGAATCATCGACACAGCTCTGATAGGTATTAAAACCCGTATCCTGTCCCGCCTGTGCAATGACGTTAAAATATATTGCCCCTATCATTATAATTACCAGCGCAATAAGTGACACGTTGATTTTTTTCATGACCAAACCTCCTTGTCAATTTGATTATATTAACGGGTTTAGCACTACTTTATCAAACATTGGCGAGCCGACCTATAGTACAGATTCTCTAAGGGAGTTAGTCACCTTGAGACGCTGAGCGCGCTTCGTTACGGCTTCCATTTTTTCGCTGCTCATGACCGAATCTATAGAAACCAATGGCGGTGGAGAGGTGGTATAATAGGCTCGATAGGCGATGCTAAAACTTGTACCCGAAACTCAGGCCGTAAACGAACACTTCGCTGTTGTCCACAAAGTCCACATTGAATTCAGGGGTAATTGCCCACTTTTCCCCAATTTCAAATTCGTATGCTGCGCCGACTCTAAAAAGAAATTCATTGTCGCCGTCATTATCCGGGATGTCGACACCCGGTGCCACGAGAAATCGTCACCCTTTGTACGGATGTAGGAAAAGAGGTACAGCCAGGACCCACTCTCTTAAATCCCCACTAACATATTCCACTATACCGCCGATTCCGAACAACTGGTTCAGGCGGTATTCGTAACTCAACCCAACGGAGAATCCATCCTCCCCGTCCTCGTGGGTATTTCCCAGAAAAAGTTCTATACCATGCCGATTTTCCAGCACCTTTTCTTTGCTGCCGTGCCCGGCTTCTTCAGCCGGGATCTTAACCGGCACAAGTAGCACTAAAAGGGCCATCATTAGGCCGATCATCGCACACTTTTGCATCGCTGCTCCCTATATTTTTTAGTCTTGTTAATTCGTCTTGCTCCCCGTTAAATTCTTCATCTCAGGATACTCTTTTCAACAAAGATGATGACGGCAACATAAAGCATAACGTTTCATTGTGTGAATGTTATCTTGCTATAAATACAGTCGAAACAGATTGGATAAATCACAAGGTCATGTGATTTGTCTTTTTACTTTGGAAACAGCAACTTCACCTGAAGTTGCAGAGACCAGTCCGGGCCATTGTCCGGCTTTTCTGCATACCAGAAAGTCTGCACTTTGAAATCGACAGGCTGCTTGCCGAATTTTACCAGCCGACCGATTCCCCCGCCGAGGGGCACAGTCCATCGCTGACTGCTGTCCTCTTCCCAGTTGGCAGTGATGACCGGGGCTGAGGTAAGGTACCAGCCATTGGCAATATTGTAATTGATGAAGTACTGAAAAAGCAATGAGTTAACGTCATCTTCATCACTTGGCCCGGCAAAGCTCCAGATATTATACCCCAGACAGCCCAGGACCCATTTCCCCGGCATGGCCAGAGCCACTAAACCCGGCCCCGGCTGACCACTTGTCGGTGCCGAGCCGGTCATCCGTATTGGGTCGGAATCTGCAGGACCGGCCCCGCTCCCCAGATGAGCTTACCCGGCTTGGCTGGTGAGATAAACCCCTGATAGGTGATGTTGCCGAGGCCGAAAACACTGTCTGTCTCAAAGGTAACAAAATCGTCTTGGATCTGTTCCCTGGCAGGAACAGTGACCTCCTGTCCAGCAAGGTAGTTAATCGGAATGATAGCCCGGTTGATCAGGTTGACCTTTCCGAAATTCACGGGATAAACCGGCTGAAACTGGAAGGAATTGGCCCATTCCTCGGAAGGACCGACATCGAAGTACGTGTTGTTCTGCATCGGAAGACTGATCATGTTACCGATGGGGTTCTGGGACTGCTTGGCCAGATCCTGATCCGCGGAAACCGGGTACGAAAAAAGGATCACTGCCAAGAAAAAAATTGCCGAAACTGTCCATCGCGGATGATTCATTTACAATCACCTTTCCAGATCATAGATCTGGCATTTGCTATGATTTATTTAGAATAACCAGCAAAAAATTATGGTTCCTTGTTTTTTATTTTGGCGCCGTTCCTTAGTAACACTCTCACCCTTAGCGTCCTTGCAGGGTGGGATAACGCTTTCCAGAATGTAGTCGCTGTTGAGATTATCTTTCCTGTATTTAGGCTCGCCTTTACGTTTAGCGTCTCTATGCACCCACGGGCTTCCGGACCCAATGCCGATTCTTTGAGTAATCTTGTCTTTGCTGACGTTGAACACCATGAAATCCTGCTCAACAACAAGCGGTCCGTCATAGTATTTACGAATACCGTCAACCGTTGGCAGAGGAAGTATTATAGTCTCAATCTTCACAAAGTATTCTGACTTTCTTTGCTGCCATGGTGGTTGCCTCATCGGTTTTTGCATTGGTCAGCTCATGTTTGGCTTTTTCACAGTCGCTGGATGATGACTTGTGATGCTGTGGAGTCTGTGTCTTCGTTTCGCAGTGCACACTCGAGATACGACGAATGTTGGAATACGATCCCTGTTCTATCGAGACACAGTCGCCAGTCCTTATATCCTGCTGTTCCGTGTTGATAATAATTGTGCCGCCGCTTACCAGGCTCACAGTGTATTGTTGCTGTGTGCCACTGGTTGCGGCTCCCTGTCGGGCAGCGCCGATGCCGGCACCGGCCAGGACCCTGATACCTCTGTGACGGCGAGGGCCTATCATTGCACCGATAACGCCGCCCGCCAAGGCACCGCCAGCATGCTTGGCATCCTTGCTTATGGTCTGGACGCTTTCAACCGTGCCGTACTGAATCGTCACTGATTGTGCGTAAAGGCTTGTAATTGGAAAGCATGTCATTGCTGCACCGATTATGAGTAAATAGATTTTAATTAAATGGATTTTCATTAGCAGTTCTCCAATTTTGATAAGAGTTCCCCTTTCGAGAACGGGATAAGGGAAAATTTAAGGTTGTGTACCGTAACCGCATTTTTCTGCCGTCAGCAGACTATGGCAATAAAGAATTCTATCAATTTATTGATTCGCTCGCTAACCCCTCAGCTCCGCTGAAGAGGGATTTCCGCTGCTCTTTAACAACCTGTAGGGAATGCGTTTGCTGTGCAGTCCAGCCCTTATTTCATGTTGTACTTCTTCTTGAACTCCTTGACCATCTTTGCCGAAACGTCACTGATATCCCAGTTGCCGTCAAGCATCGCTTTTGACAACTGACCGGGCACGGTGTGGTCGGGTTTTTGGGGTTTGTTGGGCCCGACCTGGGACCAGGCTTCGTCGTCGGA
>PVMK01141875.1_pt1 | contig 51049 bp, 48 predicted proteins | sample 1853481 | NCBI WGS metagenome assembly PVMK01 (sample SAMN08533507, study PRJNA380276) | Marine sediment metagenome, whole genome shotgun sequencing project.
AGTAGAACACGCGGTACGATATTTTTCTCACCTGCATGACAGTAGATTTACATTCTTTCATGTGACCCCACCTCTGCCCCCACAGTTTTGGGACAATGCTCGCATCTTAAATGAACGAGAGCGAAAAGAGCGGGAAGAGAGAATAGCAAGCTGGATTGAGGAGCATGAAAACAAAGTGAGGGAGTTTGCGGATGAAGGCAAGCAGAGGCTCATTGAGGCGGGAGTACCTCAAGAAAATGTGACTCTCAAAATTCGAGCAGAGGATAGAGGAGTAGCTCGTGACATTCTTACCGAATTCGAAGAGGACAACTACGGAATTTTGGTAATAGGCCGTAAAGGTTACAAAGACATCAACCAATTTCATTTGGGAAGCAACGCAAATAAGTTACTGCTCGCCGCCCATGCTTTCATTATCTCATTGGTAAATTGACAGCTGGAAGAGACGCAGATGTACCCCAGCCGATGTGTGGTATGAGAGCCTACCAGAATCTCTGTTCATTACCAAAAATACGAGATATCTAGTTCATATCCGCAAGACTAGAAATTTCCAGATATTGGCAAGAGATGTGAACTTTCGAGCCACAGGAGTTTGCCGCAATATTTGGCAGTTACATCCCGGCTGAGCATTTCCTCATCCTGTGATATCCCATTGGCCAGTAAATCCGTTTGATATATCTCATCTACAGTAATACAGTTCTCTTGACTCAGGATATTCCGTCTCTCATTCCGATCCCATGGTCAGGTCTTCCGACCACCTTGATATTGACTGAACAACAGCTTTAGGATATTGAAGGTTGTTCAAGTGGGAATTGGAACAAATTTCCGAAAGACGACATAATGCCCTCTCAGAATGTGACGCCAGGCCAACTCAACCTTTTTCAACGAATCTGGTATTCGATCTTCCCTGATACCCACAAGACCCGGGACGAGAGGCGACGCTACTGGGGTTGGTTGAATACTCTGGTCTTGCATTTCCGTCCTAAGGTTGTCCAGGAGCGAACGCTGCGATTCACTCTCACCTGGGGGATGTGCGGCATTCAAAACAAAGCGGTGGATGCCTTGACTTTTACTACTGTCTTTCATGAACGATCATGGCGGGATGAAGAGGCCCACTTACGGGAGGCCTGACGTGGATATTCGAACAAACAAGAGATCAGAAGTTGTTGTCATCGGTGGGGGCTTTGCAGGACTCAACGTCACAACAGGACTGAAAAATGCTCCTGTATTCGTCACGTTGGTGGACAAGCACAACTATCATCTCTTCCAACCATTACTCTATCAAGTGGCAACAGGAGCGCTTTCGGCGAGCAACATCGCCGCCCCAATTCGCAGGGTGCTACGGGAGCAGAAAAACGCCAGGGTTGCACTAGCTGAGATAACCGGTGTTGACCTCGCACGGAAGATGATCATCGGTCGGCGAGGCGAGAAGACCTATGACTACCTTGTCTTGGCGACCGGGGTAAAGCAATCGTACTTCGGCAACGATGCCTTCAAGCCCTTTGCCCCAGGACTCAAAGATCTGGACGACGCCATGGAGATCCGCCGACGGATTCTGCTGGCCTTTGAGGAAGCTGAGTTCGAGGCCGACGAAGCCTCGCGAAGGGCCAAGTTGACTTTCGTTGTGGTGGGTGGTGGGCCCACCGGCGTGGAGCTTGCTGGCGCGATCATGGAGGCCGCCAGTAAAACACTGCCGCGAGAGTTTCGCCACATTGATACTAAGACCTCGCGGGTGATTCTAGTAGAGGGGACGGATCGACTGCTACCGGCTATGCCGGAAAGGATGGGAAAACTGGCCCACCGGTACCTGGAAACTATGGGCGTTGATGTTCTGCTGAACAGCTTCGTGACTTCGGTGGACGGGGACGGTGTCATGATCAGCGATCAACGGGTGCCGGCCGAAAACGTGCTTTGGGCGGCGGGCGTTCAGGGGACGTCCATCGCCAAAACACTCGGAGTCGAGCTTGATCGGGCCGGGCGTGTTAAGGTTGGCCCCGACCTGTCGGTACCAGGCCATCCAGAAGTTTTTGTGGTGGGCGATGCGACGCACGCCGTAGACACGAATACGGGCAAACCGGTTCCACCGGTAGCTCAGGGTGCCATACAGATGGGCCGATTCGTGGCTGATATCATTCGCCGCGACGTTGAGGGTCTGGACCACAAGGATCGCCCTGCCTTTAGCTATAACGATAAAGGTTCGATGGCAACAATTGCCAGAGGTAAGGCAGTAGCCGCAATCCGCGATTTCACCTTCGGGGGCTTGATTGGCTGGCTGGCCTGGGGCTTAGTGCACGTCACGTTTCTGGTTGGGTTTCGCACCAAGATCTTTGTTTTGCTCGAATGGATCTGGAACTACCTTGTCCATGAAAGGGGTAATCGCCTCATCACAGGCAAACCGGAGATCAAGATCAAAGAGGTGCGTGACGTCAGGATGTTTGGTGAAGAGCTGTGATCAGCCACCCTTCTGTAGCTCAGGGTCGAAGACGGTCGAGTCGTCAGACCGCTTATCCTCACCCCACTGGAGCTTTTTCAATATTCAAAGAGGAGCCATTGGCATGAACGGAGAGAAGGAAAACACAAATCAGGCTACGGAAACATCTGCAGACAGTCAGGGGAAAAGCGGCAGTCCACCTGACGCCAGCAGGAGGAACTTTCTCAAACTTGGCCTGGCAGGAGCCGGTGTTGCCGCTGCGGCAGCGGGTGGCATTACCATCATGAGGAGGATGGAAGGCATCCCGCATGATGAGTTTCCAATGCCGATCCGGGACGATTTCAAGCGCATCGACCAGCGGGATCAGATCAATATTTTTGCCGGCAGCAGGGAGTTGAATGAGAAGCATCCCGAAAGAAACGACAGTTTCAGCGCGCAATTGAAGAAGGAAAACCCCCAGGGGTTCAAGCCGTTTCATTTTTATGAAACCAGAAGCAAGTTTATGAAAGGCCCCTACCGGGACACACCTGGCTACAGCCAGCTCGGGAGAGCCCTGGCGGTGGGCGGCTTTTACAGTGCCAGACAGCAGCTTGGCGGCGCCGGGATGGAAGCGCCGAATCAGGGGGTATCCAGCTGGCAGCAGGAGATGCTGGCCAAGACTCAATACCAGTTCACTGCCCCGAAAGGGGCTGCTCTGGCCATCAAGAGCGCGGCCAGAATGTTTGGCGCCCTGCGTTGCGGCATAACAAAGCGGGACAAGCGTTGGGATTATGACCCAATGTATAGTACCAGTCTAAAACGAGAACTCAGGTGGGAGAAGGACTTTCCCTTTGAACCCAGAACGGTCATCGTCATCATGGTTGAGATGGATTATGATGCCATGGCTGCAGCACCATCCTGGATGATCGATGCAACAACCGGCGATGCATATGCCAATGCGATCAAGATCGCCGGGCAGCTCACCATCTTTTTGCGGCAACTCGGCTATCAAGCGGTTGCCTCCATGAACGATCTGGGGATAAACGCCCCCTACGCCGTTGCCGCGGGCCTCGGAGAAGCTGCCCGCAACGGCCAGGTGATCACGCCAAAGTTCGGCCCGAGGGTGCGGATCAGCAAGGTCTATACGGACTTTGACCTGGTGGAATACGACAAGGCTCGAACCTTCGGAGTTGCCAGCTTCTGCCTGAACTGCAAACGGTGCGCGGATTCCTGTCCGTCGCAAGCGATTACTCATGGTGACCCTTCCTGGGAACCCACCTATTCATCAGATCCCGACTACATCTGGCATGCCTCGCGTGGGATATTCAAGTTCCACAACGACGCCAAAAAGTGCGCTAAATTCTGGATCGATAATGACGGCTCTTGCGCCAACTGTATTGCATCGTGTCCCTATAACAAACCGGACTTCTGGCACCATCGCTTGGTCGACGCCCAGAATGTGATCTCCCCTGGGCCGGTACACAGTTTCATGCGGGAAATGGACATATTCTTCGGCTATGGCAAAGTGGATGACCCGGAAAGAGTCAAAAAATTCTGGAAAATGGGGGAAAAAGTATGATGGATCTCACGTGGTATGTTTTGGGGGCTCTGACGGGGGTCATAGCATATTTTCTCTATGAACTTTCAAGGAAGATAACCCTGAACTGGCTTTCCTGGTCCGGCCTGATTGTCGGGAGCTTCTTAATTCTTTTCAGTATCGCCTGGTCAGTAGGGGCTGTGCTTGAAGGCGTGCCACGGGCCGGCAGCATGGGGTTACTCCTTTTTGGGTTGAGCGGCATTGTAATACTCACGTTCACAGGAAGATTTATTGTCTCCCAAAGAAGATTAAACTAGACGAGTTTTACAGTTACTCATAGCAGAAGGAATGGTCAAATTATGAGTTTCACCTGGTATTGTTTAGGCCTGTTAACAGCAGGGGCAGTTATTTTCCTGTGGAAATTTTCAAAACGGTACCATCTAAACTTGCTGTCCTGGTTTGGCCTCGTCCTGGGTATTTTCCTTATCCTTTTCAGCATTGCCTGGTCGGTAGGCGCGGTGCTGGAGGGGGTTCCTCGGGCCGGCAGTATGGGTCTCCTCCTTTTCGGTCTCTCAGGCATCATCATCCTTACTTTCACATTACGATACACTTTTGCCAAAAGAAAGAAGCTGCCTGTTCCAGAGGCTGAACCAGCGGTGCCAATAGAAGCGGTCACCCCCGCAATATCAAGAAAAGAAAAACCAGCCAGAGCTCCGGTCCTTGGCAAGTCTTTGACAGTTGGACTTCGCTACTTGGCGTATGTTGCGTTGGCTGTTGCCTTTGTTGTTGGAATGACTTCTGAAAGCAAAGATTACGAGAGCATGGTCAGGGCCAAGTTCAAGGGCCAGAAGCTGACCAAGGTCAACGACGATCCGGTTGTTTTTCATTTGGGGGAAAAGGGCGACGGTCCCGGGAATTACGTCTTGATCCAGGAGGGACAGGGCTATGGCGGGCCTTTTGTTCTGGGCATCCGCATCATGGAAGACGCCAAGGTTCATGAGGTCATACCCTTGGACCACAAAGAGACCCCAGCCTTTGTAAACAAAATCAAGGAAGCTAAGTACAGGGATCAGTTTATCGGTAAACATGTTGCCGATGACTTCATCGTAGATGTGGATATCGATGCAGTTTCTGGGGCTACTATCACCACCATGGCTGCCACAGAAGCTGTGCGCGAGGGCGCTCATCTTGCCGCGGTCGAAAAGTTTAAGCTGGAGCAAAAGTGGAAGAAGGTGCCGTGGAAATTCGGGCTGGGTGAGATCTTGATCCTTACCATATTCGTGCTGGCTTTTGTGCCAAAGGTCTACAAAGAAAAACCATGGAAATACGTTTATCTGGCCGCTACCATTGCCATCGTTGGTTTTTATCTGAATGCGGCGATATCCATAGGTAGTCTCTCCGCTTTGCTCATGGGCTATATACCCGGCATCAGTGAACATCTTATTTGGTGGATACTGGTGGTGGGGACTGTGTTAGGCATTGTCTTGCTCGGCAAGAACGTTTATTGCTTCAGGATTTGCCCATTCTACGGGATTCAATGGCTCCTGCAAAAGATCAGCGGCAGCCGGATGAATCCATCTCGTGCTCTGTTAAGGCGGGCCCAGTCAATAGCCAATTCCCTTTTATGGCTATCACTGATGATTATTTTCCTAACAAAACACCCGGCACTGGGCGCCTATGAACCGTTTGCCATGATGTTCTCGTTGGAAGGAATTGGCATTCAATGGTACATTCTGCCGGTGGCACTCATCGGCTCGTTTTTTATGTCCACCTTCTGGTGCCGCTTTTTCTGTCCCACCGGACAGGCCCTGATCAACTTACTTAAGTTACGGAAGAAGATTTTTGATCTATTTAGCAAACGACAATAGCTCTGGGAGAAAAGAGAATGACTACAGAGACCGTTAAAGATTCGTCCCAAAGGTCAAAATCTGAAAAGTCAGATTGGGGGAAGTATTTGGCCAATATTATTTATGTTGCAGGGATTCTCTTTGTTTTGGGTTTCTTGTGGCAGTCCGTCGCATACTTTCTCTTCCCGGGGTAGCGTAATGCAGATTTTTAGAAGAGGAGGAATCAAGGAGGAAGAGATATGAGCAGGATAGAGAAATCGAGGAAGTATTTGAGGCTTGTCACCGTAATCTTAATTTTCTTTACCGCTACTGTTCTGACGAGTATGAATGGCTTGGAACAGTCAGTTGCCCAAACAGAAACGGGCTTTGAGCAGCCGCCAATCACACTCCAAGTATCGAAGGTGCTTCCTAAGGATATGCTGGTTGGCCCGAACTATCGCATTAAGGAAACTGTTAAGAATGATGGTTTTGTGAACACGTACATGCTTTCGACTGAATACGGACCCTTAAAAGTGGAAAGCACCGCACTCCTGACAATCCGGATTCACGAGCTGACGGCGCTACAAAAGATGGAAGCACTCGAAGAGACCGAGGTCTTTCAAGACGCCCTTGAGAAGAGTGCAAAGGCACCCCTGAAGACTGCCAAAGGAATGGTCACCCATCCCGTAGACACTGTATCAGGCGTTGCTACTGGCATTGGCCATTGGGTTAGCGATGTGGGCCGTTCCATTGTCAGTGATGATCCGCATCAGCCGGGAGTACTTAGCACTGCCCTTGGATATGCTGCTGCCAAACGACACTTCGCCTATGAGTTCGGGATTGACCCCTACACCCGCTACGGACCCGTGCAGGAGAGGCTGAATGAGATCTCCCGCGTGGGCTTTGCCGGCGGGCTGGCCCCGAAAGTGGCCTTCAGGGCTGTTCAAACCGTAGCACCCGCAGCAGGCCTGGTACTTACGGTCACTAGCACCGCGGATACCATGAGACAACTGGTGCGTGATAAGTCACCGGAGGAACTCGACGACATAAACGATGAGAAACTGAAAGCTATGGCAGTGCCTGACCCTATGAGAAAAGCTTTCTTGAAGAACCCCGACTACAGTCCCCAAGAAGCGACTCTGCTTGTGGGGGAGCTGGATAGTATGAAAAACGTAGCCGGCCGAGAGAAATTCATTGCGCTGGCGGCGCAGGCAACTGAGGAATCAGTCGCTCTATTTATGCGTTTGCGGGCACAGATGATGGCCCATTATTATGCAAAGGTAGAGAAATCCGTCCGGATTATCGAAGTCAACGGAACACCTCTTCTGCAACGGAAGGACGGCGTTGTTGCTGCACTTGTCCCCCTGGATTATGTGGCATGGACGGCAGCTCTGTGGCGAAAAGAAAGTGCCCTCTCCGAATCAGCCAAGAAACTACCAGGCATCAAGGGAAAAAAGCTTTGGATTGAAGGGACTGTCAGCCCCATGGCTCGGCAAAATCTTCAGGGCAAAGGATGGAAAGTGAGAGAAAACGCTGGTTTACTGTGGTCAGGAATGTAATCGTCTTTCTCGTGAAACAGATACCAAGGGTGCAGAAGAATCAAGGCCAAAAATATCAAGATATTCATACCTACAAGAGAGGCGTCACAGTCCGAACTTACCAGTTTTGGTGAGTTCAATGTGCATTACATACTCCACACTTCTCCTCTTGAGACCAAGCTACAATATTTTGGTTTAAACTAAGAAAATGCGGATTTTTTAGCTCCGCTTTTTTCTTCTCGACATCTTGTGCCAGCTTAAAAACCAGGAGAGTGTAGATTAAGGGATGTAATATAAACTTTCCTAGTGAGCGAGGCGAGTTTAGAGTACTTATCGCTATATACCTCCTGATTTGCCTAATCCATATCCTAACGCAAGCGTTTCTTACCAAAGGTATAATGACTTGAAGATTTTCGTCCCAGAGGCGTAGTCTTTGGGCATTTTCAAGTTTTGAATTGACTGGAGTCAAACTGATCATTAATCTGGGACCAGCCTGGGAGTGCTTTAGGCAAAAACTCTATTAGTCTGGAACAAGGAGCCAAATATGCTACATAGACCCCTTCATACGATCCGATACATTAGCATCATTGCAGTTTTTTGTTCTCTCTTCGGCTCAGTCTTGATGTTTCTAATTGGTATACACAGAACTTATCAAGCGTTTGCCTATTTTTTCAATCTTGAAGCGATTTCTAGTACATTGGGACGTGAAAGATTAGGAGCCTTAGCCACGGGATCTATTATCAAGTCAGTGGATGCCTTTCTGATCGGATTGGTACTATTGATCTTTGCCTATGGCGTTTATACTCTCTTTATAAGAAAGATAGAATTAGAAGAAAAAGTCGTATTTCACTGGTTAGAAATCTCGAGTATCACTAGTCTAAAAACCCTACTTGCAGAGCTCATAATAATTATTCTATTTGTCAAATTCCTAGATGTTGTAATTATAAGCATCGATGAACTCACCTGGGAGATACTCATTCTTCCAGCATCAATTCTTCTGCTAGCATTAAGTTTAAAATTTCTTGAGCAGCATCGTTAAGACATGTTCGCTGGGACTTTAGATTACATACTTTAATCCACACTTTTGCCCTTTCTGACCCGCCCCCACTTGTAGTAGTATCCTTCCTAGAGCCGAAAGTGTGAATTAAGGGATGTAATCTCCACTTCGCTCCCTCCCTTTTGAACCAGCCAATTGACCCTTAAAATGGTGGTTTTTCGTATTGACACTACAAACAAATTTCTCCTAATCTGAATTTGAATTCCATTCCCAACGCTAGCGAATACCCACAAAGCCCAACTGGTTTCCTGCTGTCCTTGCTACGATAAATCCCGTGAGAAGATGGTACACCTAGAATGAAAACTGACCCTCAGACAAAGTGTGCCAACTGCGAAGCCACCTATTCCTACGTGGAGCAAGGTAGGAGAGAGTATTTCATTTCTTGGGGAACGTATTTTCTCTGTGACAAGTGCCACAGGCTTGCTATCATGGGAAAATTGCGGGTTGGCTCAGAACCTCCTTCTGAACCTCCAAAATGATGTAGTGATACGTCACCCCAACCAAATCACCCTTATATCGCCTTACAGAAGCCCCCATTGGCCGTAAGGCTGGACTGGTCAGTGGGGGCCTTTCTCCCTCTAAAAATCACACGGCATAGACTGACGAGAGGATGAGCTTTCCGAAAACTACTCCATACTCTATAATAGGAATCTATGGAAGAACACACACGTCAACATCGTAGAGCCAAGGTCACTTTGCCTGTAACCATTAAGACTGAAGAAGAAGCTCTTGAACGGGTTACCTACAACATCAGTCCTGATGGGGCCTTTATTCGCGGTCTGTCTCCCCTTGAGCTGCATGAAGTCATCGATATGATCATCAGTGGTCCTGACCGCCGAATAGCGGTCAAAGCAAGGGTGGTCTGGTCGAGTACCCAAGTTCCTCCTGAACAGGATATGCCGCGCGGCATGGGTGTCGAGTTCATTAAGATCTCTGATGAAGACCGGAAATTCATTTCCTCTTTTATTTCAGATCGTGATTTTGCCGTGTCCTTGGAATCCGCGGCCTCGGACGAAGATGAGGGTCCGGAGAGCTTGACAGAGGAACAACTGGTAGAGGAAGTGAAAGAAGAAGACGCGAATAACGCTGCCCAAGAGCCACCCAAAAAATGCCCCCGGGGCCACAAACATTTGTCCTGGTCCGCTGATGAAGACTATCTTTTCTGTTGGGACTGCAATAAGAAGTATTCTCTCGCTGAGTGTCGTGATCCGAAGAATGTCGGTTCCTCAGGTGGTATTGATTCAGAGGACTAACCCCCTTGGCTGAAGACGTTAAACGAGCCAAGGTCCACCCTTTCAAATGCTCCCAGTGCAAGCTCACCGTAATGGCTAGCCTACTGAAAAAGTGTGTCCTGTTTGTGGGAGTGCCTTGCCCAGACCACCGGAGCTTTGAAACCAATCAATCAATATATTGTGTCAGAGTAAATCCAAGCCGAGTGTGAATTAAGGGATGTAATACAAACTTCCCTACTGAATCGAGGTGGGTTAGTATTCCTAACGGCCAAATCTATTCCCTATCAGCTCACTAATATGAAAATTGCACTGATCATTCCCCAAAACGCTGTAGAAGGCAAGCCAAGCTTCTATGACTACAGATTCTACAAGTCCTTCCTCTTCTCCGACCGGTATTTTTCCTATCTCCTGGCGGCGCCGGTACTTGCTTCCCTCACTCCTCCCGAACACGAGGTACGGATCTTCGACGAAAACATCGAGGAGATCGACTTCGAGTGGGAGGCGGATCTCGTGGGAATAAGCGTGCGAACGATGTTCGCTAAGCGTGCCTATGCCATCGCGCGCGCCTACCGCGAGAGGGGCGTGAAGACAGTCCTTGGTGGAATCCACCCATCTATGTGCACCGATGAGGCCCTCGAGCACTGTGACGCGGTAGTGAAGGGAGAGGCTGAACATACCTGGCCAACCCTGCTGGAGGATTTCCAAAATGGGACGATGCAAAGGGTCTATAGTTCCAAAGGTTTCGCAGATCTCAGGTCATACCCCGGCCCAGACCGCTCGAAGCTCTCCCGGAACCGTTACTTTGCCGACATCGTCCAGACAACCAAGGGCTGCCCGTTCGATTGCGAATTTTGCTCTGTCCCCGCTTTCGACGGGCAAATGGTGCGCAGCAAGGCCGTTAACCAGGTAGTGAATGAGATTCTGACAATCCTGGGGGCTAAGAACCAGTTCAAGAAGAAATCAATCTTTTTTGCCGACGATAACATTATCGCTAACAAGAAGTACGCCCGCGAACTCTTTGCCGCCCTGAAACCCCACAATCTGAACTGGTCGTGCCAGGGATCGATTAACGTCTCTCAAGACGATGAGATGCTTACGTTGATGAAAGAGGCCGGCTGCGGAGCAATCTTCGTGGGGCTCGAATCAGTCTCGGAAAAAAATCTGGCTGCCATGGGAAAGAAGGTAAACCTTCGTCACGACTATTTCAAGGCGATCGAAAAGATTCAGGATCATGGAATCCTGGTGCTACGGGTCGTTCATCCTCGGGCTACGACTTCGACACGCCCGAATCCTTCGACGAACTGATCGGCTTTATCGAAGAGGCCAACCTGCTCATGCCCCTGATCAACATCCTGACACCATTCCCGGGGACCAAGCTTTATAGACGTCTCGAAGAGGAAGGGAGGATCCTACACCGGAACTGGAACGACTACGATAGCCAAACGGTGGTATTCCGGCCCGCCGGAATGACGCCGGAGGAACTCTTCGACGGATTTCGCAAAGTGGTAAGGGAGGTATATTCTTTCGAGAGCATCTACCGCAAGCTTGACAGATTCTGGCAGATCGACTTTTGGAGGCACTCCAACGAGACTGACCCCATAAAATTCAGATATCGCCTGCTTTTTGCCGCCCGCCTTGCAAGCCTGCTGCTATCGCCGGGAAAACGGCAGATCAGAGTTTATTATGAGACTCTTACCCCGGGTCTTCGAGAAAAAGGTCAGGATCTCCACTATCGTGACCCTTATGGCACACAATAACTTTGCTTATTCCATCTGAGCATACGGCCTCTCACAGGAAAGTGCGCATGGTTGAAGGGCAGGACGGCATTAACCATGCTGCTGTCCATTGTCGAGAGAAACACCCCTAAGGCAACAAGACTTTGCATTACATACTTTAATTCACAGTTTGCCCTTTGACACCAAGCTACCATACTTTGGGGTTGAACCAAGAATGGGAGACTACCCACTTTCGGACGGGTTCCCCAAAATCAGCCTTTATCTCTTTTTTCAGGGGCTCGCAAAGTCAGCTTGAAAATCAGCACAAAGGTGAGGATGATGATGCCAAGGAGTCCCAACCAACTGATAGTCTTCAGGCCGGCGGTATTGACAGAGTAGCGTAGCATGAGTGGAACATGTAATGGAGGATAATCTGGGGAATAGGGATCCAGCTCAACAGATTTACGAAAATCAACCTTGTACAGCTCATTTTGGCCCAGCCACCGGTAGATCTCAGCCCGAGTAGCATAGGCGTAGGCGGTACTTTTCTGATCTCCCCGCAGCTGAATAGCCGTGGTTGAGTCTCGGATAGCCTCATCTATCATTCCTATGAGACGATATGCCTCCGCCCGATAGCCGTAGGCGGCCGCCAGTCGGGGATCCAGCTCAATTGCGCAGCTGAAATCGTCAATGGCACGCTCTAATGCTTTGCTATCCTCCGGCTCTCCCAGACCGGTGTAACGAAGGGCCAAGCGGTTGATTTCTGCTATTAGTCCCTCGCCATGTCCCTTTTTCAAGCAGGTTAGGCCCCGCAACAGGTATGCATTCACACTGTCAGGCTTTAGCTCGATGACCCTAGTATAATCCTGGATGGCCTTGTCTAGCTTCTCCTGAAAGTAGTAATGTATCGCTCTTTTCTCGTAGGCATCCGCAAGGTTCGGGTTTAACTGGAGGGCCTTAGTGAAGTATGCGATCCTTTTGTATGCCAGAGAGCTTCTGAGACCGCGGTTGTACAGCTCAACGCCGTCCTGGGCCCAAGCCGCTGTAGCAGTCAAACAGAGATATGCCAATGTTGCAACAACAATTCTTTTCACGGTTCTCTCTCCCTCCAGCTTTTTATTCTACTATAGCCTCTCTCGGAGACCTAATGACTAATCGGGCGCTCCAATGATGCCTTTCATCACCTTGCCCACGTCGCCCCAGCTCCTATGGGCAGTGGCAAAATAGGTCAGGGGGGGATTTTTTTGTTGCATCCCTACACCTCAATTTTGTAGTCTGTTGAGGAACTCATACCTTGCTATAATTCCTCAAAAAAAACTTAATTGTCTCATTACCCCAGCTGCAGAAGGAGGAGCAGTAGTTATGACGCTAACCAAAGCAGGCATCGCTGAAGCAATATACAAAAAGACGCGGCGCTATACGAGAATACAATCCCTCGAGCTAGTTGACTCCCTTTTCGAAATTATGAAACAAACTTTGGAAAGCGGTGAGGATGTCCTGATTTCAAGCTTCGGAAAATTCTCAGTGAAAGAGAAAAGGGAGAGAATAGGCAGGAATCCGCAGAATGGACAGCCGATGATGCTAACAGCAAGAAAGGTAGTCAACTTCAAATGGTCTGGGAGATTGAGGAATAAGATTAATACGAAAAGGTAAGGCATCTCTCAAGCATGCTAACGCCTTATCCTCCTGCATACCGTTCTCACTAGCTTTTGCTGAACAGGTCAGTGGGGACTTCTTTTTCGTCAGCACCAAACTCTCATCCTAAGGACAGAAGGTCTATAGCAGGGAATCTAATCAAATCATTTTGATAGTGGGGTGCTTTTCCAGCCTCATAGAAACAGCAAAACTAGGTAAGCTAAACCCAGATATTTTGCCACCACATCTACCACAATACCCATGCGCCCCCCAATCAGTAAAATAGATATCTATACCGTCCTCTCGTTGAAAAACCTCAACCATCGGATTTTCGTTAAACCTGTCTACAACGCCACAATTCTTGCATTTTATAGGAAGTGTCGCGACCATAGTTTCCACTCGCTTTGATTTGGAGTTAAGTTAGTTGAAGGGCTATCTTTTCAGTCAGAGTCATCCCCAAACTTTCTCATCTGATGTTTTTATAGCGCAAGTTTGTCTTTCTTGCAAAGACCACAGCCGAGTCAATGGCTCCGGTTTTTGAATGTATCAACTCATCAAATTGCGGCATTCTGAGCTCAAATGTAGTGCCTTCGCTTGAAAAGGGATTCCTGAACTCGAAAATAAGGCTCCAGGGTGATAGTGAAGCTTCCTTATTTTAAATATGGATGTTAAATTGGGTCAAAGGGGGAGGGTAGGGGTTCAGCCCCCTTTCCCTACCCCTTTGCAAAACGTGGAAAATGGTTGCGTATAGGTTGCAGAATGCGGCAGAATTCAAGCAACTATCACAGAAGGACATCCAGTAATTTCAAACGGTTAGGTCTTAGTGATCCATCTCATAACCCGAAGGTCCCAGGTTCGAATCCTGGCCCCGCTACCAGGTTAGATGAAAGGGACTTGTGATAAACCACAAGTCCCTTTTTCATTTTCAACGGCGGCAGGATCGAGGAGATGAATCGATTCTCCTGGGAGGGGTTGTAACCCACTAAAAGACAAGGAAAAATTTTTGCATAACAACCCAATGCAGTTTACAATGCTTCACAGCCTCAATCATCAATCGTCACACCTCATGATCATTTTAATAACGTGGAGGAGTTGTCTGTCATGAGAAAGACTGAAACCCTAGTAGTAAAAAGGTCTCTTCCTTCATGGATTCGATCAAGCAATCTTAAGCTTCAAGCGCTCCTTTTACTGGTGATCCTGGTCACGGTTTTTGCCAGGGTCCTACCGCTGGAAATGCAGAAAAGGATTGTCAATGAAGCTATCAGGTTCGGGGAAATCCAGCTGTTGTTTTTATACTGCGGTTTCTATCTTGCCGCGGTCGTTGTCGCCACTGGACTAAAATACCTGATCAGCGCTCTCCAAAATCTCATCGGCGAACGAGCCCTGGCCGACATGAGAAAGGCTCTCTATCATCACATTCTGACCCTTCCTCTAAATTTTTTCAGAAAGACCCAGCCTGGTTTGGTGGTTTCGTCTCTGGTTACCGAACTCGCCTCGGCAGGAAACTTCGTAGGCATGTCAATAGGGGTCCCTGTATCCAGCATTCTTACTCTGTTCGCTTTTGCTGCCTATCTGATTTGGCTCAATCCGCTCCTGGCGGTAATCTCACTCAGCATATACCCCATGGTTCTCATTCTGCTCCCCCGACTTCAGCAGCAGGCCAATAAGGCTAACAAACGCAGGGTGGACATGACCAGGACACTTTCAGGTAAAATCGGCGAGGCTATCAGCGGCATTCATGAGATTCACGGCAACGGCTCCTACCGGATTGAAAACCGCAGATATGGCAAAATGATTGAGAAATTATACAAAATCAGGATTGTCTGGAATCTGTATAAGTTTTCGGTCAAATCGCTAAACAATTTTTTTAGCAACTTGAGCCCTTTTCTCGTTTTTATCGTGGGGGGTTATCTGGCTATCAAGGGCCGGCTGGACCTTGGAGCGCTGGTCGCTTTTATCTCGGCTCAGGAGAAAATCTACGATCCCTGGAAAGAGCTTATTGCATTCTACCAAGTTTATCAGGACGCGAGTGTTCGCTACAAGAGAACCATGGAATACTTCGATGAGTTGCCCGAGCACGCTCTTGAACCAGATGGCCGCGAGCCTTACGAGCTAGAGGGCAGTATAGAGGTCAAAGACCTGTCATTTGAGGCCGAAGGTGGTATCAAGTTGCTCGATGGAATCAATCTCTCACTGAAGCCAGGAGAGCAACTGGCCCTGGTGGGTTTCTCCGGCAGTGGTAAGAGCACTTTGGCCCAGTGCGTTGGACAGCTCTACAAATATACTGGTGGACATATTTTGCTTGGTGGTGAGGAAGTGGCGGATCTGTCCAAGAAAGACATGATACACAACATCGGTTTTGTTTCCCAGACGCCCTTTACTTTCGAAGGGACAATCAAGGATAATATCCTGTACTCTTATGCTTCCAAGTTTGATAGTGATGAAATTGGCGAAAGTGATGCCATGCTATCTCTGGACGACATGATCGAAGTTCTCCAACAGACAGGGATATTTGTGGATGTTCTCCGTTTCGGACTGAATAGCATCCTGGTGTACGATGAGCACCAGGATTTGGCCTCAAAGATTGTTCGAGTTCGCGAGCACTTCAAGCGAGAATTTGGTGAGGAACTGGCGGATTACGTTGAATTCTTCGCTGAGGACAACTATCTTTACCACTCTAACATAGCTGCTAATTTGACCTTCGGCTCACCCAACGTAGAGTCTTTTACCCTTCAAAACCTGGCCGTAAATGATTATTTTCTGCGATTTCTGGATAAGGCCGATCTCACCCGGACGCTGTTAACTCTCGGCGCAGAGCTCTGCAGACAGACGGTGGATATTTTGGGCAATCTGCCGCCTGAAAAGGTTTTTTTCGAACAAAGCCCCATTAGGGCGGACGAGTTGGATGAATACAAAATGCTTGCTACCCGTCTGGCAAAAACAAGACTGCATCATCTCTCACCAGACGATAGGACCAGCCTTTTGCGACTCGCATTACGTTTTATTCCTGGCGTACACAAAATGGTTGGGATGCCAAGCATTTTGGAAGAGCTGATATTGGAGGGACGCGCACTTTTCAAGGAGAGTATTTCTAAAGATGATCCCGGGGCTCTTACATTTTATCAGGCCTCGGAATATATCTACTCCCAGACTATCCTTGACAACATCTTCTTCGGAAAGACCAAAACCGTCAATCCGCAGGCAGAGGAGAAGATCGATCAGAGCATCATCCAGGTTCTTATTGAAGAAGACTTGCTGGAGACCATTGTAGAAATAGGAATGGAATTCCAGGTGGGGAGCAAAGGTGACAGGCTATCCGGTGGTCAGCGCCAGAAACTGGCCATAGCAAGAGTCTTCCTGAAAGCGCCCCGGGTTCTCATAATGGACGAGGCCACTTCGGCCCTCGATAATAAATCCCAGGCGCGTATACAGAGCTTGCTTGACACCAGGTGGAAGGGTCAAAGTACTCTCATTGCGGTGGTGCATCGTCTTGACATTATCAAGAGCTATGACAAGATTGCGGTGATGAAGGCCGGCAGAATCGGTGAAATGGGGACGTACGACGACCTCATCGCCAAGAAAGGGATGTTACATGAACTCATCTATGGAAAAAAGACAAGCATCTGACACCAGTGAGTTCCAAGAAAATCTTGAGATCCTGCGACAAATGGATTTTTTCTCAGCTCTGTCTCTTCAAGCTCTCAAGGTGTTTGCTTATCTTTTCACCAGGGAGATATTTAAGCCGGGAGACTATCTCTTTCACCAGGATGACAATGACGGCAATGCATTCTATATTTTATCAGGAACTGCCGAGGTGGTTCGCAAAGATGAGAGCGGCGAATTCTGCCTGGGCAAATATGGTGAGGGCGAGTTCCTCGGTGGGCTGGCATTGCTTGGCGACATGCGACGTCTTTTTTCTCTCAAAGCTTTGACGGACATGAGGTGTCTTGTGATGACCAGGGAGAAGTTTACCAAGGCCATTGAGCAGTTCCCTGATCTTATGCCGAGAGTTCTGGAGACCATGGTTGACCGGATTCGTTCCTGGGAAGAGAGGCTCTTTATTGATAAGGACGGACTGTGCGATAGTTGTAGAAAAAAATTTGGTGTGAGTCTTATATGAACAGGAGGAACAAGCTTTGATCCATGAACAAGGTTGTGAGGTTTCAGTTTTCAGGACGAAGGAAGGTAGCCCGCATATTTCATGAATCATCTACTGCGACCGTGGATATGGCCGTCCTTCCGGGCGTCCTCGGGCCTCACGCCCTACGACGTACTGTTCAAGTACGCCTCGGGTCCGAGTCCCTGCGATTGCCCGGTGGCACACCCATCTCCACGGTCTCGCTACGGCAATTCATGAAATATGCGGGCTAGTTGTTGTATACTTATGGAAGGTTTGCGGTCATGATAGGGGATAGAGTTTCATTGGAACTGAAGAACTCCCTTTCTGAACTGAGTACATTGAGGAAAAGCCTAGAGCAGTTCGGAGAAGCGCTGGGCCTCTCTAGCAAGATCTTGTTTGAGATCTCTCTATCCATGGAAGAGCTTTTCAGCAACATCATCTCGTATGGATATGCGGACGATGCTGTGCACTGGATCAAGGTAGCCATTTCACATGAAGACGAAATGCTTATCATACGGTTAGAAGACGACGGAATTCCTTTTGATCCTCTAAAGGCAGAGGAACCAGATTGTGAATGTCCTATTGAACAGCGCAAGATCGGCAACCTTGGTATTCACCTCACCAAGAAGTTCATGGATGATATGGTCTATGAAAGGCAGGGGAATAGAAACATTTTGACCGTAAAGAAGAAGATAACCGGTACATAGTGATTTTCTCTGAACACTCAGTCGAGGCTCCAACAGGTTCACAACTGAGTCCGTTCAGTCATTAGCTTGGATGAAATTGTTCCTGCAAACACTAACGGGGTATGAGGAGGGGAGGATAGATGGAAGTCGTAGAGAAAAAACAGAATGGAATCTGTATTTTGGGTCTCCTTGGTCGTCTTGATTCAAATACGTCCCCGGAATTCGAGAAAAAAATATTCGAAGTAATCGAAGATGGGACGAAAAGCGTCATCGTAGATTTTGAGAGTCTGGATTACATTTCAAGCGCTGGATTGCGTGTGCTTTTGAAGGCTACCAAGGAACTAAAGCGCTCTGATGGAAAAATCGTGCTCTGCTCAATGAAGGAATATATCAAGGAGGTTTTTGAGATAGCCGGATTTGTCTCTCTCTTCCCCATAGTTTCCTCAGTGGGAGACGCTGTCGAAGAATTTTAGGACTATTTCGGCGACAGACAAGAAGAGTAATGATCTTTCTACAAAGTTTTCTGCTCCCATCTGATCATATCTCCAACAGCTGAATTGAGTTATGGTTTGGACGGTCTGGCGACGGCAATTCGTAAAACATCCGGGCTAGAATGAAAAACCGAAGGAGGACCCCATGGAGGAAGTGCATCATGAAAAGGTTCTTGACTATCTGCAGAGCCTGCAAGGGCTAGGGTCGGAGCAATTTCTGGCGACATATAGACATCCGTTTTTGTTGGAAAATTACCTGGCCCCCTCCAGCAGGACAAAGCTAGGGAGGGTGGAAACCATTTCTGAGGTGGACGTAGAGAATCTCCTTTCGCCAACTAGCACCAGCGAGGACGAGCCCCTTCTTCAGGCCCGGGCTATTCCCTTGGAAAAGAGGGATAAGGATTCGTCGGACCGGATGATTTTTGTGGGACGCTCAGCCAACAATGATATCGTCCTGCTCAACAAAATGGTGTCAAAGCTTCATGCTTATTTCTGCCAACTGCCAGGTAGTCGAGTTATTCAGTTAGTAGACATGAACTCCACAAACGGTACCTTTATCAATGGCGACAGATTATCCCCGTCAGTGAAGACGAACTTAGATGATGCAGATGTCATTTCTTTCGGCCCTGAAACGAAGTTGGAATTTTTTAGTGTTCCTGGTTTTTGTCAGCTTCTTCAGCAATTAGCCGAGCTGCCAGATTGAAAATGAGACTTCATTCGTTTCCACGTCATCCTCGCGCAGAACCTGCCCAACTCAGTGGGGCGGAAATCCAGAGGTAGGGTTCAGTCAATAATTTTCTTGACCAATACATCCCAATATTGTAAATTATGGGTAATAGGGAGACGCCAGTCTCCCTTGGTGCCCCTTGCCCCTATCGGCCGCTGTGCGCCGGGCCGATAGGGGTTCTTTTTTTGGGGCTCTGCAGATTATTCGAGTGCTGTTTACCTTCCTATGTTTGAGCATTTAAAGTTACCCTCCTCAATAAAAAATCGTCCGTGTGCGGTGATACGGCAAGGAGCGGTACGTATCATCCTGACCCAGATGCCATAACCAGCAGTCCAGTTGAGCAGAGGATACCTCCTGCCCGCGTCTGCCCAGCTCTCGTCTGAGGAGTTCCACAGCCCAAATTGTGGCCGCCCGGATCTCGACTTCCTCCGGGCTACCCGACGGAATATGCTCCAGCCTTTGGATGAGTTCTGCCAGTTCAGGTTCGTAGCGGATAATACCCAGATGGCGAAGGACCTGAGGTAATTTGTAATCAGCAAAGGCGGTGAGTTTCTCAAGATCTACAAAATCTCCCCAGGTGTCTCCAGAGAAGGTAGTCCACAAATCCTGCACCAATAGCTGGGCCCGCTTGAAAAAATATACCTTGTTGCCATGATACGTGGTGGTATCATTGAAACTCGCAAATTCAGCCGCCAACAGGTGCACCAGCTCCACTGCCGATCCTCCAGCCTCTTCCAGCACGTGTATGAAGCTTCCCTGAAATCGATCCATTAGCACCTGTCCAGCCTTGCGGAGATTAGTCAGCCGTTCCTCAAAGAGAGGAATCTTGCCGCTTCCACGGAAGATGTGAGCCAGGGCCTGCGAGTCCAGCGTAGACAGTATCTTTGCCTGGTGGATGGGGATTTTTTCCTCCATGGCTCGCTTCAGACTAGCAGCTAGCGCCCAGTAGCCCGATAGCGCTTCGTTTCCATAGTGAACCGTCCAGAGTGGAGACCCAGCTTCCGGCCAGAAGCAATGGTTGACGGTGTCAAGTACGAAGATCCATTCGGCGGTAACTCCGGTACCGTCACAATAGTGGTATGGTGCAACCCCTTGGGGTGGGACTGCTATCTCAAGGGGTGAATTGCTGTTGAGAAGGTGAGATATGGCCGCGGCATCTATACGAACAAATTGGCTCTGCTCCATCACGGTCAAGCATGAGGAAAGAACAGGAAGTGAAGCCATAAGCAGTTATCAGGAGCTGGCTAAGGATGCAGCCTGCACGGTAATGCGTCGCAGCCTCTGGACTACAGTGCGAATGATTTTTCGAAAGTCTGGGGAGAGACTGTCGTACTCCCGCCTTAGCTTGTCACGATCTAAAACCCCTAACTTAACGGGACCTACGGCCGCCACTGTTGCCGAGCGGGCTTCTTTTCCCATATCTAAAAATTCAAGCTCGCCTATGAAATCGCCCTCCCGCAGCTTGGCGACGGTTACTTTGCCTTTCGGCGTATTTTTGCTGACCTTGACTTCACCTTCAATGATAACGTAGACCCAATCGCTGAATCCTCCTTCTTCGAAGATGACTGTGCCGTCTGGATGTGTTTCCTCATCGCGAATATAAAGCAGGTCTATCATCACGTTCTCCTTCCACGCTGGCCATTGATCTGTTGGCTCGCACTCAGTATAGTGTGTTTATTGGTGATAGTTCAAGACAAAAGCAATAATTGAAATGCGCTTGACAGAAAGGGTGCCTCAGAATAAAAGATGCGGTGCGGCTTTACCACTCTCACACCGATTGGGCTAGATGCCGCTGAGTATACTTACACAAAATCACGGAGACAACAATGAGGGCTTCTGACTTTCCCGATGAGATTCGACCCCACCTTTTTCCTCAACCTAGTGGTGATCTGATCTATAGATGTCTACAGTGCGAGGAGGTCTTCTCCATTGAATCGTTGCTTTACACCTGTCTCAAGTGCAAGAGCGTCTTGTTGATTGAAGATCGTGAGAGGGAACGTCTGAAACAGTACAGCGGTTCATTCTGGCGGCGGCTTTTTGACCACCGGAGAATGCTGAACCACCCTGCTCTGAAGGGAATATTTCTGTTTCACGAACTGATCGCTCCGGTCATACCGCTGGAAGACATCATATACTTGGGAGAGGGTCACACTCCTGTTGTTCAGGCTAATGATGTACTGCAGGAGTGGGTTGGCTTGGATTTTTATTTCAAGAACGACGGGCAGAACCCGAGTGCCTCCTTCAAAGATCGAGGTATGGCCTGCGCTTTAAGTTACTTGAATTACCTGGTTCGCAGTCAAGGATTGACCGAGGTGCTCTCAATATGTGCTTCCACGGGAGATACCTCGGCTGCCGCAGCCCTGTACTCTGCTTACATGAGTAAGACCGTCAAGTCAGCAGTACTGCTGCCGCACAAGAAGGTCACACCGCAGCAAATGTCGCAGCCCCTGGGAAGTGGCGCCCGGGTATTCGAGATTCCAGGAGTATTTGATGACTGTATGAAAGTGGTAGAACATCTTGCAGAGAACTACAATGTAGCATTGCTGAATTCAAAAAACGCCTGGCGCATTCAAGGGCAAGAGTCCTACTCCTTTGAGGTGGCACAGAGCTTTGATTATGAGCTGGAGAAAAAGGTGGTGGTGGTTCCCATCGGTAATGCTGGCAATATTACTGCAATTATGGGGGGATTTCTGAAACTGCTGGATCTAGGAGTGATCGAAACTCTACCCAAGATTGTCGGGGTGCAGTCAGAACATGCCGATCCGGTATACCGTTACTACCGAGAATCGGCTCCGAGCAAGCGGGTATTTCGCCCCGTAACCGTACGGCCCAGTGTGGCCCAGGCGGCAATGATCGGCAATCCTGTGTCCATGCCTCGGGTTGTAAGGTTGGTTGAAGCGTACGAACAGGCTGCAAGCAGCCCTGGGGTTTTTGTTGTCCAGGTAAGCGAACAGGAAATTATGGACTGCCAGCTCATTGCCAACCGAAATGGACACATTGCCTGTACTCAGGGTGGTGAATGTTTGGCAGGCTTGCTGCGGGCCAGGGAGGAAGGGGTTGTCTCCGCAGAGGAGGTTGCGGTGCTGAATGCTACCGCGCACGCACTCAAATTTGCTGGATTTCAGGAAAGCTACTTTGCCGATGATCTGGACGCAGCGTATGAGATAGTGCCCAAGCCTGAGTTGAGAAACTTCCCAGCACTGGTTGAGGCTCCAGGAGTGACAAGACTGCCCGCACCCGGAAAGCCCTTGCCTCCAGATGAGTTCAACACTTTTGTGGAAGAAACCGCCAGGGAAATCGCTCGGGAACTTGGATTGAAAGAGAAAGCAGCACAGATTTAGTAGATAATTAGATAATTAGAAAATTGGAGAATTAGTAAAATAGCTGAATTATTGACTGCTTACTGCTCACCGCTTACTATTTACAATTTGACTCAGTGGGGATCTCCCAGCGGTTAGGAGGATTGAGAAGGTATTGGCGCATTTGCTTGGAGTCAAGTGCTTCATAGATTACACGGTGGCGCTTGAGTTCTTCAAAGGCCCTTGTCAGAGCCTCCGGGCTGTCATTCCATAATGAGCCCGCCGACTCAATGGTAGCCGGTGTACCGCTTTCGGCCAGGGTACAGATGAGAATGTAGGCCGAGGTAGCTTCCACGGACAAATCTAGGGCGAAAATTTTCCGATTCATCAGCATGAGAAAAGAATCTCCTTGTTTTCTGTCCACTGTCAAGGGCCATATTAAACACTTATGAGACGCAAGGGAAGGTGGCCCACCAACTTCTCCAGAAAAAGATGGAAAAATCTATCGGACCGAAGCCTCACTCCCCTGCTGATGCATAACAGGGGTTCTGAAACAATGCTTGTCTTACGAGTAGCCCCAATGGATAGATCATTTGTTGTTGCTAGTATTTCAGTTATTTAGTATGTTTTTTCCACATTCAAAAGCTTCAGCACAAATCGTATTTTCTCTAGCCCAGCAAAGCAAAGGGTTTTTTCACGGGAATGAACCATGAGGAATGTCTATGATAATATCCTGCAGTTGATCGGCAACACCCCTTTGATTCTCGTCAGCCGCCTCAATCCCAATCCCAACGTTGATATTTACGCTAAGCTGGAGTCTCAAAATCCCGGCGGTTCAGTCAAAGACCGCATTGCCCTTCAGATGATAGAGGAAGCCGAACAGCGAGGCGAACTGACTCCCGAGAAGACCATAATCGAGGCTACCAGCGGCAATACCGGCATTGGTATGGCAATGGTTGCTGCAGTGAAGGGTTATCGTATCTCTCTGACGATGCCCGAAACCGCCAGCCAGGAGCGCCAGAAGATACTGAAAGCCCTGGGGGCCGAAATCCTGCTGACTTCCGGAGCTCTGGGTACGGATGGTGCTATAGAGAAGGTCTACGAATTAGTCCGTAGGTTTCCTGATCGCTATTACATGCCTGATCAATTCAACAATGAAGACAATTGGAAAGCACATTATTATACCACCGCCCCAGAAATCTGGGAGCAAACCGAAGGCAAAGTGACTCATGTCATAATGACTTTAGGGACAACCGGCACTGCTATCGGTGTCACCAGACGCTTGAAGGAATATGAGAAAAATGTCCGGACCATTGCCGTAGAACCCTATATGGGGCATAAAATTCAAGGTCTCAAAAATATGAAGGAGTCCTACGTGCCGGGCATATTCGACAAAGAAATCATGGATGAGATCGTCCATATCGAGGACGCGGAGGCCTTCGAGACTGCGAGGAGATTGGCTAGAGAAGAGGGTCTTTTTGTGGGAATGAGCGCAGGGGCAGCCATGGCGGCGGCGCTTCGGATAGCCGGCGATCTGACGCGAGGAACCATTGTGGCAATTCTCCCCGATGGCGGTGAACGCTATCTGAGCACTAACTTGTTTACCACCTTAATGGAACCTGATTTCCGCTTCTACAATACGTTTTCCCACCAGAAAGAAGACTTCAAACCCATCTCGGAAGGCAAGGTCTCCCTTTTTACCACCGGGCCGTCTGTGGGCGAATCCCTCGATATGACAGAGAGTCGCCGCTCTGTGGTAGCTGATCTCCTGCGGCGGTATCTGGAATACAAGGGTTTTGAGGTAAACCAGGTGGTCAATATTACCGATATGGGGGAAAAGGCCCTACTGGACCCTGCTCGAGCCAATTCTGATCTTGACGCTAATGCCAAGAGATACATGGAGATTTGTCGCCGGGATCTGAGTGTCCTGGGAGTACAGCCGGCCACTTACTATGCGCGCACCAGCGACCATGTTGACGATATCTTGGACATCAGCAAGAGCCTGATGGAAAAGGGTTTTGCCTACGAGAAATTGCGGTCTATTTATTTTGACATCTCAAAATTTTCGGACTACGGTAGACTATCTCGAGTGGATCTGCAGAAAATCAGACTCGGGAAGACGGTTGATCTTGAAGCGTATGAGAAGCTGAATCCCCGGGACTTTACCTTACTCAGACGTGCCACCCTGGCAGAGTTGAAGCGTGGGATCTATCTGAAAACTTCCTGGGGAAATGTGCTGCCATCTCTACACCTTGAGACAGTAGCCTTAGCCATGAAACAGCTGGGGGAGACCATAGACATCCATGTCAGCAGCTTGGACTTTTTATTCCCCCACAATGAAAACGAGATTGCCATTGCCCAGGCCGCGACCGGCAAACAGCTCGCAAACTACTATATCCATTGCGAACGGGTGCTGATGGACGGCAAAAAGATGTCCAGAGAGGGAGAGGGCAGGGTGACGGTGCAGCAATTGTTACATGGCGGCTACAGCGGCAGACAGATTCGCTATTGGTTGCTGGCTACCCATTACCGCAAACCTTTGCATTCCGACGAGGATCGCTTACAGGAGGCTGCTCGGGGTTTAGAGCGGCTGGATGAATTCAGTCAGCGGCTACAACATGTGGTTACAGGCGAGGCTGCCGAGGAGGTCGACCAGTTCGTCTATGAAGTTGAGCAGAATTTTGATCAGGCCATGGGGGACGATCTGAACGTCTCATCGGCACTGGCGGCAGTTTTCGGTTTTATCCGTAAACTCAATCCGTATCTATCTGATGGCCGTATAAGCGAAAGTCAAAAGAAAACAGCTCTTGCGGCTATGGAACGGCTTGATTCTGTATTAAATGTCTTGCAATGCCTAGAGCTTGAGCTGGATGAAGATACCTGCCGACTCCTGGAAACCAGAGATGAAGCCAGACGCAACAAGAGTTGGGACGAGGCTGATCGGTTGCGTCAGGAACTTTTGGAGAGAGGGGTTAAGGTTGTCGATACCCCAGAAGGCACACGCTGGAAGCGTATTGAGTGAGCAATCCCTTCTATTATTCAACATCGAAACCCTGGTCCTTAGGGCCAGGTCAGAGTTCAATGGCTTTGCCGGTCTCAAAGACTGAGGTTTCAGTTTTTTTGTTTTTTTTCCTGACACCTGACACCCGACACCTAAAACCCTAAGATTTGGTGCTTGGAATTTGATATTTTTCAAAGCTCCACCACTCCATCACTCCAGCAGACTGCCGCAAGGGGGAAAGAGTATGGAAGTCCCCTCAGGGGGCAGTCCAAAGCCGGGTCCTTTGGGTCCGGATTCTTTACCTTCCTTCCCGTAGTTGACGTATCTCCACATCAGAGCCGTTGCTCACCACCACTATACGAATGGAAATGGAGACCTGTTTTTGCTGACCAGGATTGGCCAATTTCTGGCTCTCCACTTGGCTTTGGTCGAGGTGGCCAATCTTGTGCAATTCCCGGAGCAGATGGGGCAAACGTTGGCCAGGAACCTGGAGCTGGAATAAACGAGCTGATTTGGCATGGGGGGAGCGGCTCGACTCTCTTTCCGGCAGCGGTGGCCTAGTAAACGAACGCAGCATTGACTGCAGTTGTTGATCTGCCCTGGAGAAGTCCTTGACCCTCAGGACCATAACTGGAACAGAGGAACCTGGATCTCCCTTCCTTATTGTAAAGGTTTCTTGGGACGGCTCGGCAGGGCGGGTGGTAGTCGCTATATTTTTCCGGGAGCTGGGGAAAAGTGATTGCCAAGGGTACTGAGACGGCATCACCTGCCAGAGGACAACAGAGATAAGTAACAGTAAAGTTGCACCCACCCCCATGGGAAGCCAGCGGGGGAGGTTGGCAGAGAACCAAAGAGGCTGACGGAGACGACGATTTTTCAACCTTGCCATTACCACGGCACTGAGATGTTCTGGAGGATCGAGGGTCGGCAGTTGGTGTAGGATTTCTTGGGTTTTCTGCAAGGAACCCCACGAACGATAACAGGGCAGACATTCTTTGAGGTGGTGCTGTAGTTTTTCGCGCTCTCTCAGCGACAGGTCGCCGTCCAGATAATCGTTGAATTGTGATTGATACTTCCCGCAGTTCATTGGCTACTCTAGCTTTTCTGAGAGGCAGTCCCGCATAGCGGCTCTAGCTCGGTGCAGACGTGATTTCACTGTGCCTGGCCTTAAAGAGAGCATTTCACTCAATTCGTCATAGGAAAAACCCTGGATATCCCGCAATAGCAGTATCTGTCTGGCCTGGGGAGGTATTTGGTTGAGGCATTCCTGCACTTGGGCGGCCAGGTCTTTCGCCATCGTCCATTGTTCGGGAGTAGGAGCACTATCGGCCAGTCCCTCTGGACTTTCAGACACCGTGTTTGTTCCGTAAGCTGCTCTTCTCGTCTGTCTGGCAAAAAAATTTCTTCTCGACAGGTACTTGATGCGATTTCGGGCCTGATTGAGGGCGATGCGATAGAGCCAGGTTGAAAACTTGGCTTCACCCCGAAAACTCCGTATCCCCCGGAAAGCAGCAATGAAAATATCCTGGGTTAAATCTTCAGCTTCCCCTTCACTTCCCAGCATGCGATAGGTGAAATTGTAGATTTGTTTCTCATGTAGTCGCATCAGCTGGGCAAAAGATTCCCTATCTCCTCGCCGGCAACGATCAACGAGTAGCTGTTCTTCCTGACGTTTAACGCTTGAACTGTGTTGAGCCAACGATTTAGTACCCATTTATCGAGATTAGACAACAATGATTTGAGAAAGTTCTATAAAACATACTGATTCTATTGAAAAGATCGGGCAATCAGCAAAATTCGTGAAACATCCAAGCCAAAGGATCATATAATAATTGGCCGAATTATTTCAAGGAGTGATCAACAAAGGAGTTTACTCAAAAATGCCAATTGCGACCCAGACACAGGGAAAGGCTACTCCACAACGAGCGATTCACAGCATTTTATGGCAATGTTCCTGTTAACAAAGCACCACATCTTCATGCATGCCCTAGCGAGGCTGAGATACCTCAATGCAGGTTGCTCAAATGCTCGTTGTTTCGCAGCCTACCCCTATGCCTTTGCTGGTGTCTCTTCTGAGTGACTGCGGAAGGTCTGTGCCACTTCCCCGACTGTGGCTGGGGGAGCCCCTGGCCCCGTTCCGCAGGAACGGGGAACAGGGAGGGGGTGCCTTCCCCCGGTCACAGCCGGGATTGAAGTGACCAGACCGTGAGCTTTGGAACGACAGAAGAGACACCTGATAAGGCATTTTCATTTCAATATCAGGGCAAGTTACCTTGTGACCTCAGGTGACAAACATCAGCTGTCAATTTTTGGGGAAACTCCTGGTAATAAACAGAGGGGAGCTTGCGAGGGCTATAAAGTTTTCTTGTGGTGGGGCAGATCAAAAGTCAGCCAGAGCTTCTCTCCCCAGCGGCTTGAGATAAGAGGTGTCATTCAGGTAGGATATGATCCATTGTCCGTTCCGGTAAACAAAAAGATTGGTGCAGGCGGTGTCCTGCTGAATACGCCAGAAGTGGCTGTTGTCCAGCCCCAGCAGGGCACAACAGATCACCTTGTTTGGCACCCGGTGCGCAACTAAAGCAAAATTCTCATCCTGCTGTTTTACCAACAGGTCTTCCAGGGCAGCCATAGTACGCGATCGCACCTCATCAAGACTCTCACCTCCGGGAAACAGGACCTTGTGAGGTTCGCTAAGCCAAAGGGCATGGAGTTCGGGGTATTTCTGCTGAACCTCCTGGTTGCCTAGCCCTTCCCATTCTCCGTAACTAATGTCGATTATGGCATCGAGGGGCGTTACAGAGATATCATGAAATTTAGCTATATTCTCGGCTGTCTCCATGGAGCGGGAGAGGGGGCTGCTGTAGACAGCGTGGAGGGTTTCGTCCTTGAGTGTCTCTCCAGCCAGGTGTACCTCACCTTTCCCGGTCTCATCCAAAGGGACGTCTGCCCGGCCGCGAAAAATCTCACCCACGTTCCAGGCTGTCTGGCCGTGACGCACCAGGTAGACTCTGGACATTACTCAGCCCTCCATATCTGAGAGACCCTTGATGTGCTGGTGCAATTCTCTGGTCTTTTCCTTCCTGGCTCGGTCACGATCTTTGACGAGTCGTTCGAGATTCTCCTCCACCGTGATCAATTCAGGGTCAGCAGGGTTTCTCCCCTGAAGATGGGCGTCGATAAGGATTCGATAGTCACGGATCATCTGGCCAATGAGCGCAATCGGGTACTCGCGGCCCTGGACTTTCAAAGTATGCAGGCCCAGATCAATGTAGTTCTTAAATTCCTCGCCTTGAATGGCAAAAGCTACATTGGGATTGCTGCGAATTTTTTCATTCACGGCATTGATCTCTTTGTTGCTCTTGCCTTTACGCCGCATTAGTTTCTCTCTTTGGGCTTCAGTCAGCAAGCAGAAACGGTAACAGCTCCCACTCTTGTCAGGCCAACCCTGATATTCAACGATTTCGTGGCCGTCCTCATCCGTGTAAACCTTTTTGACATAAGAATCACTGGTTATTTCGTGGAACAGGCAGTTCCCTACACCGCCGATGCAACGGTTGCCATGGATGAGTACTTCGGTTAAGACGCCAACTTCGTCTGCCTCTTTTTTAAAGTGGCTCACCTTTTCCAGGGTGTTGATTTCAGTGGAGGCCACAACCTGAGTAGCACCAGCCTCCAGGTAGTATTCCATTTCTTCCTTGGTACGGATATTACAGCCAACACTGGCGTGGATGGTCAGCTCAGGGTGATCGCGTTTGATCAGCCGCATCAGTTCTGGGGTTTTGGCGATCACCCCTTCCGCACCCCATTGAGCCCACTTGGAAGCCTTGCTGAGGACGCGGAAGAATTTTTCTTCAGAAACGGCGGTGTTGATGGCTACCCTAACCTTGCCACCATAGTCGGCAGCAATATTAATTGCCTCTTGGATCTGGCTATCTTCCAATTCCCAGGCGCATTTCCTTCGGCTGAATCCCTTTGCTCCGACATAGACAGAATCAGCACCACTGGCAAAAACCTCTGCCACCATTTCAAGGCTGCCACCTGGAGCCAGCAACTCATTCATGGTAAAAAGTCCTCCTCACTTTAAGATTGCTAACCTGAACCTCAACATCGGTAGCCGTTTACAAAGTCGGCCCCAATCATCACGAACAGTCCATTTTAGCAACCGCCTAGAGCTCGTGATAATTATAACAATTCTAAAAAATAGTGCAACAACTGTCAAAGCCTTTTTAACTAAAAAAGAAGAATCTTTCCATGGGACAATGCAATTGAAAGCCGCTGTAGTTCAAAATAGGTCAAAAAAAAAGGCGGTCCTCAGAAAGGACCGCCCCCAGAAAGAAAGGAAAAAGCTTAACCCGGTTAAGGGTTGTTGACCACCGCTGCCAGACTAATGTTCCCTACATCAGTTCTGATCACGAGGGTTCGGTTAACGAGTTCCACCTCCCGAACCTCAATCCATTTGCCATCAAGCAAAACCGTCTTGATCACGCCGTCTCTGCTCAAACAGGTGAGCTTGTGAGCAGCGAGAGTGTCTGCGATTATCTTGCTCGTATGAGCAATTTCCTTGGCGTAAGCTTGGGAAAGCAGATTGCCTGGCTGAGTCCAAGTAAGAGAGAGAGTGACTATAACCACAAACGTAAGCAAGGTGATGAGCACGCCACGCGCTTTCATAATCTTCTCCTCATCCAAACAGATTCATGTTTCTACGCCACTTGATTACCAAGCAAGGGCTATGCCATGGAAAAAAAGAGTGGAAGTGTTAACTCCAGGAAGGAAGCTATGTTGTGGGGAGGAAAAAGTGAAATAATACTAGTATGTTATGGGTGCAGCAGCATAGATGGTGAAGTAAGAGCCGCATTCAGTGGGAGGCAAGTAACGAAGCACTTTAGTGCACAATTAGATATCAAGATGTATAGTTTTGTGTACGTCCTGGCATGGCGCAAAGAGCAAAGCGTCCAGGAGAAGTCTCGCTATGCGCTTGGCGCTCTGCGCTATGCGTCTTTCTAATTAATCGACAACCTCTGCTGTTCCACTGAGCCTCATAAAGTAGGTGAGAATTTCCGTGTCGGGAAAACGATCCTGGATCAGAGCTTTGGCAACACGGAGATCTTCTCGATGGGTGGCAAGTTCCTCTGGACTATCGATGACGTCTTCTAGGCCGTAGGCCCCACAGTCCTCGTGGTTGATGAGATAGAACTGGCGCACCCCGTGGAGTTCGTAGGCAACGTTAAGCTGTTCCAGAAAGAACTCTCGATCCCTAGCTTCCTTGGGCTGGGCCAGACTCTTGATGGCTCCACCTACCCGAATGACATCTGCTCCATCCCCGTCCAGTTTCTGCTCAGCAAAGAAGTTTGCGAGTGATTCATGAAGGCGAAAATCCATGCAATAGACCAGACAAGCTCTACATTCTGCCATAGCATTTCATCCTTTCAGTGGTATGCGAGGTCAACGGAAATATTTCCAGAACGAAGACAGTGAACAAACAGGTATAGGACCTAAGAACTGCTTCGACGAATCTGGGAAAGTTTACCCTAAGTTGATAAACACATGCAAGAGAAAGGAACCTCCAGGAGTTACCCCAAAAGTGTCATCTGTTACCCAGGCATTGGGAAAGGCTACTCTACAACGAGCAATTCGCAGCATTTTATGGGCAATGTCCCTTTTAGGAAAGCACCACATCTTCATGCATGCTCTAGCCGGGCTGAGATACCGAAATACAGGTTGCTCAGATGCTCGTTGTTCCGCAGCCTCTCCCTATGCCTTTGTTGGTGTCTCTTCTAAGTGACTGGCGGGAGGTCTGTGCCACTTCCTCGGCTGTGGCTGGGGGAGCCCCTGGCCCCGTTCCGTAGGAAGGGGGAACAGGGAGGGGGTGCCTTCCCCCGGTCACAGCCGGGCTTGAAGTGACCAGACCGTGAGCCTAGGAACGACAGAAGAGACATCAGCAAAGCATTTTCATTTTAAAATCAGGCCAAACTACCTCGTAACCTCAGTTGACAAGCATCAACTATCAATTTTTGGGGAAACTCCCGTAAATTTAAAGGTTGAATATTTTCTCAAATGGGGTTAAAGCAGGGTCTTACTTTGATTAGGATAAGGAGCAAGCAATAATGCGCATACTTTCAGGCATTCAACCGTCAGGCAGTCTACACATAGGTAACTACTTCGGCATGATGAAGCCCATGATTGAGTACCAAGAGGTGGACGAGCTTTATTGCTTCATCGTCAATTATCACGCCATGACTTCAGTGACTGACGGCAGGCAACTCGCCAAAGGGACTTTTGATGCCGCTATGGACTTCCTTGCTCTGGGGCTGGATCCGGCTCAGGCTATTTTCTGGGTACAGTCGGACGTGCCGGAGGTAGCGGAATTGACCTGGATACTCAACAATGTCACCCCGGTGGGGCTTCTGCTCAGGAGCCACTCCTATAAAGATAAAATAGCTCAAGGGTTGTCTCCAAATCATGGACTTCTTTCTTATCCCGTATTGATGGCCGCAGATATTCTCCTCTATCAATCGGAAAAAGTTCCGGTGGGACAAGATCAACAGCAGCACCTTGAGATCGCACGTGACATCGCCATCAAATTCAATCATTTGTTCGGAGAGACTTTTGTCATCCCCGAGGCGGAGATTAATCCGAATATACCCACAGTTTTGGGATTAGACGGCAGGAAGATGAGCAAGTCTTATGACAACACCATTGAGATCTTTACGGCAGAGGAAAGTCTCCGAAAAAAAATTGGTGGAATCGTCACCGATTCCACCCCCGTGGCAGATCCGAAGGACCCAGACAAATGTAATCTCTTCGCCATTATTTCCCTGTTTCTGAGTGAAGATGAAAAGACTGACCTGGCAGAACGCTATCGCTGAAATACAATGAGGTCAAGAATGAACTCTTCGGCCGGATATGGGAATTTTTCGGACCGGCGCGGGAGAAGCGGGAACAACTGGAGCAGGCCCCTGACCATGTTCGGGAAATTCTGAAAGCCGGTGCTGAGAAGGCCAGGGCAAAAGCTCTTCCAACCTTGGAACTGGCCAAAAAGCGGGTAGGATTGGGCTACTGACCTCAGTAAGGATCATTTTCCTTCCAACTGTCGTATCTCCTCCACTTTTCGTTGTGTGTACCAATCAAGCTGACGGCAGATTCCGCGAACTATTTTCACATCTCGAGCCCGAAGTCCAATCCGGGAGAAGAAACGTCTGATGTTTTGCATCCAGTAGTCCGGGTTGTCTAGATTGATGAAATTGATCTTTAGGAATGTTTCCTTCAAGTGTTCATACATGCCGTCAAGCTCACGCCGAGTGGCCAGCCGTGGTACAAACTGATCGGTTGGCTTGTCGCCTGCCATCGTAAGTTCGTAACAGAGTATCATCACTGCCTGTGCCAGATTCAATGAGGAAAAATCCGAGGTAGGGATCGTGACCACAGCGTGGCAGTAACGAAGCTGAGCGTTGGTAAGTCCCCGGTCCTCAGGTCCGAATAGCAGGGCAACCCGATTGTTGGTACAGATGGGTACCAGCTTTTCCGCCATCTCCCGGGGTGTTTTAAGCTCTTGACGTTGCCCGCCAGTTCTGGCGGTGGTTCCCACAATGTAATGAAAAGGCTTCAAGGCTACGCCTAGATCAGAATGGACCTCCATATTTTCCACCAGGTCAGCCGCGGCATGTGTGGCCATCTTAAGGATGCGGGTAAGGTCGCAGTCTTCCGGTGAAACCAACAGCAGCCGGGAGATTCCCATATTGCAGGCTGCTCGCACCGCTGCTCCTATGTTCTCAGGAAATCGAGGCCGGTGCAGGATGATGGTAACGTGATCAAGGAAATTGGTGGAATTTAGCATAGACTACCTCGCCAGTGCGACTTGTCTAGCCCGGATATTTCATGAATCACTTGCTGCGACCACGGATATGGCCGTCCTTCCTGGCGTCCTCGGGTGTCGGCCCCTGCGGCGTACCGTTCAGGTACGCCTCGGAACCAATCCCGCGGTGCCGCGGGACGGTTGCCAGGTGACACGCCCATCTTCGTGGTCTCGCGACAGCAATTCATGAAATATCCGGGCTGTATGGCAGTATACTCCAGCTCACCCTGGATGAGAAGTCAGTCCTGCTCACCCCAAGGACTTTCCCCAAAAATATTATTGTCGTTAGACAAATGTGGTGTAAGGTGAAAAAGTTATGGGTGTGAGGAAGTGAAATCGACTGAGTTGGCCGGCGACGGGTCATGGGGGAGGCTACTCCACCACGAGCACGATTCGCGGCATTTATGGCAGTGTACCTTTTGAGAAAGCATCAAATCTTCATGCTGGCCCTAGCGCAGTCAAGAGCTGGGGCAAAACTGGTGGCTCAGGTGCTCGCGGTTTCGCAGCCTCCCCCATGACCATGACTTTTGTACAATTGGTCCTCAAAAAATGAGGAAACTCCTGGAGCACCTCTTGTTGACAGAACTCGCAGCTCTTTATTAAAATAGGACCGATCTATCAGCGCTGACTAAATAACAGCCTGCCTCCAATAGCACGAAAGGTTGCGCTGACAATATGACTCTCCGGTTGTTAATTTTTGCCACCCTGGCCGCCATCCTCTCTTTGTGTATAAGTTTGAACACCCACAATGCGGCCGCGATGGAGGGTAAGACCATGGCGTCGGAACAAATTCGTGAGTCGGTGATTGCCGGATCCTGGTATGCGGGAAATGCTTCTCGACTGCAGCGGGAAGTACAGGACTACTTGAGCCAGGCTTCAACGGTTGATCTCAAAGGAGAACTTATCGCCCTCATATCTCCCCACGCTGGATACCGCTACTCTGGACAGGTGGCTGCTTACGCTTACAAGCTGTTAGGAGAGAGGAAATTCTCCAGCGTTGTGGTCATTGCCCCCAGCCACCGCTCCTATTTTAGGGGTGTATCCGTGTATGATCGAGGTGGTTATCGCACTCCATTGGGTGTGGTACCCTTGGACCGAGAGTTGATTTCGGCAGTGAAACAGAGAGAAAGCCGCATAGAGTATGTCCCTGAGGCCCATAGTCAGGAACATTCGCTGGAAATCCAGCTTCCCTTTCTTCAAGTGCTCATGCCTGATGCCAAGCTTGTTCCCCTGGTCATGGGAAACCAGGACTTTGCGACCTGCAAGTGGTTAGCAGAGGCGGTGGCTGACTGCATTGAGAACAGATCGGTTCTGGTAGTTGCGAGTTCTGATCTCTCCCACTTCCACCCGTATAAACAGGCAAAGCGGTTGGATCAGGTAGTGGTGGACAGGGTGAATGATTTTGATCCACAAGGGTTGAGCGATGATCTAGCCAATGGGCTGTGTGAGGCCTGTGGCGGTGGCCCCATGGTCACTGCCATGCTTATTGCCCGCCGCCTGGGGGCAAAGAAAAGCCGGGTACTGCACTATGCCAACTCTGGTGATGTTACTGGAGATCACAGTGGCGTAGTGGGTTATATGGCTGCTGCTCTATGGGTCGACTCCAATAAATCCAAAGGGGAGGAATCCAAAAATAAAAGAGTTGGAGTAAATTTGGGTCTCACCTCTGAGGAGAAAGCGCAGCTGCTTGAAATTGCTCGGGATGTGGTAGAGTCTCACTGTCGCGGTGAGAAAACGCCTGAATTCGTGCTTAACTCTCCAACTCTGAAAGAGCCTCGAGGAGCGTTTGTGACTCTCCATAAAGAAGGCAAGCTCAGGGGCTGTATTGGTCACATTCGCGCCAAAGAGCCTTTGGTCAAAACAATTATCGAGATGGCCGAGGCCGCTGCTTTCCAAGATCCCCGGTTCCCGCCGGTATCCTCAAAGGAATTAGGACTGCTGGAGTATGAGATTTCTGTTCTCACCCCACTCCAGCGGATTAAAGAAGTGGATGAAATAGAAGTTGGCAAACACGGCATTTACATGAAACGGGGCAGTTGCAGTGGATTACTCTTGCCACAGGTGGCGACAGAATGGGGTTGGGATCGCACCACCTTTTTGGAGCACACCTGCACGAAAGCCGGCCTGCCAGAGGATGCTTGGAAGGACAAGAAGACCGAGATCTACATCTTCTCCGCCGATGTATTCTCACCCGATGATTTATAAGTCCAGGACCTGTATTTTTAGAATGACTTGCAATGAATGAAAAGATCAGCAGGCGAGATTTTTTGAAACAGTGCGGGCGTTGTACCCTTCTGTGTGCCGGCCTGGAAGCCGCTATCTTGATGACGGCCACCTCCCAATCGCACGCTCTGGACTTGAAAAAGGGCTACCTCGGTCGCAAACTCTCTCCATTTTACACCCCACTGGAAGGTGGTCGTATTCGTTGCGAACTCTGTCCGCACTCCTGTGAAGTAGATCAGGGGGAAAGGGGATATTGCCAGGTTCGGGAAAACATCGATGGGCGCTATTACTCGCTGGTTTACGGCAACCCATGTGCAGTGCATGTTGACCCGATTGAAAAAAAGCCATTTTTCCATGTGCTCCCGACGAGCCGCTCTTTTTCCATTGCCACTGCAGGGTGCAATTTTGACTGCAAATTCTGCCAAAACTGGGAGATTTCCCAAGCCAGGCCGGATGATACTTACAATTACGAAATGACGCCAGAGCAGGCGGTCCAGTTAGCCGGCCGTTACCAGTGCCAATCCATCGCCTCCACCTATGTGGAACCAACTGTTTTCACTGAGTACATGATAGATATTGGTGTGCTGGCCAGGCAGCAAGGGTTGTTGAAGATCATGCACTCCAATGGATACATCAACGCTGCCCCGCTTCAAGAACTGGGTAAATATCTTGACGCAGCCTGCATCGATTTGAAGGGCTTCACCGAATCGTACTATAGAGAAATCACTGAGGGAACATTGGAGCCCGTGCTGGAGACACTTAAGAGGCTCAAAGGCTTGGGTATTCACACTGAGATCGTTAATTTGATAGTAACGGGTAAGAATGACGACATGGACCAGGTGGCTGCCATGTGCAGGTGGATTAAGAGTGAGTTGGGGCCGGATGTGCCGTTGCACTTTAGCAGGTTTTATCCCCTTTACAAGCTGAAAAGTCTGCCCCCAACCCCGGTGTCTACTCTGGAGCGAGCCCGAAAAACAGCTCTGCAGACTGGGCTCCATTTTGTTTACATTGGCAATGTCCCCGGCCATCCCGGCGAACACACAGATTGTCCAAAATGTGGTACCAGACTTATCCAGCGGCGGGGTTACAGAGTCCAAGTTCTACATCTAAAAAAAGGCCGCTGTGACCAGTGCGCTCAGCCCATACCCGGTATTTGGGATCTTTCTCAGAGAACCTAGGCTCAGTCTTTTAGCCTAGAGTAGCTGTCTGGGTGCTAAAGAACTCATTGGCAAGCTCGGCCGCATTCGCCACAGAACCGGCATTGTGGACCAGCCGCCATAAAGTGTGGCCGAAGGCGTAATTTTTGGCAAAGTAAAAAGTGAACCGTTTGAGGAGGGGAAAGGTATATTCAGGTTCAAAAGAAGTTTCCAAGAGAGAGACAAAACGGTTGTAGGCATCAGGCGGTTCAGGCAGGCTCTCGTTGTGAACATGAGATGAAAGGGAGGCGGCTATTTGGCGAAAAATCCAGGGACAGCTCACAGCAGCACGACCGATCATGACCGCGTCGCACCCGGTTCGCTCGAACATCCGCATGGCTGCCTCTGGCGAGTCAACGTCGCCATTACCGATAACCGGGATATCGATAAGCTCTTTGATCCTGCCGATGTATTCCCACCTAGCCGGCCTTTTGAATCGATCCTTTTTCAGCCGGGGATGCACAGAAATCGCATCCACCCCGCTGTCTTGGAGCATCAAACAAAACTCTTTCAGTGTGTCCCAATCGAGGGTCCAGCCCAAACGGATTTTTACGGTAAGTGGCAAGCTCGTCGCACTACGGCTGGTCTTAACTATCACTTCAGCGCGTTTTAGATCTTTCATCAGGGAAATACCCCCGCCCCGTTTGGTTATGAGGGCAGTGGTGCATCCCATGTTCAAGTCCAGCCCATCTCCATTGCATGATTCAATTTTTTCTATGGCGCTGGGTAGTTCGTCTGCAGAAGAAATGAGCAACTGGTAAATGATAGGTCGCTCTCTGGCGGTACTGCGCAGCCAGGGTGAGGAATCGGGGGTCTCCAAGAGAAGGGCCCGGGCGCTGAGCATCTCAGAATAAAAAAGACCGCAACCGCCGTATTCAGCTATTAACTGTCGTAAGGCAGTGTGGCTCAGACCGCTCATGGGAGCCAGAATCAGTGGCGGGTCTACCCTGAGGTTTTTGATGTAAAGCGGGTCAGGTTGGATCAATGATTTCCTCCCGAAGTTTTGCGGCTATAGTGTAGGCGGGAACTGCGAATTAGTAAACCCTAACGTTGCAGACCTACTCCGAGGAAAAACGCGCTAGAGTGCGCCAGATGTGGTTGCGCACAGATTCGGTCAGGGCGAAGCGTACTGCAGCCTACGTGAGATCCTGGCCGAGGCGAGCACAGCCGCAGATGGTGTGCTATAGTGCGAGCCTAGCGATTTTGGCCGGTGTGGGTCTGTAACGTTAGGGTTGAGTACGAGGTGAACATGTGTTGGCTTCTCTTGATTCTGTTGTTTTGGATGTCGGTGGTAGCAATGACCTACTTAATCTTCTACTATGAATCCGCCAACGGGTCGCACCTGGAGATTCTGCGCTCGCGGGGTACGGTATCTCTGCTGCTATTCAGGGGTTTTCTCTGGAGTTTATATAGTCATCTTATGGTTCTGGCGACAACAACGACAGCATTGTACCGCAGTTTCTATCGCTTACCTCCCGGGCCGGCAGAGCGGACACCGGTTATCTTTGTACACGGTCTTTACCATAACCACACAGCCTGGTATCTCTACCTGCGTTGGTTTCGCAAATGGGGCTGGCAGCATGTTAAGGCAGTGAATTTGCGGGGAAAATTTCGATCCATTCAAGATTTTGGCAGAATCCTGAACGAAGAAGTTGATGAGGTTTTAAGAGAAACAGGAAGCAATCAGGTGGACCTGGTGGGCCATAGCATGGGTGGCCTTGTGATTCGTTCCTATCTGGCGAATAATCCTGTAACCACTAAAGTTCGGAGGGTTGTTACCTTGGGTAGTCCACATGCCGGCTCAAAACTGGCGGTTTTGGGCTTGGGCAGTGCGGTGAAAGAGATGATTCCGGGCAGTCCTTTTCTGGAGGAACTGAATCGGGAACTTCAGATGCCGGAAAGCGGCCGCTTTTGTGCCATCTACACCATTATAGACAACTTGGTCCTCCCCAATGAATCTGCCAAACTCACCGGCGATGGGGCCGAGAATATAGAGACTCGAATAGTAAATCACGTAGGGTTGTCGTTTTGCAAACACACAGCGCGCTTGGTCAAACAGTGCTTGGAAGAGGACTGAAGGAAAAAAAATTCCAAATCACAATTACTGAGGTTTCAGTGTTCAGGTTTCAGTGTTTTTGTTTTTCTTCCCTGACACCCGACACCTGACACCCGTAATATTGGGAGAGAGAAATGGATCGTTTGCAGTGCGCCAAGTGCGGCGAAAGCTTTTACTTTGACCTGGAACTCGAGGGCATGACCGCTGAGTCCGGCGAGAAAATGCCCTTGGCCTGCCCTCATTGCGAGCATGCATGGTCGTACTATAGGCCTGAAGAGGAAGAAGGAAAAGGTACTCTCCACTGAAAACGCAGAGCGCCACAGTGAAATAGAAAAGGTTGCTAAAGGTGTGAAGGGGTTGGCAGGTTTAGGCAGCACGAAGGCGTGCTGAGAACCAATGCACCTTGTCCTCGTGGAACTTGACCATAGCTTTCTGAAAAGCGTCTAGTTTGTCGCAGTCTCGCATGCAAAGTTCTCTATCTTCGTGCAATCTCGAACAACCGCGGCAGGGACTTTCGATGGTCTTAATGATCATCCTTGCATTGTAGTCCATTTTCGCCCCCTCTCGCTTGAAGGGCGAGCTTGGGGTTGATAGGATTTAATCTTTTTTCATTTTACCAAACTTTCGCCCCCTGTCAATCAAAATAGGAATCGATCTGGTAACCAAACAACAGCTTCTGGAGTGAAAGTAATGACCGAGTGGCAGCAGCGACTAGCCAGGCGACTTGAGGCGGCCAGGGGTGACAGGCCCGTGGATCTCCTTTTTCGGGGAGGAAAAGTGGTCAACGTTTTCACGGGGGAGCTGGCCGCAACCTCCGTTGCCGTATTCGATGGTGTGGTTGTGGGTTTTGGGGAGCGTCAGGCCAATGAGGTTGTCGAACTCGATGGCGGGATACTTTCCCCAGGCTTTATTGATGGCCATTTTCATCTGGAAAGCAGTCTGCTTATGCCAGCCGAATTTGCTCGGGCAGTACTTCCCCACGGTACCACAACCGTGGTGGCTGATCCTCATGAGATTGCCAATGTTGCAGGTATTGCCGGTGTTCAATTTATGCTCGAGGCGAGCGAGGACATCGGGCTCGAGGTTTTCTATATGGCCCCTTCCTGTGTGCCCGCAACTCACCTGGAGACAGCTGGAGCGGAATTAAGCGGGAATGACATTGAGAAATTAGCCCAACATCCCAGAGTTTTGGGACTCGCGGAGGTAATGAATTTCCCCGGGGTGATTATGGGGGACGAGGCAATTTTGGACAAACTTGAGCGTTTTCTGGACAAAACTATTGATGGACATTCCCCCGGACTCAGCGGTGCTCAACTAGATGCCTATTTATGCGGGGGGATTGGCTCAGATCATGAGTGCACTCGTCTTGAAGAGGCCAGCGAAAAGCTCGGCAAAGGGATGCACATCATGCTGCGGGAAGGGAGTCAGGCCCGAGACTTGGAGGCGCTGGCTCCGTTGGTGACCTCTCAAACAAAACAGCGCTGCATGCTAGTCAGTGACGACTGCCATCCGGAAGATCTGCTGGAGCAAGGGCACATGAATCGGGTCTTGAAGAGGGCAATGGAATTGTCCATCGACCCGATAACCGCCATCCAGCTGGCTAGCCTTAATCCGGCCCGCTACTTCGGCCTGCGCACCCTGGGTGCTATTGCGCCAGGATATCAGGCCGACATGGTGTTGCTCAATTCCTTGCAGCCGCTGCAAATCGGTCGGGTGTACAAAAAAGGAAAACTGGTAGCAGAAAATGGTAAATGCTTGCTGGCCAAGAAACCGGTGGCGGCAAAGGTTCAACTGATTTCCATGAACCTCGAGGAGTTGAAAGAGGAAGACCTGCGCCTGCAAGCTCAGGGCTCTGAGATGCGGGCCATCCGTGCCGTTCCAAATACACTTATAACTGAGGAAGAGATAGTTACTGTGGCAGACCGTCAGGGTCAGGCCGTCAGCGATGCAGATCGTGACTTGCTGAAAATAGTAGTGCTTGAACGGCACCAGGGTAGTGGTCGCAAAGGGTTTGGTTTTGTTCGCGGTCTCGGCCTGCGTAAGGGAGCGCTTGCTTCCACGGTGGCTCACGACTCTCACAATCTGATTGTGGTAGGAGTAAGTGATTCGGATATGGTAGTTGCCGCCAACACTTTGAGAGAGCTTGGTGGTGGACTGGTGGTGGTCAGTGATGGTCAGGTTCAAGCGCAGCTACCGCTGCCTGTTGCCGGGCTCATGACAGCTGCTTCTTTGGAACAGGTGGTGGCATGGAAAAAAAAAGTCAATCAAGCTGCCCTGGAGTTGGGGGCAACTTTGGAGCATCCCTTCATGGCTCTATCATTTCTGGCCTTGCCGGTCATACCCAAACTGAAGCTGACAGATCAGGGACTCGTTGATGTGGAGAGTTTTACTCATGTGCCCCTGTTTGTCTAAGGCATAGGTCAGAGATCATAGGTCAGACGTCAGAAGTCAGAGATCAGAAAGCAACGTATAACGTATAACGTATAACGTATAACGTATAACGTATAACGTATAACATCTCTTACTGCTTACCGTTTACCATTTACTATTTACGATTTAACTAATTTCCTAATCAACTAATTCTCTAATTAACGCACTGCTAGCTGTTTACTGCCAGTTCATTAATACTCTGCCTGAAATCGGTCGTTGCATATGCAAAGGTTCATCGAGTATTTGAAAACCGCTCCGCTCCCAGGCGCCCGGTTGGTGCATCATGAATTCATTCCGAGTGCTGGTGTTATCTATGGAAACCTCGATCCACCGCTTGCCCCGTCCTTGCGCTCAGCTCTGGCCAAAGAGGACATTAGCAGGCTTTACCAGCACCAAGCGGAAGGTCTTTCCCGTTTTCGAAAGGGAGAGAATGTGGTTATCGCCACACCCACTGCCAGCGGTAAGTCGCTGATCTACAACCTTGCCCTGGTAGAGTTGCTGAGTAAGGAAAAGAATGGTCACGGCCTTTACCTCTTTCCCCTTAAAGCCCTGGCGCAAGATCAATATCAGGCCTTCGTCTCATTCAATCAGGAACTGCCAAGCGAACTGCAGCTGGAAGCTGCCGTGTACGATGGGGATACCCCTCCGAGTCGCCGCCGCCGCATAAAAGAGAACCTTCCCCACCTGATCATTTCCAATCCGGATATGCTCCACTTCGGACTTTTGCCTTTCCATCAGCAGTGGGAAGATTTTTTTCGAAACTTGCGCCTTGTGGTAATCGATGAAGTACACACCTACCGAGGTATTTTTGGCTCACACCTGGTTCAAATTCTGCGGAGGCTGCAGCGGGTGTGTCAGCTGTACGGGTCCGAGCCCAGGTACATTCTGCTTTCAGCTACTATTGCCAATGCAAGAGATTTTGCCAATCGCTTAACCGGGATGAAATTTCGGGCAGTTGAGAAAAACGGCGCCCCTCAAGCAGGGCGGCATTTCTTTTTCATTAACCCTGACAATAGCACCACCACTGTGGCTGGACGTCTGTTTGTAAAGGCTCTGCAAGAGGGGCTCAAGACCATCGCTTTCACTCAATCGCGCAAGCTTACTGAAATCCTCCACATGAATGTTGCTGCGGCCGCCCCTGAGCTTGCTACAAGAGTCAGTTCCTACCGTGCCGGTTTTCTTGCCGAGGAAAGGCGGGAGATTGAAAGGGGATTGGCCAGCGGTTCTGTGGCTGGAGTGATCTCCACCAGCGCCCTGGAGATGGGCATCGACATTGGCGGCCTGGATAGTTGCATCCTTGTAGGTTATCCAGGGACTATTATCAACACCTGGCAGCGCAGTGGCAGGGTAGGGCGGGGAGATCGAGATTCACTGGTGATTCTGATCGCCCAGCCAGATGCTCTCGATCAGTACTTCATGCGCCACCCCGGAGACTTTTTTCAACGACCCTTCGAGGCAGCAGTGGTGGATCCAGATAATTCCGAAGTGTTGGACGCTCATCTTCCTTGTGCTGCTGCAGAGATCCCCTTGCGTGAAAGTGATGATCTCTATGCTCGCGGCGGCATTCTAGCTGCCAGGGCGCCAGTGCTTGAAGCCAGCGGCGATCTATTGCGAAGCGCTGAGGGTGATGTTTGGTATGCTGCCAGGCGACAGCCGCAGCGTCTGGTGAATATACGGAGTGTGGGGCCGGGCTATGCTATTTTTGACGAGTCCAGTGATAAGGTGGTGGGAAAGAACGATGGCGTGAGGGTTTTTAAGGAATGCCACCAGGGGGCAATCTATCTCCACAGAGGCAAGCAGCACCTGGTGACCCGGCTTGATCTGGAGCGACAGAACGTCTTTGTTAAACCAATCAAGGCCCGCTACTACACCAGGGCTCTGAGTGAAAAGGAGACTGAGATATTGGCGGTGGAACGCAGTCGTCCGGTTGCCAATTTTATAGCGCGATTGGGCCGCTTACGGGTCACCGAGCAAGTTGTAGGTTATGAGAAGCGTAATTTATTCAGTGGAGAGCTGCTGGACAAGCTATCTTTGGATCTGCCGCCACAGAGCTTTGAAACTGTCGGGCTCTGGCTGGAAATCGAAGATATCTTGCAGAAGATGATACTAAGGCGGGGACTTCACTTTATGGGTGGCATTCACGCCCTGGAGCACGCCTTGATTAGCATGTTTCCGCTTTTTGCATTGTGTGACCGCAATGACATTGGTGGTATTGCCGTGCCTCTCCATCCGCAGACGCAAAAGAGCGCTGTTTTCATCTATGACGGATACCCTGGCGGGGTAGGGCTGGCAGCTCGTGGTTTCGAGATGATAGAGGAACTTTTGGTGAAGACAGGGGAGCTGGTCGGTCGCTGCCCGTGTGATTCGGGATGTCCTTCCTGTATTCATTCACCCAAGTGTGGCGCTGGCAATAAACCCTTGGACAAGACCGCTGCCTCGCTTCTGGTGAAGGGTTTACTCGGCGAGGTTCCGCTGAAGGTGGAATCGAGGAAACAAGGGGAAGATTTCGTGGCTGTACCGGAAGAGGAAGTGGGGAAAGAAAATGGCAGCGACCCGGCTGTGGGCCTATTTGATATCGAAACCCAGCGGCTGGCAGACGAAGTGGGGGGGTGGGGGAATGTCCACCTCATGCGGTTAGCGGTGGCAGTGTTATATGACAATCGCTCCGATAGCTACGAATCTTTTGCCGAAGAGCAGGTGGAAAGCCTGATTGAACGACTCCAAAACTTCGATCTGGTGGTAGGATTTAATATCAAGCGCTTTGATTACCGGGTGCTGGGAGCCTACACCTCTCTGGATTTCCGCACCCTACCCACCTTTGACATTCTGGAAGATATTCACCGCCGTTTGGGGTTTCGCCTCAGCCTGGGTCACTTGGCCGAACAGACTCTGGGAAAAGCCAAGATTGCCGACGGAATCCAGGCAGTGCGTTGGTTTCGGGAGGGAAATCTTGATGCGGTAACAGACTACTGTAAAGAAGATGTGGCCATTACCAAAGAGCTCTTCGAGTTTGGTCTCAGCCACGGTTATCTGCTTTATCGCACTAGGGCAGGGCGGGCAGTCCGGTTACCGGTGGATTGGAATATGGATCGGATTCTGCATAAAATTAGCCAAAGTTGACGCGGTGAAGAGGAAATTATCTTGGACACGCAGGAGCCCACTGCCATGCTGGGCATCCAAAGATGTCGAACCAGAATCCGTTGCGGATCATCCACTGACCGTGAGTACTCCATTCAGGCTGACCAGTTGGGTTTTGCCGATTGAACATCTTGAAGGTGTATTCGTAGTCGGTCAGTCCGTCATTGTGGAAACCCTCGTTGGTCCGTAAGGTAAAAATCAGGGCTTGGTTGAACATATCTCGCTTTTGTACGTTTAGCGCTTTTATTCTGTAGCCACGATGCCTATCAGGCTTTAATTCCATAGCTAGTTCTGGAAGCAGGTATCTGTCTGCTGGGGCGGGTCGACTGTTTGGATCCCAGCCGATGACGACGACGACTCCCGCACTGTTGGTTTTCTGGCCGGGCCTGAGAGGATAAAAAGTCTGATTGTCCAGATAGTACATCTTCTGGGCATTAAGGAAGTTCACTACTGAAGCCTGGCATTCAACTTTGCTTTCATGCCGGTAATAAGCGGTAAAGGTTGGAATTGCCACTGCCACAAGAACAGCCACCACTCCTAAGGTCATCAAAAGTTCCAATAGGGTCAAACCATTACTTCTCCGAAACCACTGGTGCTGCATGGACATTACTGGCTATTTTCCCTTCCTGACAGAGTAAATATCCTGTGCGGTGGCAATTAAGTTCTCTCCTGAAATTGGTGATTCCGGCTTAATGCGGAGGAGATAGCCTTCGCGCACATTTAGGTTGTAGTCAAGATACCGTAACACTCTGCGGTTTTCTGCTGCATCATTGAGATAGCTGGGCAAGAGCTCATGGAGGCTGTCAGGGTAACGATTCCCGTTCGCCACCGAATAATGGGCCAGTATTGCCTGGAATTCTGCGAGCAGTTCCACCGGGTCGGTAACATCCAAAGTAATCGCTGATTTCAGTTCGGTCCGATCCCAATAAAATCTGAGCCCTACAAGCCCCAGTACCAATATCAAACCAATTGTGAGCACTGACTCAATGTAAGTGGGGCGCCACTTTTTATGTAGACCGACGTGCTGATCCTCTTCTTCCTGCTCACGCATGGTGGTTTCACTTTTGACATCGCTGAGTGAAAGAGCCAGCATGCAGCGGTGGCAAACAAAGCGACCGTCCTCAACGCGGAGGGTGCAGCTTTCACAGAGTTTGGCTTCGCAATGATCACAGTAAGCGACAGAGTCTCTATCCGGGTGATAAACACAACCCATAGCTGTTGCCTCGGTTATAAGTAGAAAGAGCAACTGCTCTTAGGAACAAGAATTCTTTCTATAATCAGTAAGTTATTGCAATAACAAATCTTCTCCCTACCATCATGGCTAGATAGTGCACCAACGCTCACAGTAAATCTCCAGCTGTTGCAAGTAGTAAGCCATCCGGTCTTCCAATACTCACCTGTTCCAGCGCACAGTAGGATTCGGAAACATCCGGCTAGGAATAGAGTAAATAGGGCTCACAAAGTTTGCGAAACTCACGCAACTGGGGTTCCCAGCTTCGCTCCAGATCTTTTACCGGAACTCCTGCCTCCAATTGGGCGTGCAGGTTAACACTGCCGAGGATGATCTCTATGGGTAGATGGTGGAACTCATATTCGTAAGGTGGCGAGGCCCATTGGAATTCGTCGCGGTGTGTAGTCAGAACCGCCTGCACTAGGGTGAGAGAGGTGGCATAAGGGTAGTACATTTCAGGATCGGCCAGGTGAATTTGAAAGCCAGCGCAGCTCTGGCCTGTCCATTTGTCAAATGAGGGCGTGAAGCGAGCAGGGCGCAATATCAGGCCGGACAAGTCCTCCTGGGCGAGACGTTCAGTAACCAGTTCAGGTTTAAGGTACGGGGAACCCCAAAGCTCAAAAGGTGTGGTGGTGCCCCTGCCCTCTGAGAGATTGGTACCCTCCAGTATAACCTGGCCAGGGTACACCAGGGTTGACTCTGGTGTGGGCAAATTGGGAGAGGGTGGAACCCAATACAGACCGGTGTGCCCATAGAGCATCGAACGTCTCCAGCCATTCAGGTGAAAGACCTGCAGAGGAGCGCCGATGTCAAAGGCTTCATTAAAAAGGAGCGCCAGCTCTGCTATAGTAAGACCGTGGCGCATAGGAATCGGGAAACGGCCGACGAAAGAGCTGCGCTCAGAGTCAAGAAGGTTTCCTTCACTTCGCTTGCCGCCGATGGGGTTTGGTCGATCCAGAACCACCACCTTAACGTCGTGATCCCTGGCGGCCTCCATGCATAAGGCCAAGGTGGTGGCGAAGGTGTAAACTCGGGTACCAACGTCCTGTAGATCAACGACGAGGATGTCGATGTGTGAGAGCATAGCGTCTGTGGGTTGCCGGGTCGCACTGTAAAGGCTGAAAATAGGGATGTCCAGGTGCTTGTCGATAAAATCATCGGACTCGATCATGTTGGCCTGCTGTTCACCAAGATAACCATGCTGAGGGGCAAATATGGCAGTGAGATTGGCTCCGGCCTCGAGCAGTCGATTTTGAGTGTGGCGGAGACGGTTGTCCACTGAGGCCTGGTTGGCGAGCAAGCCGATCCGTGCGCTTCGCAGCCAGTCTGGCTGTGATGCTAGCAGGTTGTCGATACCGAGTTGTACAGCAGCCATAAAAGAAATCCCTCCGAGAATGAGTACTAAGGATTATACACTAAGCACTAAGTAAAATGCGGTTATTGGTTATTCGTTATACGTTATATGGCAGTAAAATTCAGCGACCTGAAACGTTTTGCGGCCATGGCTCCTCTAGCCCGGATATTTCATGAATCACTTGCTGCGACCGCGGATATGGCCGTCCTTCCGGGCGTCCTCGGGTGTCGGACCCTGCGACGTACCGTTCAGGTACGCCTCGGAACCAATCCCGCGGTGCCGCGGGACGGTTTCCCGGTGGCACGGCCATCTTCGTAATCTCGCGACAGCAATTCATGAAATATCCGGGCTAGGAGAATACCGAATAACGATTAACAAATAACGTATAATTCACTCATCTCGCTGCTCAAAGCGCAGCGAGCTTTGAGCTATGATTATAGGAGAGCCTGCTTTACAGTCAAGGGGACTTCCACTTGACCTTTTAGGGGTATTCTAGTAAAGTCGCGATGTTTGTCGGGATGAGCTGAGTGGGCCCTCAAAAGACACCACTTTCATTAGCGATACTCCGTCAACAGAGATTTGATTGGAAGTATGCATGGCCCGCAAGTCCACCTATAATATTCTGATGTACTCCCACGATACCTATGGCCTCGGTCACATTCGTCGAACCCTGGCCATTGCCTCCCACCTGCGAGATCCCAATGTCAATACCATCATTCTCACCGGGAGTCCAATAGTCGGCCGATTCAGTTTTCCCCAACAAATCGATTTCGTCCGGGTGCCCGGAATGATCAAGATGACGAATGAGGAGTACCTTCCCCTCTCCATCAAAATAAACCCCCGGCAGGCCTTAAAAATCAGACAAACCATTATTACCGCCACTGCAAAGGCTTTCCAACCGCGCCTGTTCATTGTTGACAAAGCTCCTCTGGGCCTCAAAAGGGAGATCATCCCGACCCTGCAGTGGCTGAAACGCTGTCACCCAGACACTCACACCATTCTTGGCCTCAGGGACATAATGGACGATGCCGCCAGTACGAAGAAAGACTGGGAAGAAAAGGGTGTCTATGATGTGCTGAAGCAATACTATTCAGAAATCTGGGTGTATGGCAATCAGGATTTTTATGACCCGATTCGTGAGTATGATATCCCGGAAAATATCAGCAGGAAGATAGTATTTACCGGCTATATTCCGCGCAGGGTGACCAAACCTGGAGAGGTGCGCGAAGTGCGCCGGGAGCAGCGGCTTGAACCTGAAGAGAAGTTGGTGGTGGTCACAACCGGGGGCGGTGGAGACGGCTATGCTCACATGGATGCATATCTCAGAATGCTGGAAGAGTGGGGAGGAACACCTCCTTTTCGAACAGTGATGGTTACCGGGCCCTTCATGCCCAAGAAAATGAGGGTTGAAATTTTCAATAGAAGCAGAAGTCTTGCGGTGCGGTCCTACCGGTTCTATAGACGCATGGAAAGATTGATCGGGGCTGCCGATGTTGTGGTGAGCATGGGGGGGTACAATACGGTTTGCGAGATTCTGAGCCAGGGAAAACCGTCTCTCATAATCCCTCGAGAACAACCGCGCCGAGAGCAGTTGATCAGGGCTGAGATTTTGCATGAGCGGAACCTGGCGGACTTTATACCCTGGCGCCAAGTAAGTCCCGGTCTATTGAAAGACAAGCTGCTGGCCATGATTGATGATCCGAAGCCCTATTCCCGGGCGATACGGCAATTCCGTCTTACCGGACTCGAGGTCATGCGACAGAGGCTGGCCGAGTTCCGGGGAGAGGTTGTCAGAGAGAGAAAGGCAATACAGCTCTAGCACAAGGTTTGGACCCAGGCAAGTTGGACGGCCCGTTTCGGCGGGTTTTTTATTTAGTCCTAGTCCGGAGGTTTCAGGTGTCAGTGTTCAGGTTTCAGTTTTTTTTGTTTTTCTTCCCTGACACCTGACACCCTGAGATTTGGTGCTTGTAATTTGATATTTTGCCAAGCTTCAGCAGACTGCCGCAAGACCGGAACATTTTTGGCCAACTTAACAGACCTGGACTGAGCGAGGTCCTGCGTGATACTATCAAAAGCTATGTTTTTTGGAGTAGTTGGTGGGTCGGATGGTTTCGCATCACTGGTCCAGCCACCGCATTCTTGATAGTAAGGATGAAGGAAATTGATTGAAGGCCGAGAGAGAGTAATAGGTTACATACTAAAAGGTTATCCTCGTATTAGTGAGACCTTCATCTCCAATGAGGAAAGAGGCAAAAAAATCACCTTAAATCTCAACCACTTAAAGAAAAAGATCTTCAACAAACTCAAATACTTAGACCAAATCTAGGACACATGGGGACACGTTGGGATAAGGTGGGAAATCGGGGGTTATTTCCAGGGAAGTGTTGCCCAAATGTTCACCAAGCGACCATTTCATCTGGCATGAAGTGGTCGTAGTCTGAAATCAGAATTGGGTAACATTTTATGTTGACCAAGCAAACGAGAGGCCCGGACTTTTAGTCCGGGTTTCTTTTTGGTTCCTCCGGAACTCGCACTTTCCTATTGGTGTATAGTAATACTCCCTCCATCATTGATCTTGATGAACCTATTTCCCCGATTTCCATAGCTTCCCAATAAAGGCGGCTAATTTTCCTGAGCGCTGGATCTTTGCCAAAGAATATCTCTTCTCAATCATAGCGTTCAAGCTCGGTGTCGGAACCTTCGTGTGGGGCAACCAACGATGTTATCCTCCATGTCGTTTTCAAACTCATAGAAGACCGATAACTGAAAGCGAATCTCTTTGGAACCGACACCTAAACATTTGCTTACACAAAACAGGCAGTCACTACAATACTCGTGGACCATATTATCACCTGGCTTTCTCCTCACTCTTTTTGATGTGCTCTAGAAATTCATCAAGTTTGATAAATTCTTTAGTAATTCCCATTTCATGGGCTAACTCCGAATACCTATGAAATGCATTGAGACTGAACAGTTTTGAAACTTCATTGCGAATTTTCTCCAGTGTCTCAATTACTTCAGCTGCTTCTGTCTCGTAATCATGGGTCTTTTTTTCCTGTTTTATCTCTTTCACTCTACCCATAACGCCCCAAACTATACTTTTTTCTAGCAAGCCATCATCGAAGAGATAATCTTTCTTAGGATCTCCATCCTCGGGTTTCTCTTCTTGAATTGCACCCATTTGACGTATAATTGATGACGGGTCAACATCATAATGGAGTTGTTTCCATCGTTCGGTTGAAGTCCTCCGTTCATTCCATTCATCAAAATACTCATCAAAACGATCTAATAAGTCATGATCATTTTGTTTCCGTGCCCACTCATATCCAAGCTCGTAACCCCTAGATTCTAGTATTGGTTTGTCATACTTTATTTTCTCCACTTCTTTTCCAAAGCCCCATTTTTCGAGTAATTCTTCCGCCTCCTTTTCATACAAACCAGTTCTGCCCTCTCTGGCAAAGTGATGAGCTAATTCATGGGCTATTGTATGAATCGTTACGTTCTCAGGTGTTTTGAGAATCCTTGGATTCAAGTAGATTATTCTTTCGACAGGCTCATCAAACCAAAAATAGAGTCCATAACCCATAACAAAATCCTCGGAACCTATTATTTGGAGGTCTTTATTGTCTAGCGTTTCGTTTTTGGCCTTTTCTGGCAATCGGTTAAGCACTTTTTCCAAGTGAGGATAAAACTGGGAATCACATATAAATCTCCGTATTCTCTTATCCATGCGACCCTCCTTTCGTTCTGATCAACTCCAACCCTCCATGCTGCCAATCCCTGAGCAGATTATCATAGGCTTTACACTTCCAACCAGGAAAAACTGGAGGTTCACTATGTTCCTTTCGGGCTGTGTAATTGCCTTCGTTATCGGTGTGGGAGTTGGCTTTCTCTTCGCAGCAAACATGATTCTCAGCGGCCTGCACCAATCAACCTGAGCTGATGAGCACGAGTAGATTGTAACATTTTGACTCTTGTGGTACTGTTTCTGCAAGCTAAGTGCCCTTAGTCCCGGCTCTCACTGGCCACGATGCCCCGGTCAGTGGGGGGCTTTTTTGTTGCATCTTCTCCCCTCATTCCTGTAATTTGAATCTAGTTCAAGACCTTCTGAAGAAGTACAAGAAAGAAACCTCAGAGCAATAGTCCCTTATAGCGAGGGCTACCGATGGAAGAAGAGCGCCGCCAACATCAAAGAGCCAAAGTCAGTTGGTCTGTCACAATTCAGACCGAAGAAGGCACTATGGAACGGGCTACATACAACCTAAGTCCCGATGGAGCCTTCATCCGTGGTTGTCTCC
>PVMK01123705.1_pt1 | contig 51005 bp, 55 predicted proteins | sample 1853481 | NCBI WGS metagenome assembly PVMK01 (sample SAMN08533507, study PRJNA380276) | Marine sediment metagenome, whole genome shotgun sequencing project.
ATACCGGAAAGCCCGTGACGGCTGATGATCAGCAGGTCGGAGAAATCTGGGTTCGCGGGGATACCATTACACCCGGCTACTGGAACAATCCGGAAGAAACCCAACAGGCCTTTACCGATGGATGGCTTCGCACCGGGGACCTGGCCGTTGTCGATACGGAAGGTTATGTCAATATTGTCGACCGTACAAAAGATATGATCGTCACCGGTGGTGAGAATGTCTATTCAACCGAAGTGGCAAACGTGCTCTACATGCACCCCAAAGTACTGGAAGCTGCCGTCTTCGGCGTGCCGGATGAAAAGTGGGGGGAGGCCGTAACGGCCGCCGTGGTGCTCAAGGAAAACGAATCGGCCACCGCAAAGGAAATTATCCAGTTTTGCAGAGAATACCAGGCCGCTTACAAGACACCGAAAACCATCGTCTTTCTGGATGAACTGCCCAAAACCGGTTCGGGCAAGATTACCAAGAAGGCTTTGCGGGACCCGTACTGGAAGAAGTAGAAGCTTTCTTAAAAAGGGATGGATTCTATTTAAAAAGCTTTAATTTAACTGGGTCAACAGGTTTTTTAGAATTTATTTTTAATTGTTCAATTGCAATAAGCCACATGAAATTTGCACAAATTTGAGCATATCACCAAATTTATGGCAATATTTTGAAACAATCATAAATATAGCAAAAATATATTGACAATACCACCAGTTACCTTTAATCAACAACGAGGTACTTGGAAACTACGCGAGCCGGCTTGAACCTGCCCGCCCCGGGAGTGATTTCCCCGCCGCAAGCGGGGCAAAACAAGCCTGCGTCCGTGTTTTGTAGGCTGAACGTGCGAGCGGGTGTACGCAGTCGGTTTGGTTTTCAGCAACAAACGGTTCGGGTCGGACGTCAACCCTGAACCTTTGAACTTTGAACCCCTGAACGGTTACAAAGGAGGTGTTTGCAATGGAGCAAAAAAAATGGGAGACCCACAATCCTTCCGGCACTAAACGCGTGATTGTCACCAAAGAAATTCCCGGTTCGCTGTGGCTGGAACGTCTGATTCAGGCCGATTGCAAAGTCGAAGTCTGCACCTCCACGGATGTGCTCAGCATCGATGACATTAAAGCCGCCATTGGCCAACAGTGCGATGCCGTCCTGGGGCAGTTGACCGAGGACTGGGGAGACGAGCTGTTTGGCGCGCTCAAGGCCGCCGGCGGAACCGCTTACAGCAACGTGGCCGTGGGTTATAACAATGTAGATATTGATGCCGCCACCAAACACGGGATACCGGTGGGAAACACGCCGGGGGTGCTGACCGAAACCACGGCCCAGATGGCCGTGACCCTGACCTTTGCGGCCACCCGCCGCACCGGCGAAGCCGAACGGTTTCTGCGGGCCGGCAAATACAAGGGCTGGCTGATGACGCTTTTTCTGGGCGAACTCTTGTGGCGCAAAACCGTAGGGGTTATCGGCGCCGGCCGCATCGGCGCCACCTACGCCCGCATGATGGTCGAAGGGCACAAGATGAACCTCGTCTATCATGACCCCTATCCCAACAAAGACCTGGAAGACTATATCGCGGCTTACAGCGATTTTCTCAAATCCCGCGGGGAAGAACCGGTATCCTGCAGACGCGCGGACAGCCTCGAGGATCTGCTGCGGGAGGCCGACTGCGTCAGCGTGCATACCGTGCTGGATGACTCCACCCACCATTTAATCAATGCCGAGCGCCTGGCGCTGATGAAAGAAAACGCCATTCTGGTAAACACCAGCCGCGGCCGGTGGTTGACGAGGCGGCCCTGGTTGCCATTGCCGCCAGCACCCGAATTTTAGAGCCGGCCTGGACGTCTTCGAAGATGAACCGGATCTAAAGCCGGGGCTGAATGAACTGGACAATGTCGTCATTGTCCCCACATTGCCTCGGCCACCGCTGGACCCGGGAAGGCATGGCACCCTGGCGGCCAGCAATGTCGCCGGGTTGCTGACGCTATCCGGTCTGGAACCAACCGGACATCTTGCCATTTCTGGAAACCAATGCGCCCAAAGCCGCACCGAGTATCGTCAACGCCGAAGCGCTGGGGTTAGCGCTATACGCGGATTGAAGCTAGTCTTGTGTCGCGGATAGTTGACTGCATAAGAGTAATTCTTTAGGCATACTCACGCCGTTCAGATACATGCGCTCACTCAAGACGCTGAGAACGCAAAGATGTAGGGGCGGGTTTATCCGCCCGTGGCGGTGGCTGTTTCATACAGGTTTGCGGCGCTCAGACGCCGAAACTACGATAAACTCTGCGCTCTCGCGCGCTGCGGTGCCTATTGTCTTGTTGCGATATACTTCCGAGCACTATGTCTATTCAACTAGTCTGCTAACTCAATTATGATGGGAGGAAAACCATGAAGCTAGCAGAACGTGTCGATCGTTTGGGTACCGAGACGGCCTTTGCCGTCTCCGCCAAGGCCGCCGCCTTTGCCGCCCGGGGAAACAAGGTCTATCCGTTTCACCTGGGAGACTTGAACCTCAAAACCCCGGCCAACGTTCTCGAGGCCGGCATCAAAGCCATGCGGGACGGCCATACCAACTATTGCCCCAATGCCGGTGTACCCCGGCTGCGCGAAATCCTGGCCGATGATATCGGCACCAGCCGCGCTGTTCAGTATTCCATGGAAAACGTGGCCATCCAGCCGGGCGGAAAGCCCACCATCAGCAAATTTTTCCTGACCATGATGAACCCGGGTGACGAGGTGCTTTACCCCAACCCGGGATATCCGATTTACGAATCTCAAATTGAGTTTCACGGCGGCAAAGCCGTGCCCTATGGCTACATCGAGGGCAAGGATAAATTCGACATCGACACGGATATGCTTGCCGACCGGATCACGCCCCGTACCAAACTGCTGGTGCTCAACGACCTGCAAAATCCCACCGGCGCTGAATGCTCATCCAAAGAGCTTGAAACGATTGCTGAACTGGTGCTCAAACACGATCTGTATGTGTTGTGTGATGAGGCCTATTTCGACATCCGTTACGGCGGTCAAAGCAAATCCCTGGTATCACTGCCCGGGATGCGTGACCGCTGCGTAATTTTGTATACCTTTTCCAAAAAGTTTGCCATGACCGGCTGGCGCCTGGGGGCCACCGTCGGCCCGAAAGAAATCATCGATGTCATCATCAAACTCAATGTCAACGAGGAGTCCTGTTCCAACCATTTTGTCCAGTATGCCGCCATCGAGGGCTTGACCGGTGACCAGACCGAAGCCAAACAAATTTTAACGACCCTCCAAGAACGTCGCGATACGACGGTGGATTTTCTCAACACCATTGAAGGAGTGCACTGCCTGCGCCCCAACGCCACTTTTTACCTGTGGCCCAATGTCACCGGGGCCATGAAAAAAACGGGCCTGACCGACTACGATGATTTTCGCAAAACCGTGCTGCAGGAAACCGGCGTATCATTCTGCACCCGCCTGCACTTCGGCCGCCCCCTGGAAGGTGAAGACAACTTTTATATTCGCCTGGCCTATTCGGGCATCGAACCGGCGGAAATCAAGGAAGGTCTGGGGAAATTTAAGGAATTTATCGAAAAATAATATAAAAGGTTTTCCGCCGCAGGAGGATCAGCACCGCCGGCCGCCTCGGCGGCTGGTTTGATCAAAGAAAGAAATCCCCTCTAACTCCCCTTTAGAAAAGGGGAGGACGATAAACTTCTGCGGAAGCTGAAAAAACAGAAAGATGGCAACGTAAGCGATTATTGATTGTGGGAGCGGCTTCCAGCCGCGATCATGCAGCCGGACAAAGTTAATCGCGGCTGGAAGCCGCTCCCACCCTCTATTACCCTGCAACCCGTAATATGGCCCTGAATTGCATTAAGTTTCATATGTGGTGCCTGAGACAAGAACCTGGTACCTGAACACCCGAAACTTAACACCTGGAAACTTCAATTATCTAGCTTGACAAACCAACTTACAACACTTAGAATGACTATAGTTATTTGACCATAATCATATTCTGGAGGGTAACTATGGAGTCCTTATCGGTTTCAGAATTTAAAGCCACATGCCTGGCGGTTTTGGAAGACATCAATAAGCAAAAGAAACGGGTCATCATCACCAAACGCGGAAAACCAATTGCGGAAGTAATCCCTTTTGAGGCCGATCATGAGGATATTCCTTTAAAGGATACCGTCACCTTTATAGGCGATATTATTTCACCGGTAGCTGAAGACGATTGGGAGGCCTTGAAGTAATGGATCTGCTTTTAGATACCCATGTTTGGATATGGCTGTCCTTAGAGAAACAAAAATCGCTATCCGCAAAATCAAAGAAAGCCGTTAATGCGGCCGATCACAAATGGATATCCGCCATCTCCTGCTGGGAACTGGCCAAACTGGTCGAGAAGAAAAGAATCGGTTTTTCAATACCCACCCTGACCTGGATCAGACGATCACTGAATCAGTCCAACATCAAAGTCGCCGATCTCTCGCCGGAAATCGCCGTAGAAAGCACGGTCCTGCGCGGCTTTCATAGCGATCCGGCAGACCAGATCATCGCCGCCACTTCCAGAATTCTGGGACTACCGCTGGTAACGTCGGACAGACAGATTTTGGAATTTTCAGAAGTTGATACAATTTGGTAAGACGTCGAATTTCTTAATATGCCCTGAGCTATACTCAAGTTGACAGAATCGGAAATCGAGTTAAAACTTTGATTGACAATATATATACGGAGTAAAACGAAATGGCAAAAGTGATCGTTCTCGGGGGATGCGACGCGGTGGGCAGCGTGGTAGTGAAAACCCTGGCCGCACAAGATGTTTTTTCACAAATTATCATCGGCGACATCAATCGGCATATCACCGGATGTCAAGGTGGTGCTCTGCTCACCGGACCATCAGACTGCGTGTATCGGCTCCGGCGCGGTCAACGATTTTTCCGGCCATCTGTATGTCGGCACTTCATCGTGGATCCAGGCGGTGGTTCCTTTTAAAAAAACCGATGTCCTCCATTCCATTGCCTCTTTTCCCACCGCTATTTACGGTAAATATCAGTCCGTGAACGAGCAGGACATGGCCGGCGGATGTCTGAGTCACTTGTTCGACAATCTCCTGTTCTATGACAATGCACTCAAGTCGGGTCAAACCCCAAATCCCTACCGGCATATTGATGACATTGTCGGCCAAGTTCCGGCCGGCAGTCATCAACTGATTTTTCTGCCGTGGCTCAATGGTGAACGAACCCCCGTGGATGACACCACATTAAGGGGCGGCTTTCATCGCCTCTGTGGGTCTCGGATATATCACATTTGACGACATTCCCCGTTTGACCAGAATCCGGAAAACCTTTCATCCGAATCCGGACAACCGAAAAACATATGACGAACTCTACGACATCTTTATCCGGTTGTACCGGAAAAGCAAATCCTTGTATCGGCGGCTCAACGCCGTGTGATCATTTCTAAATCCTGGACACCCAGCGTAATCATATTTATCCTTGGTTTCATTATAGCTCCCATTCCCCTTTTAAACCTGTTTCATTTGTCTGGGCCGCAAAAGCAGTACTAAACGAGATGGTGAAAATGAGAAGGAGGGAATCTGGGCGATCATATTTTTATCAGACGCGGTCGCTGGTATAATCAACTTGATCAAAATGAGCTGGTCGAACAGATCCAAACACTTATAAAAAAACTATAAGAAGGGAATTAAATTGTCTCGACATAGCTAAACTGGGCACACAACGTGCCCTATGGTGAAATTCTGAAGGGATGGAAAATTTTAGTGAACCAAAACTTGGGAAACTTGACAGAAAACCAATACCTAATCAACATAATCAACCATTGACGATACATTCCGTTTCCTGCCCTTCGCATTTTCAATCCGAAATCTACAATCCCAAATCCGAAATCGAGAGCCTCTGCTCTCTGGTTTCCGCATTCCGCATCTTTAGCCGCGGCATAGTCCCGCCCTATCGGACGACGACGGGTCCACATTCCGAATTCGAAACCCTCTGTCTTCTGCTAAACAAAGTGGCAGGCTGCATAGTGCTCCGCCCCCACTTCCGTCATGCCTGGCATTTCTTCACTGCAAATCTTCTTGGCCAGCGGGCAGCGTGTGCGAAATGGGCAGCCGGATGGGGGATTGGCGGGATTCGGAATATCTCCCTGCAGCGGCGTGCGCTGCAGGACAGATTTGGGGTCCGGAATCGGTATGGCGGTCAACAATGCCTGGGTGTAAGGATGACGCGGGTCATTGTAAATGCTCCGGCTGGGAGCAATTTCAACAATTTTCCCCAGGTACATGATGGCCACCCGGTCGGCTATGTGCTCCACCACCGCCAGATCGTGGGAAATAAACAGATAGGATAGTTGAAATTCATCCTGCAGTCTGACCAGTAGATTGATAATCTGGGCCTGAATGGAAACATCCAGGGCCGACACCGGTTCATCGGCAATAAGCAGTTTGGGGTTTAAGGTCAGCACCCGGGCGATTCCGATGCGCTGACGTTGTCCGCCGGAAAATTCATGGGGAAAGCGCCTCATGTAGGCCGGCTCCAGACCCACTTTATCAAGTACTTCGGCAACTCTAGCGGCCCGGTCATTTTTGGTACCGATGCCATGGACGAGCAGCGGTTCACCCACAATATCACCCACGGTCATCCGGGGATTCAAGGAGGCAAACGGGTCCTGAAAAATCATCTGGGCCCGGCGGCGAAATTCTTTAAGGTCCTTAGCTTTTAAGTCAGCAACATCTTGCCCCTGGAAGTTGATGACACCGGCCGTCGGCTCAATGAGCCTTAAAATGACCCGACCGGTGGTGGTCTTGCCGCAGCCGGATTCACCGACCAGTCCCAGGGTTTCGCCTTTGTTCAGATAGAAACTGACACCGTTGACCGCATATACGTAACGCTGCTCCTGAAAAAGCCCCGCCTTTTTCAGTGGAAAATTCTTAACCAGATCTTTTACATCCAACAGCAATTCAGTCATTTTTCTATCTGCGGATACAGGCCACCAGATGCCCGGTGGCAATTTCCTTGAGTTGAGGTCTTTTCTTATGACAGGCGGCAATCATTTCAGAACAGCGGTCGGCGAATTTGCAGCCCGCAATTTCCCGATAGGGGGCCGGAACCACACCCTTTATTTCTTTTAAGAATTTTTCCTTGCGCCCGAGAACAGGCAATGACTGCATCAAGGCGATGGTGTACGGATGACTCGGTTTTTCAAAAAGAGGGCCCACACTGGCTTCTTCAACTTTTTCACCGGCATACATGACGACCACCCGCTGGGCAAATTTGGCCACAATCCCCAGGTCGTGGGTAATCAGAATCATGGCCATGCCGAATTTTTCTTTCAGCCGCAACATGAGATCCAGTATCTGGGCCTGAATGGTCACATCCAGAGCAGTGGTGGGCTCATCAGCTATCAGAACACTGGGGTTGCACCCTAAGGCCATGGCGATCATGGCGCGTTGTCGCATGCCCCCGCTCAATTCATGGGGATAGGCTTTGAGAATTCTGGCGGGCGACGCTATCTCACAGGCAGCCAGGACATCTGCAGCTTTTTTTTTGGCCGCCTTGGCCGATAATTTCTGGTGCAGGGTAAAAACCTTTGACAGCTGATACCCGATGGTAAAGACCGGATTTAAAGACGTCATGGGTTCCTGAAAGATCATCGAAATCCGGTTGCCCCTGATTTTGCGCATCATATTCATCGGCAAAACCAGAAGGTCCTGGCCCTCAAAGAGAATTTCGCCGGTTACGATTTCGCCGGGCGGCATCGGGATGAGTCTCAAAATAGACAGCGCGGTGACGCTTTTGCCACACCCGGATTCTCCCACCACCCCGAGGGTCTCTCCCGGATTGACATGGTAGCTGACGCCGTCGACAGCTCTGGCGATTCCATCCGGGGTGTGAAAATAAGTCCGAAGGTTTTCAATAGAAAGAACCGCAGCTTCAGAGTTGGACCACGCCATAAAATAATACTCCCGTACAACTATGGAAATAAAAATCCGAATATCGAATATCGAAATCCGAAACAAATTCTAAATCCGAATGTTCAAATGACCGAAACCGAAATTTCGACTTAACTGCAGCTGTCTGGTGTTTTTTTGGATTTTGAATTTTGATCATTCGATATTGTTTCGGATTTCGTAATTCGGATTTCGAATTTAGCGCTTACCTATATTAATTTGTAAATTCTCCTAAAAAGGACAACACGCATAACCTATAAATTCCGATTAGCCCTTTTGAAACCTCCATCTGATCTTAGGATCCAACGCCTCGCGGATACCATCCCCCACCAGGTTAAATGCCAGGACGGTTAAAAAAATGGCGCCTCCTGAAAAGGTTGATATCCACCATTGGGTCATAAAAAATTCACGCCCGTCGCTGACCATGACCCCCCAGTCTGCCGTGGGCGGCTGGGTCCCCAGACCCAGGAAGCCCAGGGAGGCGAGAGCAAGAATGATATAACCCATATCCAGGGTAGCTTGAACGATAATCGGCGAAAGGCAATTGGGCAGTATATGCCGGAACATAATTCGCCACTGTGACATGCCGATCGCCCGGGCGGACTCAACAAACTGCATTTCTTTGATCGACAAAACCTGACTGCGCATCAAGCGCGTATACCAGGGCCACCAGGGCACCGAAATAGCGATCAACGCATTTAAAAGGCTGGGACCCAGGGATGCAACGATGGCAATCGCCAGAAGGTAGGAAGGAAAGGCCAAAACCATATCGGCCAATCTCATAATGAACTCATCCACCTTGCCGCCGAAATAGCCGGCAATCAAGCCCAGCGGCGCCCCAATCAAGACTACCAGCAATACCACTGCCACTGAAGCCTGCAGGGAAATGCGTGAGCCAAAGATAATGCGGCTTAAAATATCCCGTCCCAGGTTGTCGGTTCCCATCGGATGCCTTGTGCTCGGCGGCAGCAGCCTTTCGCCAAGGTTGGAATGCCCCGTGCCCTGTTCCGGGAAAGGCGCCAGAAAGGGAGCAAACAAAGCCGTTAACATCAGCACGAGTATTATTGCCAACCCGAATGTTGTCAGCGGATTATGGAAGATAAGATTCATCCCCCTCAACAAATCTCGGCTGCGGCTCGAACGATGGCGTTTATTTTGCTGATAGTCCATAAATTGAATGCCTTGTATCAGCCCAATCGGATCCGTGGATCGACAACGGCGATCAAAAGGTCGACCAGTAAGTTTACCAGCACATAAAAAATCGCCATCAGGATGGTCACCCCCATGATGACCGGGTAGTCGTTGGAAAAAATAGCCGTGGTGGTATAGGTCCCCAGACCCGGCCAAAAGAAAATGAGTTCAATAAAAAAGGTCCCGGTTAACATGATGGCAAAGCACAGCCCGGCCGTGGTCAAGGTGGGAGCCAGGGCATTTCTTAACCCCTGAACGAATACGATTTCTTTTTCGGCAATACCGATTGATCGGGCCGTCGTAATATAATCCTCACGCAGCACCTCGATCATGGTCGAACGCGTCATGCGCGTAATGACTCCGGTGGAATAGGTTGCCAGGGTGAATGAGGGCAGGACCAGGTGGGAGACGGAACTTTTTAGCGCCGTCCAGTTCCCCGTGAGCAGCGAATCCAGGACATAGAATCCGGTAATTTTTTCGATGGGACTGATCAATCCCACCACCGTATCAAGACGACCTCCCACCGGAAACAGGCCCAGCCATTTAAAAAATACAATCTGGGCAATCATTGCCAGCCAGAAAGACGGCAGGGAGGCATTGGCAACCGAAAAAAGGCGGCTCAAATGATCCGTTAGGGTATTTTCTTTTTTGGCCGAAATCGCACCCAGGGGAATTCCCACCAGAGTGGCAATCATAATGGCGCAAAACATCAACTCCAGGGAAGCCGGCAGGTGATCGATGATGCCGGTGATGACCGGCCGGTGGGTCCGCAATGATTCGCCCAGGTCCCCATGGGCCAGATCTCTCATGTAGTAAAAAAATTGGGCATAAAGCGGCTTGTCCAAACCCATCTGGGATCTTAAATATTCAACCTGCTCCGGTTTGGCCCGGGGCCCCAGGTATAAAGATGCCGGATCACCGGGAACAATTCGGGAGAGGAAAAACGTGACGGCACACAGTCCCATGAGGACTACGCCGAGCCAGAGGATGCGTCTGACGGTAAAACGGATCATTTGAAAGTGCCCAACCGCCAAAATACCAGGCGGACGAAATTGACTGAAATCAATATAGGGAACAAAGGTGGCAGATATTTCTGCCACCTTCGTTTTCAAAATCGTCTTCTGTACCCTAACGTTGCAAAAGCCGGAGGGCTTCAGAGCCAAGGCGTCAAGGGTGAAGTTGTAGTCGTTTACCTCGAATCCTTGACAACACAGGATCTGAAGTCCTCCGGCTTTCCCGAAGGGTAAACAACATGGCAAAATCGACCCCATCCTTCTTGTCCCGTCGTAGCTCGAAGAGCGAAGTCGGATGAATTCACAAATGGGGATATCCACAAAATGGTGCTTTCACTATGATATCGTGTATAATAACAGACCATTAGCTATCCTTTGCCATGTTGTTTATGCAACATTGGGGTTTACTCTTTGTGCATCTTATAGAAGAAAGGCACCCGGGGATAACTCGGATTGATGACAAATCCTTTCAGCTCATTGCGCATAAACACCGGCAGTTCGACATCAAACAAATAGACGGATGGCGCTTCTTCCACCAGAATTTTCTGGGCCTTGGCATAAAGGGCCTTGGCCTGGGAAGCATCCGGGGTCGTGTAGGCGGTGTCGATTAGTTTATCGTACGCCGGGTTCTTGTAGTAAGCAAAGTTGAAAAACGGTTTGTCTTCCGAATGCCAGAGACTGTAAAGGGTATCATACGGATCACTGAAGGTCGGCCACCACAGCAAGGCTGCCATGTGCTGGGCTTTTTCGGCCCCGCCTTTCATCAGGTCCCACTGGGCATTCCAGATCATCGGTCGGATCTCGACTTCAATCCCGATCTTGGCCAGTGATTCCTTGATCAATGGTGAAAAGGCCTTTTCCACCTGATTTTCCGCCGCATAGGTATAAACGATTTTGTCTTTGAGTCCGTTGGGAAAACCGGCTTCCGCCATCAGTTTTTTGGCCTTGTCCAGGTTTTGGGGATACTGGCGCAGGGTCTTATCGTGACCGTACTGCCCATAAGGAACGGGGCCTACAGATTGTCGGCCAAGACCTCCAAGACCGACCTCCACCATGTCTTTGTAAGGCATGGCATAGGAAACGGCCTGCCGGATTTTTTTATTGTTAAACGGCGCTTTTTGGGTGTTCAGGTGAAGGGCATAATTTAAATAACTGGGGCCGACCAGCCGGGTGCAGCATTCTTTTTGGTCGAAAACCCTGCTGGATTCAATCGGGATACGGTTGCCCAGATCCGCTACACCGGAATCGATCATCTGTTCCTGGACGGCAGCCTCTTTGACGATTTTAACGACGATGTGGTCGAAATGGGGTTTGTTCCAGCCGCCCCAGTAGCCGTCAAATTTTTTAAGGACAATCTCCTCGTCAGGTTTGCTGCTTTCCAGCATATAGGGCCCGGATCCGGCTGCGTTACCGGCATCGAACCACTTCTGATCTGAATCCACCTCCCTTCGAGTTTTTTAAACAAATTTATTCGGTTTGTCTAGTCGCCTATTTTTTTGTGGAGTTTTACGGGGCCAAGGGATTTAAAAATTTCTCCCTTTGATATCTCGTCTTCATATACCGGAAATTTTCCTTTAAAATTTCCAAGTTCCTTCCAAACCTGGCACTGACCCATGGTTCCGTATTCGCGTACCCGCGAGACCAGGTCCAGGTCGATGATCTCCGTCATGAACTGTTCGCCCGCTGCCGAACTCTGGAGAATCCTTCCTTCAGGATCGACAAACACGGATCGACCGATTCCGCCGGCTCCGACACCGTTTAAACTGAACCAGTAAATTTGATTGGCAATTGCGTTGGCCTGGGCCATTATCATTTCCTGTGACCGGTCCGGGGTTATTGTAGCGGTCGGACAAAACACGGCTTCGGCCCCCATCCAGGCCAGGGTTCGGGCAATTTCGGGAAACCACTGGTCATAGCAGATGCAGAGCCCGAATCGACCTTTGTCCGGAATGTCGAAAATGCAGAAATCTTCTCCGGGAGTACTGGATTCCAGAGGCCTCCAGGGAAAGATTTTGCGATACCTGGCAGCAATTTCACCATCCGGGGAAATCACAACTGCGGTGTTATAGATGTTATCGCCTTGTTTTTCGTAAAACGAACCGGGAATCACCCACTTTTTTTCATCCCGGGCCCAGCGGCTGAATTTATCCAGTACCCGGTTTGGATCAGACAGGGCCAATTTCATATCTACCCCGCTCAAACAAAGTTCGCTGAAAAATATAATGTCGACCCAGGGAAACAGAACGGATACGGATTTAATTTTTTTCAACATGCCTTCGGAGTTGTCTTCACCCCTGACAACTGTCATCTGGATTCCGGCAATGCCAAGATTTCTGGCCATGATTCCTCCATAATTAAATTAGGTAAGTGCAACAAGCCCCTCCTCCATTATGCCAAGCCCTTTTTCCAGTTGCTCATCGGTAATCACAAAGGGCGCCAGCACCCGGATGATGTTGCCGTATGTTCCGCAAGCCAGAACCATCAAGCCCTTTTCCAGGCAAAAACCGGTCAGCTGTTTGGCTTCATCCGCCGCAGGCTCCCGTTTTTCACCTTTGACCAGTTCCAGACCCAGCATGGCACCCAGGCCCCGGATTTCACCGATGATGTCAAACTGTTTCTGCCAGGTTTCAAAACGAGCTTTCAGCTTTTCACCCAGGGCCACGGATTTCTCCAGCATGTTTTCTTCCTCGAAAACTTCCAGCACCGCAAGCCCGGCGGCACAGGCCACCGGGTTGCCGCCGTAGGTTCCACCCAAACCCCAGGCGTGCACGGCATCCATGATCTCCGCCCTGCCAACCACTGCTGCCAGGGGCATACCGGCTGCCAGACTTTTGGCCACGAGGATCAGGTCCGGTTCCACCCCCCAGTGTTCGATGGCAAACATTTTTCCGGTGCGTCCCATCCCGCTTTGGATTTCATCGGCGATAAAAAGAATGCCGTTATCGCGGCAGATTTTTACCAGCTCCTGGAAATACCCGGGGGGCGGGACAATAAAACCGCCTTCACCCTGGACCGGCTCGGCCACCACGGCCGCCACTGCTTCAGGGTTTACGTTGCTGATAAAAAAGTCATGCAATTTTTCCGGGCCGGCCACATCGCCAAAGGGCATCCGGTAAATTTCGGGGGCAAAGGGTCCGAAACCGAGCTTGTAGGGCTTCACTTTGCTGGTCATGGTCATGGTCAGCAAGGGTTCGTCCGTGATAACCGTTTTCAAACACAATGATCGCCGGTCGTTTGGTATAGTAGCGCGCGATTTTAACCGCATTTTCGACGGCCTCGGCCCCGCAGTTTAAAAACACCGCCTTTTTGGGGAAAATCACCGGGGGTAATTTGACACAGCTTTTGGGCCAGATTCACGGCCGATTCATAGGGATTCACCATAAAACACGAGTGTGTAAGCTTCTCGGCCTGTTCTTTGATGGCGGCCACTACCTTCGGATGGCAGTGCCCGATGTTCATCACCCCGATCCCGCCGGCGAAATCGATGTATTCGCGGCCTTCCACATCCCACATCATCGCCCCCCGGGCGGACGCGATAAAATTCGTCGTGGTACTGCCCACGCCGGCGGAGATTGTCTCTGTACGCAACTTGTAAAGTTGTTCATTAGTTGGCTGTGTCATACGCCCTCCCTTTGGATATGCTTATATTTGCAGTGGTAAATTTGTCTTCTCGTCTCTGGTTTCCGCATTCCCCATTCCGCATTCCGCATTCAGATCTCTGTCATCTGTCTTCTGTCCTCTGACCTCTGTCCTCTGACCTCTGTCCTCCGACCTCTGTCCTCCGACCGCTGTCAATAATTGATGACACAATGCACATCACGCATAAAATCCGCCGTTTCAACGGCGCTGCCCTTTTCAATGAGCTCAATCAGTGTCAGATGCTCCGAGACGTTCATCTCCCGCATCTTGCGACCCCAATCTTTTTTACCGAATTCGAACAAGCGCTGGCGTATGATATTAATGTGATTCAAGACCGGTACATTTGACGACAAATTGAGATACTGGTTGTGAAACTCCGTGTTTAAATCCCAATAGCGACCAAAAGTGATCTCGGATATGTTTTCCAGCATCTGTTGATTAAGCGTTTTCATATTATCGATTTCAGGGGTGCCGATCTGATTAAAAACCGCCAGCAGCACGCGTGAGTCCAGGGCACCGAGCATTTCGTACATATCTTCGATATCCTGTTGCGATAATTCATTAATTCGAATCCCCCGCTGGGGAAGAAAGGTAACAAAATCTTCGGTTTGAAGCTGCAGCAGGGCATCCCTGAGCGGTGTTCGGCTGAGCCCCAGATTTTTCATGATCTGGTTTATGCTGATAAACATCCCGGGTTTCAAATTTTCCCCTTTGAGTTCATTGCGCAAATATTCATACACCTGTGACCGTAACAGTTGAGGCCCAAAGGAATTTGAAATATTGTTATTGAATGGGGTTTTCATTTTCAAAATGATCAGGTCAAAAAGAAATGGATCTCGATTACGGCAATCGTTGAAACAAATAAGGATCAATTGCCAACTGATATACTAGTATACTAATATATTTGTCAAGCAAAAAATTTTCACTCGCTAAAATAAAATGGTCAGTTAGTTCAGGCAGGATTTTAAGTGCTGAAGGTGAAAAATTCTATATTGATGAATCCGTAAAAAGTCGAATCCATCAAGTGTTTCGTGTTTGGTGTTTGGCATGAATAGATGATGCTATATCGGCATGTTAGAATACTAAACACTAAACACCAAATACAAAACACACTCGTAAAAAGGTTGCTTTTCTGACTTTTTACGAGACCGTCAAGCTTTACTTTATTCTTTACAAAGGGCCAAATGGCCATTACTATGTGGCTATACGCCCAATTAAAACATTGGAGGACTGGTCATGCAGGTTTTATCGATTGGTATCAAATCCCAAAATATAGACGATCTGATTATTAAGGTTAAAAAGGGGTTGCCGGTAAGCTCTTTTGAAAAATTACGAAAAAAGCTCGGCGTTTCGGATAATTTTTTATCCCAGATCGTAAATATCCCCAACCGCACGCTCACCCGCCGCAAACAACAGGGAAAATTCAATGCGGACGAATCGGAAAAGGTGCTGCGGATTGCGCGCCTCTACGATCGGGCCCTGGAGGTTTTCGACGATCAGCTGGCCGCCGAAAAATGGCTCAAAGAACCGGCCCGGGGCTTGGGTGAGGCCATACCCTTAAAATATGCTAGAACAGAGCTCGGCGCCCGGGAAGTCGAGCGGCTGCTGATCCGAATCGAACACGGGGTCTTTCCCGGATGAAAATTACCACCTGGCGGATCATAAAGGCGCAGCACGCCCACAGGGCCTTTGATGGCGAAGGCGCACGAATAGCCGGTGGTCGGTGGAATAAAATCGGCATCCCCATGATTTACATCGCAGATTCACTGGCCCTGGCGGCTTTAGAAATAATGGTTCATCTGCCCGGCAGTGAATTGCTTAAAAGTAAATTCCTGCGCATCCCGGTTCGGTTCGACAACCGGCTGGTTAAATCTTTGAATCTCATCTATCTGCCTGATGACTGGGACATTCTGCCTCCCCCTGATTCAACCCAAACCATCGGCACCGGGTGGGCTTTGAAAAAGGAATCCGTCCTTTATAAGGTGCCCAGCACAATCATCAGAGAAGAATTCAACTACCTGATCAACCCCCTGCATCCTGATTTTAAAAAACTGAGCATCGGAAACGCACAAAAGTTTGCATTTGACCTGCGAATAAAGACCTGAAGGCTTCGCTTCCGCTCGTGCGCCCCTCGTATTTTTACAGCCCGAAAATTTACCCTTCAACCGTGCCGATCGCCTTCCCGGCATCGGCCGCCTTTTAATAAACTTTGGTTGCATCGACGCCCGTGAAATTGAGTTGTTCAATACCCGGGCCTGATTGATTGAGATCCGGGCACAATTATGGACCGGCAGAGATCTTTCAGTCGCTTCTTGACGTAAAGATAGGGATCATGTATGAAATTATACTGTGCGATTGAAGCGGTGTTTAGCACCGTGCCCATCGAATTCTACCGGTAAGGCAACTATGCTTCGTTTTATACCGCTTTCCATAATTATGTTCCGCAATCCGGAATTGCGGTATAAGTGGTTGTAGAAAAAACATTGGAACACCGGAACGTTTTTTTGACAACCACTATATCCGGTCCTGACGTTTACGGTTGCGTTGTTTCACGCCCTGTCACTGCCAATATACAGAGGGAAGAAAGCAGATGAGCTATCAGCTTGAGCTTCACAATGTATTTAAACTGTTTGGCAGCGTAAAAGCCGTTGATGATGTGTCCTTGAACATCGAGCACGGCGAGTTTCTGACCCTGCTGGGTCCCAGCGGATCCGGCAAGACAACAACGCTGAACATGATAGCCGGGTTTGAAATCCCCACCCGTGGTGACATCCTGCTGGAAAATGAAGATATCACCACCGTGGCTCCCAACCGCCGCGGTATCGGCATGGTATTTCAAAACTACGCCCTGTTTCCCCACATGACCGTCTTTGACAACATTGCCTTTCCGCTGAAAATGCGCAAAATCACCTCCGATAAAATCCGCGCCATGACCGGGGAAGCGCTGGAACTGGTGGAACTTTCCGGTTTTGATCCACGTTATCCCCATCAGCTCAGCGGCGGTCAGCAGCAGCGGATTGCTTTAGCCCGGGCCATAGTATTTCACCCCAAAATCCTGTTGATGGATGAGCCTTTGGGCGCCCTGGATAAAAAACTGCGGGACCATATGCGGCTTGAAATCAAACACCTGCAGGAATCTTTAAATATCACCGTTATTTATGTCACCCACGACCAGGAGGAAGCATTGACGATGTCGGACCGGATCGCCATAATGAACGAGGGCCAGATCGTTCAGATAGATACGCCGGTGGAGCTGTATGAGTCTCCGGTAAATCTGTTTGTGGCCGACTTTATCGGTGAATCCAATTTTTTGCAGGGACGGGTCGCAGAAACGGACAGCGATAAAACGGCCATCGAGACCCGGCAGGGTCTAAAGGTCTGGGTTCGAAAATCATCTCAGATGGAATCCGGCGAAGAGATATCCGTGGCCGTCCGGCCGGAAAAAATTCAGGTTCTGGCCAGTGAGCAAGACGGCCTCAATGAAATTGTCAACCGGTTTACCGGTCGCATTGAAGAGATCGTATACCTGGGAGAGGCTAAAATATACCGCGTCAGGCTGGCACCGGATGTCATCATTGAAGCCAAGGTTCAAAGCGGACCCGGTGCTCAAAAATATAACACCGGCGACAAAATAGTTGTCGGCTGGCAAACGCGAGACGGTCTGGCGCTCAAGTAAGGCCGTTTTTGGCAGTCAATCTTAACACACAAGGAGGTGCGGGATGAAAAAGAAAACACGGAACAAAAAAGAGATGACCCGCCGGGAATTTCTCATTACCACCGGTGCGGCAACAGGGGCCGCACTGGTGACGGCATCGGTGGGACCGTTTGTGCACACGACCATGGCCAAGGGCGGTACGCTCAAGATTTGCTCCTACGGCGGTTCTTATCAGGAATCTCAGCGCAAAGCCCTCATCCAGCCCTTTGCCGATAAATTCGGTGTCAAGATTATCGAGGCTTCCGGTCCGGACATTGCCAAGATCAAAGCACAGGTGGACAACAAAGCCTACGAATGGGACGTGGTCGATCTGGAAACCCGTCACATCGCGCGGGGCGAGCTGGAAAATCTCCTGGAACCCATCGATACCAACGTGGTAAACCTCGAGGGCATCGACAAAAAAGCCATCCGCAAAGCCGCCATCGGCAACATTTTCTGGACGACGTCCCTGGCCTACAACAAAAAGGCCATCGGGGATCAAAACCCGCCTGCCAGCTGGGCGGATTTCTGGGACGTGAAAAATTTCCCCGGACCGCGCGCACTTCAGGATCAGGCGCCCTTTAATCTGGAGTTTGCCTTATTGGCCGACGGTGTGCCCATGGACAAGATTTACCCGATTGATGTTAACAGAGCTTTTAAGAAAATAGATGAGCTCAAAGATCTCATCACCGTCTGGTGGAAGAACGGTGCCCAGCAGATTCAGCTGCTGACCAGCGCCGAGGTTTACTATTCCTCCGCCTGGAACGGCCGGGTCAACGTTGCCCAGGGCAAGGGCGTACCCCTCGAAATTGTGTGGGAGGGCGGCTGCCTCGATCTGGATTGGTGGGCAATTCCCAGGGGAAACCCGAACAAGGATCTGGCCATGAAGTTCATCGATTTTGCCATAAAAGCAGAACGACAGGGTGAGCAGATGCAGAAATACATTGCCTACGGTCCGACAAACCTCGGCGCTTTCAAATACATCACCGAAGAACGGGCCAAGCAGCTGCCGTCTTATCCGGAAAACCTCAAGAAGCAGTTTGCGCACGATGCGGATTACTGGGGACCGAATCTGGCGCCGTTGACGGAGAAGTGGAAAACGTGGATCATCTCCTAAGAAACGATTTTTAAAGCTCGTCTAATGCTCGTCAGCTGCGTTGCGAGCCGGCGCAAAATGCTCACGTACTATCGTGTACGCTCCGCTTTTGCACCGGCTCACGCCTTGCTGGCGAGCATGATCCAAGCTTTTAAATCCGTTTCTAGTCATGGATTTCGCGGATAGCGCTGACAAACACATTAACTCAACAAACTGAGTAAACTCAACGAACTACCTTAATGGAAGCATCCGACACCATCGTTTTAGACAAATCAGCACCGGCCAATCTCTGGCAGCGACCGGGATTCCGGCAGTTTCTGCTGCTGAGTCCGGCCCTGGTGGCACTGTTGCTTCTGTTTGTCTATCCCGTCTCGAGTGTATTCCTGCGAAGCATTTTCAGCCCGGACTTTACATTGAAGCATTATCTTTACTTCTTTGAAACGCCCCTTTATGGCAAGGTTTTGTGGATTACCTTCCAGATCAGCATTCTGTCCACCTTATCTTCCCTGATTGTCGGCTATCCCATCGCCTATGTGCTGCGGCGCGCCAGGCCCGGCGTTCGCAACTTGTTTTTACTGGCCATAACGCTTTCGTTTATGATCAGCCTCCTGGTGCGCAATTACTCCTGGATCATCGTGCTGCAGCGCAACGGGGTGCTGAATACGATGCTCGATTATTTCGGACTGGTCGACCAGCCTCTCAAGCTGCTGCACAACAGATTTAGCGTCATAGTCGGCATGACCCATATTTTCGTGCCCTACATAGTTTTCCCGATTTACAGCGTGATGACGGGCATTGACCTCAATCTGGAAAAGGCGGCCCAAAATCTGGGCGCCAGCCGCTGGCAGACCTTCTGGCGGATTTCTTTTCCGCTCAGCCTTCCAGGGATTGGGGCCGGTGCCTTACTGGTGTTCATCATGGCCCTGGGATATTTTATCACCCCGGCACTGCTGGGCGGCCGCAAGGAGCAGATGCTTTCCAACCTGATTCAGATCCAGGTGGTTGACCTGCTGAACTGGCCGTTCGCCTCGGCCATGTCGGTGATTCTATTGATCGCCACGTTGATTATTTTTTCCATCTACAACCGCTACCTGGGAGTGGAGCGGCTGTGGGGAGGCGTGAAGACATGAGCAAACGGGCGCGCAAAAGAGCCATGCGCTATGATCCGCTGCACATCAGCTGGCCCCTGTGGGTGGTGTCCGGATCCGCCATTATATTTCTGATTGCCCCGGTGCTGCTGCTGATCCCCATGTCCCTAGGTTCGGCGGAAATCATCGAGTTTCCACCTTCCAAAATAGGTATCGATCAATACCGCAAGTTTTTCAGCCATCCGGCCTGGCAGACGGCGGTATTAAACTCGTTGCAGGTGGCCGTGGGAACATCCATCGTGTCCACGACCATCGGCCTCCTGGCGTCTTTAGCCCTGGTCCGGGGACGTTTTAAAGGCAAAAGCCTTATCAATGCCTTTATCCTTTCCCCGATGATAGTACCCCTGATCGTTATGGCCCTGGCCTTTTACATCAGCCTTTCAAAGCTCGGCATGCTGGGCACCAAGCTCGGACTGATACTGGCATACACCCCTCTGACATTGCCTTTTTCGGTGCTGCCGATCTCGGCCACCCTGCGCGGCTTTGACCGCAGCCTGGAGCATGCAGCGCTCAGCCTCGGGGCCAGTCGGTTTCAAACGTTCACCAAGATCACCTTTCCGATCATCCGGCCCGGTATCCTGACCGGTGCCATTTTTGCCTTCATGATTGCCTTCGATGAAGTGGTCATCGCGCTGTTCATTTGCGGCTCCACAGCGGTGACGCTGCCCAAAAAGATGTGGGATGTCATCCGGTATGAAATCGAGCCGATGCTGCCCGCCATATCCACCCTGCTTTTGCTTCTGGCCGCACTAATACTCGTACTCATCGGCGTTTTACAAAAGCGCATGGCACGCCGGATGACGGCAACGTGATGTTTTATAGTGATTGTCAAAAAAGCCTTGCGCTATTCCAATGTTTTTTCTACAACTACTTATACCGCAATTCCGTATTCCGGAACATCATTATGGTCATCGAATTCGACAGGCAACAGGGACTGAAAAAATAAGTCCCTTAACCAAGAAAGGAGGTGCCTCATTGAAACGCAATCTGCATGCCGGAAAAAAGCCAAACGGCGGTTTAGGCTTTCAGGTTTTCACCGAAGATGAACTTCATGAAATTCACCGGGCCACCCTTGAGGTCCTGGAACACACCGGGCTGCTTTTTGATGATGAAGAAGCCCTGGAAGTCCTTGACGGCGGCGGGGCGGTGATAGACAAAAAAAATAGGGTCGCCAAATTTCCTTCCAATGTGATTGAAGATGCCATCGATTCGGCGCCTTCAAAAATCCTGCTGGCCGGCCGCAATCCCAAGCACGACTACGTCATGGAGCGCAACCGGGTGGGGTTTACCAATTTCGGAGAAGGTGTGTACATAAATGACCTGTATACCGGAGAACACCGGGAAACCACGAAAGCCGATGTGGCTGCCTCGGCTCTCATTGCCGACTATTTAAGTGAAATCGATGTCTATGAACGGGCTGTCGGTGCCGGCGATATGCCCCCCCCAGACGGTACAGCTTCATAACGCCGAGGCCTGGCTGCCGAATACGTCCAAACACGGATTTATGGGACCCGGCAACGGTTATTTAACCAAAAAGATTGTTGATATGGCAGCCGCTATTGCCGGGGGCAAGGATAAGTTACGGGAACGACCCATTATTTCGTTTATTACCTGTCCCGTCAGCCCGCTGAAGTTTATCAAAGACAGCTGTGAAATTATAATGGAAACCGCCCGGGCCGGTCTGGCAATCAATGTATTATCCATGGCCATGGCCGGGGGGTCGTCGCCGGTCACCCTGGCCGGTACTCTGGTGGATCACAACGCCGAAGTTCTCGCCGGGCTTGTTCTCAGCCAATCTACCTGCAAAGGGACGAAATTTATCTATGGCAGTTCCACCACGGCAATGGATTTGAGGATGGCCACCGCATCGGTCGGATCGCCGGAGTGTGCACTGATCAATGCAGCGGTGGCCCAGATGTCGACCTATTATCTGCTGCCAAGCTGGGTGGCCGGCGGGTAGGGCGACAGCAAAGTGTGTGATGCCCAGTCCGGTCACGAAAAAACCCTCACAGGCCTGCTGCCGGCGTTGGCAGGTGCCAACCTGATCTACGGCCTGGGGATGATCGAAATGGGCATGACAATTGATTTCGGCCAGCTGGTTATGGACAATGAATTCGCCAAGATGATCAAGTTCGTATTGCACGGGATCCCTGTTAATGATGAGATGCTGGCAACGGACGTCATCCATGAAATCGGTATCGGAAAAGATTTTCTCGGACACATAAGTACCCTCAATCACATGAACTCCCAATCCCAGCCAAAACTGATTGACCGCAAAATGCGGGAAAGATGGAAAGCCGCGGGGAGCACGGATATATATCAACGGGCTCTGGAAGAAGCACGCCATATTCTAAAAACCCACAAACCGGATCCATTGCCCGACGATGTTCTGACTGCCATGCGTGCGATTGTCGAAGAAGCCGAAGAAGAGTTAGGGGTGATCATCCCTAAGGCGAATAAGTAAAACCTGGAACCGCATTAAAAGGAGGTCTCATGGAAAAAATCATGACGCGGATGGGCGACGGGTTTCCCGTTGAAATGAGTGAAAGCGAGATCCGCAGTGATCTGGCAGCCGGAACGGAAGATGCGGCCGATCGCGGCAAGATAGCCCCGCTTTCCAAAGAAGAGCTGCAATATTTGTATGATCTTTTTGCATCCCCCTATCGATTTGTCAGTGTCGAACCGGGCAACGAAATCGTCCTTTCTTATGACGGCGGCGCGCTTAAAATTGTACGCGCGGCTGTGAACGTTGATCGGGTTCAAGCCATGCAGATTCATGAAAAAATCCTGGGGGCCGACACGATTGAGCTGGGACATGTCGACTATAGTTTTAAACCTGTAAAGCCGATCGTGGGCACGGAGCAAACCGCCCTGGAACAAACCCTGATGGTTACCCATGCCCCCCTTTTTTACGGGGCCATGCCGAATCTGGGTTTATACAGCCAGCCGGACGGTCCGCATCCCAACCCTTCGGAACTGCTGTCGCTGGGAAAGATCGATGCGGCCAGGGAATCTTTCGAAATGTCGGTTGAAGACGCTGTCAAGGATATCGTTTTTGTCGCCAGTGCCATGTATGACTCCGGAGCGGACGGTATCAACATGGACACCACGGGAGCCGCGGGGGACCCTGACTTTTTGGCGGGCCTTATGGCCGCCGAAATCCTCAAGGAGAAATATCCCGATATCTGCATTGAGTTGGGTATGGCCGGTGAGTTCATCCTCGGGTTGCACGGCGAACTGGATTACCACGGAGACCGTCTGGCCGGCATGTATCCCCACGATCAGGTAAAAATGGCTGAAAAGGCGGGGTTTACTATTTTCGGACCTGTTGTCAATATCAAAACCAGTCGTTCCGTTCCCTGGAACCTGTCGCGGGCCATCACCTTTACCAAAGCCTGTTGCGAGGTAGCCAACATCCCCATCCATGCCAACATGGGTATGGGGGTCGGTGGTGTGCCGATGAGTGCCCATCCACCGATAGACATCGTCTCCCGTGCTTCCAAGGCCATGGTTGAAATCTGTCGCCTCGACGGGTTGTAGGTTGGCGTGGGTGATCCGCTTGGTATGGCAATTTCCCACGCGATTGCCTCGGGCATGGGCGGAATGCGGGCGGCCGGAGATCTGGTGGCCCGCATGCAAATGACCCGCGGCATGAAAATTGACGAAGCCAAAGCGTATGTGGCCGACAAACTAAGTATAGCGGTTTGCGATCTCACCGACCCGGTTATTATGACGGAAATCAGGCAAGATTTAGAGATTGGATCCATGTACCCGCTGCCCGGTTGCGCCAAAGGCCTCGAGGCTAAGATTCGCATTGCCGAGGTCCTGGGTATTGACATCAACTGCATCCGACGGCTAAAAAACAAAGGATTGTTATAAAATTTGAAATCAGCTCGGATGATTACTTTATTTCGCACAGGGAGAAAAGAATGGAAATGAAGGAATGGTTGGAGAAAGCCGCCCAATCCATTTTGGATCAGGATGAGGAGTCAGCCCGGGAGATTGCCAAAAAATCCCTTGAAGATGGTAGGGACCCGGTTGAAATGATCAACGACGGTTTCGCGGCCGGTATCCGGAAAATGGGTGATCTTTTTGATCGAGGAGAAGTCTTTTTGCCGGGATTGATTATTGCGTCTGATGCGATGACGGCTGCGGTGAAAATTTTGGAAGACGCACTGCCCCAGGACCAACAGCAGGAGAAATTGGGTATTATTGTGATCGGAACCGTTGAAGGAGATATTCACGACATCGGCAAGGGCATCATGGTTACCCTGTTAAGGGTCCACGGTTATGAGGTCCACGACCTGGGACGCGATGTACCGATCGAGGAATTTGTTAAAAAAGCCCAGGAAGTCAATGCCGATGTGATCGGTTCTTCGGCCATGATGACCACGACCCAGATCGGCCAGAAAAAGCTGGAAGAAGCCCTGAAAAAGGCCGGGTTACGTGCCAAGGTCAAAACCATGGTCGGTGGGGCGGTGGCCACCGACCACTGGGCCAAAAGAATCGGGGCGGATTTTTTTGGGGAAACGCCGGCGGACACGATCGAAAAACTGCGGCGAATATTAAACTAAACGGTAGCGATTGAACCGACCCATATGCTACATAGATTTTGCACGGTATAGGAATAGGGAAAATTGCGGGGAGACCATTGATGATGAAAGCCAAAGAGCGGGTCATGCGCCTGCTCAACCATCAAGCGCCGGACCGGATGCCATGTTTTGCAGCCAATACCTCGGTAACTTACGATCAAATGGAAAAGGTTCAAGCCTTCTGGCCCGAAGGTCATGAAAAAGGAGAAACAATGGCCAGGCAGGCCCTTGCGGCCCATACCGTCTTGGGCCTCGACGCGGTCAGAGTGCCCTTTTGTCAGACTTTCGAGGCCGAGGCTCTGGGATGCAAATTAAAACCCGGCGGCAGTGAGGGGATTCCGGGCATCGACTTCCCTCCGCCTTACAGCTTAGATGACACGCCCGTGTTTCCGAAAGACTTTCTCTCGCGGGGCCGAATCCCGGAACTGCTTAAAGCGGTGCGCCTTTTAAAAAACGAAGTGGATGATGAGGTGCCGATTGTGGGCGGAATCATCGGCCCCTTTACGATCGCAGGTGCCCTGTTGGAAACGGTTCCGCTCTTAAAGGCCAGCGTAAAAGCTCCCGAAAAGATCAGACCTTTTCTCGAAGTGGCGGAAAAGGCGGGGACAACATTGGCCAAGGCCCTGGTGGATGCGGGGGCAGACATCATCGCCTGTGAGGATATGACGGCTTCTCCAATGCTGGCGGCACCGGATACCTACCGGGATTTTGAACTGGAATACCAGAAGCGACAATTTGAGGCCATCCCGGTGCCTAAAATACTGCACATCTGCGGCAATGTGGACCTCATTGTGGAGTATATGGGTCGGACCGGCGCCGATATTTTGAGCCTGGAACCGAAAGCCAGTCCACTGCTGGCACGGGAAAAATGCGGACCGGATATCATTTTGATGGGAGGTGTGGATACCATTTCGACCCTCTACCTCATGGACCCCGATACAGTCAGGTTAGAGTGCGAGAAAACCATCGCGGACGGCATCCAGATATTGGCGCCGGGCTGTGCGGTGGCGCCGGGTACGCCTCTGGAAAATATTTTGGCCATGGTGGCTGTCGCCCGGGAGCATTAACTGAAAAGTGAATTCTAACTCATGCCGCCTGCTGCAAAAGTAAAGAAACCAGCTAAACGATTTTATCGCAAAAGGGTAGAACTGTTTCGGCTGATTGACAAAATAAAATTATGGCCGTCAAGAAAAGGGATTTTGCACGGTATCAAAACAATAGAAAAGATTGGAGACCAGGCCCGGATAACCACCCACTGCAACAAGACATTTATGATCACCGATTCACGCAACAGCAGGGCCGCCCGCTGGCTGCGAAACAAGTGGTTCCAAAGCGTGTGTCCGGTGTGCCGGGTCCCCGAATGGAAGTTGGGGAAATATTCATCGACCCAGTTTAAACGTCACTACGGCTCGTCGCTGCTTGAAGAAAACGGACGCATCCCCCCGTGAGACCGGTTTTCAGCGCTTCTTTCGTTTTTGAACATAGGATAAAAGATCTTTTTCAAGCTGCGGATCGATATCAGGCTTCACATACTTCGACAGGCGCTCGTTTAAGATCTCCGTCGCTCGGTCGTTGATGGGCTTTGCGCCGTCCGCCTGCCATTCGGAAAATCCCCTGCGATTCACCAGGTTGCTTAAATAAAACGCCGTTCGGCACTGCTCATAAGTTTTAGGATGCGTAAGATAGTTTCCACCGATGCCGACTTCCTTAATTAAATCAAGATCGATGGATTCGTCAGTGATCGTTACCGGTTTAAGGGATTCAAGTATCTGAGAACATAATTCTTCATCAATGATAAATTTTTCAAAACTCATGGCATTGTATGCCCCTAAAATACCGGCCGCATGCAGAATAAAATTACTGCCGTTTTGAAGGGCAACATAAAGATTTAAAGCCGACTCAAAACCGGCTTGGGCATTTGGAAAATGAGCATCGGTGACGGCACATCCGCTGCGCGCAGGCAAATTGTAGAATTTTGCCATTTGGACGGTGGCTGATGAAATCCTGGCGACTTCCGGAGCCCCCATGGATAGGGCGCCGGTGCGCATGTCCAGAATCCCGGATGTGCCACCGACAATGACCGGCGCACCCGGTCGTACCAACTGGGTGAGGGTTACACCCGCTAAAATTTCAGCAGTCTGCTGGACCAGAAGTCCGGCGATGCTTAAAGGGGCGGAACTTCCGGCCATTAATAAAGCGCCGAAGACACAGGCCTGGTTGTAACGGGCAAGCGTGACGACAGCGCCGGTCATCTCGGCGGTATACCGGAGTGGAGAAAGAGGCGTAATCAGTGAAACTGTTACCGGCCTTTCCTTGAGCTTTTCTTTGCCGCCCCACATAATACTCGCCATATCGATACAATCTTCAGCTCCTGCCTTTGAAACCGGGCTGCCCATAAAAGGTTTGTCACTGAGAGTGATGTTGGAAAAAAGCATATCTAGATGGGCCGTCTCCACCGGCACGTCAGATGGAGCAGCCATCAGAAAGCCGGTTATATCCATTGTACGGGACGTCTGGACCAGCTTGCAAAATACGTCATAATCGGCCAGCGTTGCCTTGCGCTGCTCGCCGTCCCGGGTGATGATAAAAGCCGCGCCATATCCGGGAGCAAACACGACGGCTTCACCGCCGATGGAAACAGTATGCGCCGGATTACGGGCAGCAACCCTAAACCGGGCCGGGGCGGATTCAATGGCATGGCGAACATTGTTCTCGGAGAAAAAAACCGTATGGCCATCCACCTTAAAACCATTTTTTTTAAAAATACTCAGCGCTTCATCGTCGTTAAACGCGACCCCGATGTTTTTCAGCAAATCCATAGAGGCGTCATGGATATGGGTCAATTCTTTTTCCGTGAAAGTTTGCATCCTGGCGTTCATTCTTCAGTGCTCCCTGTTATTTTTCTACTCTGTTTTTAGAGTCTTAGTTGTGAATTCTTGGCATTTAAAAACCTTTTTAAACCACGAATGACACGAATTTTATCTGTCCAATCTTATTCTGATTCAATATTCCACCGAGATTGTTTGGATATCGATCTTTTTAATATTTTTGTATTTATCGTATAATGTTTAGATTTTTATCCTTCTCCTCCAAATAATGAGGAATATAGCAGGCTTGCAGACCAAAGTCAAAATTTATAGCCGGTTACATATCGGTGGGCACCCAGGGATTCCACAAAGAATTTTTTCAGATTATGTGCATAAGATAGTGTCTTTCATCTTGGAATTAAAAAACAGGTTATCTCGGTCGGCAGGTAGCATCAAAAACTAAAAATTAAGATGCGGAGATGGCTGCCGGGATTGAACCTGGGGAGAATCAGAAACTTCGAGAGAAAATAGACAACTCAATTGAGGAGATGGCGGAATAATTTTTGCAAGAGCATGATATCAAGGCACTTTGGCATTAGTAGAAGGAGATGGAAGTCGTGGCAGCTTCCGCTTTTAAGCATCCGGTATCGAGCTCAATAAACCTGTGCCTAAGTATTCAGTTTTGATACTGTTACAAACAAGTTGAGTTAGTCAACTTAGTCAACAACGTCCGCGAGTTTCCCGATAATCTTGGATTCGGCTCAAAACCACCATTGAACACTTTGATTTGCCGATAGATACCTGGAATGTCGGAAATGCAGCATATTAGCTTAACTACTTGCAGGGTCCAAGGCCTTCGTCGTATATTCCGAGGACTTTGATAGTGAAGAATTGAGTCTTGATGTCAAGAATGAAGACCCCATGTTTTCTCAAATATTTAATATTTAAGATGTGACCCCATTTTTTACGTCCCCAAGATTCCTTTTAGGTGGCCACTATATCTTTCGTTTTCGCCAGTCTTGGAATTCACTGGGGCGGAGCCGGTAACGGGCATAGTTTCCCTCGTGCAGTGTGGCTATTTCTTCTTTAGCGATCTTGAGAAAGTGTTCACGGTCATTGTCCGGCACCAGGTCCTTGGCTAAATGTAAAAGGACATCTCCTGTATCATTAGCATCCCCCCGGCCAACCTGCCGGACTGCCTCACCCACGCAATCGATTAAGGCTTTGCGGTAGCGCAGCCGGAATGTATCGGGCTCCCCCAAAGTATGCCGTACGACCTGATAACGATTGCACGACCGTTCATAGGTCCATACAAATACGTCCCTCATAAGCTCAATACGGTTAAGTTCGTAAACACCCAGCAGTCCGTTGACATAAAGATCTTCCGGTACATCCATGAAGGACAGCGGGCACAGGTTGTGGCGAATGAACGGAATATTCGCCGCCAGCCGCGAAACTCGTTTATTGACATCCTCAAACGGTTGCAGGTAAGGCAGGTGCACTATGACAAAAAATGCCTGTTCGAATGGATCGGATATGGCAACAGCAGTATCCAGTATTAGACCGAAGATTTCATCGATGAGTTGCGGTACCGCCAGCGGTTCGTAGACAGACTTTCCGATACCGACAGGGATAGCGCGCAGTCGTCCTGATGCAGACGGATTACCCAGCAAATTATCCGAGAGCAAGGCATGAAGATTAAGAATGGTTCGTCGATCAAGCCCGATTTCATCTACCACATCCACGAGGAACTCGATTGCTGCTTTGTGATTGAGCACCATCTGGGTCTCAAAGGGTGTTTTTCCGGCCCCAGCTTCCCCGAACGCGATGAGCCTTTCGGTTTCAAGGAGCGAGTAGGTATTTCCTTCCAGCCGGCTTGATGCCCAGGAAAGATCGATCAAAAGCCTGTCAAGAATTTGCCGAATGTAAGTTCCTGCGTCATAGTCGATGCCGATACGCCGGCCAATATCCATCAGGTGACTACGTATTGCCGCCGGCAGGTACCAGGTTGCATTCGGTTGATAGCTATCGATGAATTTTCTTTGATAACCAACCGGCTGGCGGGCAGATAAAGGCCTGCTAATCCGGTTTTGTATCTCCTGTGAATCAGTAGAAAGGAAGATACCACCATTGGCTTCAGTCGATTTTTCGGCAGCGACAACGGGTAGATAACGGGTGGCCCGTCCCACACCGGCAATTTGGATCCGTCCTGCTTTTTCAAGCCGGACCAACCGTCGCTGCAAAGTACGGCGATTGAAGGATAGGCCCTGACCCTCAAGGGCCTCCTCTATTTCCCCTATCCGCCATCCGTCATGTCGGTCGGCAAGCAGGGTTTCAATGGGGTATAGATCCTTATCTGAGATATTTTTCGGCATTTTTATGTCGCGAAATTAGTTTTTGCGACAAAATAGCCTTTTATTTGTCGCGAGTCAAGCTTTTATGACACATTAACTGTCACGATAATATGGTTCGCAGGTTAAAACGACAAAAATATCTGTATGCATCGAGGAAGCAACCAGGGCGAAGCGTTCGGCATTTTTACCCTGATGATTTCTGAGATAGCAAAACAGATCAACCTTTAAAAGTTGCCAAACGCGGTGAAAGAAGAGAAATGGGGTCAGGGCTTGATCAGTGATTATATGATCACAAATCAAGCCCTGACCCCATCTCGGTTTTTTGAGGGTCCGCTAACGATTTGACTATTCAACTAGTAAACTAATCAACCATTTAACGACATCATTATATTGGAAACTATGAAAGACAGAAGATATTGGATCCGGTTGAATACCACCATTGAACACTTTAATTTGCCGATTGATACCTGGAATGTCGGAAATGCAGCATATTAGCCATTTGCAGGGTCCAAGGCCTTCGTCGTATATTCCGAGGACTTCGATAGTGAAGAATTGAGTCTTGATGTCAAGTAATGTCAAGAATGAAGACGCGACCCCTCTGTTTTCGAAACAACATTCCCTTCTCCCCTGCGGTTGCCCGGAGATTGGTGTATTAAACTTCAGGCGGATCATAAAATTAAAAACTTGAAAACGTCCTTAAGATTTTCGTCCCCAAGATTTTCATTTGATGCTATTTATTCAATCGGTTCAATACAAGAAGGATCATTATTACGTGTCGAGTTAACGTGCTTCGATACAGGATAGCTCACAAGTTCCGTAATAATATCATTTTTCAGTATCTTGCCCAACTCAACCACATTCTGATTTCCCGGATCAAGCCAAGATTCGTATGCGGGTGGTTTAAGGATGACCGGCATGCGGTGATGAATGTCGCGGATTGATTCGCTGGCCTGGGTGGTTATGATGGTGCAGGATTTGTAGATTGAATCTTGATCATCTTTATTCCACGTTTCCCAGAGCCCTGCAAATGCAAATGGTTTTTGGTCCGGCAATGTAATAAACATGGGCTGCTTACGACCCTTTTCACCTTTCCATTCATAAAATCCGTCTGCAAGTATCAAGCATCTTCGTTTCTTGAAAGCGCTACGAAAACTCGGTTTTTCAGCAATTGATTCTGAGCGGGCGTTTATCATTTTATTTCCGATTGAAATATCTTTTGCCCAAAAAGGAACCAGCCCCCAGTGAAATTTAACAAGCCAATTTTCACCTTCGTATTTGGCGATGGCAAGTATTTCTTGTGAGGGAGTAACATTATAGTTGGCTATTGCTTCACATGCAGCCTTATCAATGGGGAAAAAGCCTTTTAGTTCATCCAAGCTGCGAAATCCAACGAATCTGCCGCACATTACGATCACTTCTCGTTTATGGGTTAATTCTATCCTTTAAACCCTCGCCGTATTCTCCATTTCTCATCGTCTTCGGCATGGGTTTTAGATCTGATCTTTTTCGTTTTGCAGACACATTTTGCAACAGGTTTTTGCCCTCATGAACAAAACACCGGACATTAGTCGATTTCGTAGCAATCAACTATTTCACCGAAATACAATGTATGGTAATCTTTTTCCGGATAGAGTGCTGTATCATAGTCTTTATTTAGATATGCCGGATCCATAGCAGATTTATATACGATTCTGCATTCGTAGTGGAGTCCAGGCACTTTGATGATCGGCGTGACAACTTTCTGGCTGTCTGAGATCTGGAGATTGCACTCCTTGAATTTATTGTAGTCGCGCCCAGACTTTGTGCCGCAGAACATTATTTCCTTTTTCATATCCGACGAGGGGATCGAAACAGTAAAATCTTCCGCAGCTTCAATAATACTGAAAGTGTGCCGGGAGAGTCGCACGGCGATCATTATCATGGGTTTTCTCCAGATATGACCTATGGTCGCCCAGCCTATGGTCATTGCATTGATGGACTCACCCGATTTCACAGTCAGAAACGCCCCCTTTTTGATCTGGGCCATTGCCTTTGGTGCAACTGTCATGTAGTCAATGCGTTTCATTGCAAACTCCTTTTTTATTTTCAATCACCGTTATGTGGGATTTTGTTAGGGTCATGAAGGGGGCTCCGTTAAGTTGAACGTGATGGTTCTCGTTACGGTTGCGCCAATTGTCGGGTCAAGTTAACGTTTATGATATGTTTTTGTCAAGGAAATCTGATAGTTCCTCGAATTTACCCTTTGCCGGACAAATTACTGGATACGTGGGCACGGTAATGTTTTTATGTATTTCACGCATGCTATTTCCACTCATTCAAACAATTTCGACTTGCAGAAGTATCGGCAAGTATCTATCTTTTTAGTATGCTATCTATTTCCACATCATATTTGTTTACCGCAAATGTAAGCGGTGCAGATATATTGAGGCGTTTGGCAGCGTTTGATATTTCAGAAGTCGAGCTGGGCTATCGAATTGATGAGGAATGTTTTTTAGATATCCGGCAAGCTCTCAATCGGTCACGGCTTCAGGTTTCCAGCGTTCACAATTTTTTCCCAATCCCGGCATCAGCTCCGAATGGTAAAGGCGGCGGCGATGTTTTTCTGCTTTCTCATCCAGCTGTGGAAGAGCGCTGTAAAGCGGTTCAATGGACCAAACGGTCAATCGAACAGGCTTGTGCAGTCAGGGGCGAAGGTAGTTGTTTTGCATTGCGGCCGGATTGAAATGAATGCTGAGCGCGAACGGCTGTACGCTTTCTTCAGGAACGGGCAAATCCATTCCCCTCAGGTTCAGAATTTCATTCACAAAAAGCTGGGTGAACGTGAAAAGGAAAAATCAGTATACCTGGACAATGTCCTGCGCAGTCTGGAAGATCTTATACCGACAGCAGAGCAAAATGACATCATTCTGGGTCTTGAAAACCGCTACCATTATCACGAGCTGCCCGGTCCGGATGAATTTGACGTCATTTTTGAAAAATTTGCCGGAGCTCCCATCGGTTACTGGCATGATACCGGCCACGCTCACGCTCAGGAATCTCTGGGTATTCTTCCGGCAGACGAACTTCTAAAAAGGTATCACAAAAACCTTGTGGGGATGCATATACATGATGCCCGCGGATTGGATGATCACCTCCCCCCGGGCAGCGGCGAAATCGATTTCAAAAAAATCGAAACCTGGATTGGAGATGACACGTTGAAGGTGATCGAATTAAAGCTGGGCACCCCGGATAGTGAAGTCGCTTCCGGAATCCATTATCTGGCAAAAAAAATGAAGCTTTGAAAAAAAGAGCATAAGCTAAGTCTTCATCCTTTACAGTTAATGCGGTGCATAAGTAGTAAAAAGATACAGCGATAAATTATAAACAAAAGGAGGTTGATGATGTTTATAATTGGTATAATCTGAACGAAAATTTGGTGGGACTTAAAATGGCGATATTTCAAAATCGTGTAAAGAGCGGGTCATTATTCACTATTCAAGCTTTGATCCGCTTTGTTTTTATCCAAAAAAACGACGATGGTTGGCATGGACGTGATCGCCGATTTGTTGCACCCGTTTGAGTTCATCGCCCGACATTGGGCCAAGCTGCAAGGCTTTGAGAGCCTGACGCATTTCTTCTACGTTCTTGGGCCCTGACATACAGACATCCACGGCTGGATGCGACATGACAAAACGGTAGCAGTCCGTTCCGCTGAGCGGTTTTTCTCCGGCCGGCATTTTGCCGGGATTGAGCAGATCTCCCCAGCGGGTTGCCGTGTAGGTGACGATGCCGGGATGATCATTGGCGGGCAGACGGTTGAAAACCTCAGTTTCGGCACCCCTGTGAGCAGCGTTGTAACGCACATGAAACAAACCAAACCGTAAATCATCTGCCAATTGTGCGAACATGGCGCGCTGGTGACCCGATACGGCCAGAAACCGAAACATGCCTTTGTCGCGCATGGCAAGCGCACGGTCTAAAATGCGGTCCGATGGCGGCTGATTGTGCCAGCCCAACAACAGGATATCGGCACTGTCGATTTTCAACCTCTTGAGCGCCTGTTTAAAAAACTGCTCCATCAGTATCGCCGAACGAGAGTAACTCTGGACAACAATCACCAGCTCATCTCGTTTGCCGTTGGCGATAATATTGCTTATGGCCCGGGCCATGGACGCTTTGCGCATCGAGCCCCAGTAAAAATAGTTTACCCCCTGTTCGAATGCCTCTTCAAATGCAGCCGTCGGCGCTCCGTAGCTGCATGCCACCCCCAGCCGCCCCACCTTGAGCCCGGTGCGACCCAGAGATCGGAACCTATTCTCATCCATCTACTCACCTCCTGAGCTGAACCGAATCGATCCTGCTCTTTTTCCAGTCTTTAAATTTGACGTACAATTCTTTGAGCTGCCGGCCAAGCTTACGCTCGTAGGCCAAATTGCTGAGATCGCGCAGTTTCTTGCGGATATTCTTCGTTCTACGTGAGGACGGTCATATTTTTATGCATTTTTTCTGAGCAATAAAAAAGCAATGCATATTTTCATGACTGTTCCCATCCTCACAAGCCGCGTTTTGCAGAAGCTAAAATGAGAGGTAAATGAAAACGTATTGCCCCTCGTTGATATCAATGGTTAGGTCGCCACCTCTTGATTCTGCATATACAATCCATGCCGGCTTATCACCGGGACCGCATTCCAGATTCGGATACGACTCGCCGGTTTTTCCCTGGTACCAGGACAGCAGCATCGGATCGGCACAGCTTTCTTCTGCCCTTTGCTTTGCAAAATCCTTTGCCTCTGCAAAATCAAGATCCGGATTATCGATCTTAAGCTTAATATGCTGACCCGGATAATCTTCGATCTTCGGTTTTAATAATTGCATAGTTCTAAAATTCCCATTTAAGATCTGGCCTCATTAAAAATAGAAAACCCCACCTCTGTATTGGAAGTGGGGTCTTGAAAGTCAGAACATACTACCCTCCAGCAAGGGTTATTATTTGGACTTATTTTCGTACTTTTTTAGCAGGTCCCGGAGTGCTTCTTCGATGAGATCATTAAAAGGGCGCTCTAGATCAATAGCAAGCTTTTTGGCTTCTTTTTGGAGATCGTTTTCGATGCGGGTGGTCATATTTTTTCGAGCCATATTCATTATTAATATATTCATTTATTCAAATCAATAAAAAAAGCTTGACGAATTAGGTATATATGCATATAAATATATGAATAATTAATTCCTCAACGCCAACCAGCAGTACAATGAATAGCCAGGTGCAATTGTGAGGATAGTTTCAATATTTATCATAATATTTCTATTTCCATCGCTGCTGTTGGCAAAACGGGAGCACGCGGAAAAATGGTATCAGGAGCGATGGTGCAGGGAGCAGGATGGACAGATAGAAGTGATCTTGCCCGACAAAACACGTTGTGATTGTGTGACAGATACCCACGCGATTGAATTTGATTTTGGGAACAAGTGGACCGAGGCAGTTGGACAGAGCCTATACTATTCACTGCAGCCTGGGAAAAAAGCGGGGGTTGTTTTAATATTGGAAAATGTGAAAGACAGAAAATATTGGATCCGGCTGAACACCACCATTGAACACTTTAATTTGCCGATTGATACCTGGAATGTCGGAAATGCAGCATATTAGCTATTGGCAGGGTCCAAGGCCTTCGTCGTCTATTCCGGGGAATTTGATAGTGAAGAATTGAGTCTTGATGTCAAGAATGGCGACCCCTATGTTTTCATTTTCTTAAATTAATCCCTGACAAAAAGACTATAGGATGTCCCCAAAGTTCCGCAATACCCATTCCGATGACCTATTGGTCATCCGAGAAAGGAGGTGGCGTCGAAGATTCTTCCGCTTTTTGATACAGCTTACGAATTACATCGGTCAGCCGGCTACGAAAGCCATAGCTGTCGATAAATTGGAGTAGAATGGCGGACAGCTTATGTTCTATTTCGAGTATAATGACCTCTGGTTTCATGGTGGTCGAATTCAATGCGGGCTGTAGGACATTAATTATTTTTTTCCGCATTTTCATCCTGTCGACCTTGCTGAGCCGGGGAATCATTAGAAGTTCGTTGTCAAAAAGCTGGATGACTTTCTGGATATCTCTACTTCTTAGCTTGGCCATGTAATCCTCACCTGTCAATCAAAAATAGTGAATTTAGTGTTGGCATAAGATGCACCATCATTTTTCCGCTTGTTCCGGATTGCCGGTCATCGGTCTATGGCCACAGCCTGTAATCCGGTCAATCGCCGAGTCTACGAGCGTCAAGAGGAATAGCGGCTATAACCCTCGTCACAGGCAGCTGTTTCCTCAGAGGCGTAGGCGCTCCAGGCCGGAGGCAAAATCGGCACAAGTCTTTCTGATAGAATGTAAATATGAAACGGAGATCCCTAAATACTCCACAGCCGCAAGAACGTCAAGAGCAAAGAAGAAAACGATCGCTTCGATCATAGAAAAAGAAGAGGGTCACATGCTAAATATTAAATATTTTCTGTTTAACCCAATTTACAAAATCCAGGTCTCCAAGGATAAAGCCCTCGGGGATCTGTTTGTACGGATTGTACGGATTATCAAGTGCCTCGACATCCGCGCCTTCGACAAAATCTTTGTTATTTTGTTTGGCTTCCTTTTTGCTCTTACAAAAATTAAATAATAACCATTCGGTTTGGAGAAATGGCGGAGTCTTTAAATTAACAATAAGCATAATGTACCTTCTTTTTTTTTACTGTCGAAAAGATGCTTTTAAGAAAAAGGCAAGTTAGTGCCACTCCAGGGGTTGCTTTCTTCTTAAACCGCCATTTTTGGTGTCAAAAACATCACTTTAAGCCCAAATAACGGTACTATTTTTGGCATTTATCCTTAATTACCAAGCGTTCACCGTGGTCCGACCCCAATGCCCACCCCAATGCCCAATGCCCAAATTACTCCCTTTTTTCACTCATTTAGGGTATAATAAAGAAATGCATATTTTCATGACCGTCCCCATCGGTCCCAATTTGCGACGGTAAATCCAATAACACTCACATGAATTTATTACGTAACCGAAAAAGGCTAAATAACGATGTCTAAATTAGGTGTTACTGGTTTCATTTTTATAATCGCTGCCTTCTTTCTTTTGTGCTACCAACTCATATCAGCAGCCTTAAAGTTAGGCCCATCTGATGATTTTGTTTTTAGAAATGTCCATCTTAATGATGTACTGGGGCAAAATTTTTTTAATTGGATTTACACTATTCCATCGATATACATTCAAAGCCTTGCTGAATTTCTCATATCTGCACCTTTACTTTTCTGGTTGCTTGGCGTCGCATTAATCTTTTTTGTTATTCAAGCCTTCAAACGCGTAAAATAGACATTAGAAAAGCAAGATCTTGATTACCTGCAAGTTGAGGAAAGCATTGCTTTACCATCTGTACCCGGAAGGTTGAGTATACTACCACAAAATAAAACAACAACGAAACAACGTCTCCTTCTCCCATTGCTACGGTTGCCCGGAGATTGGTGTATTAAACTTCAGGCGGATCCTAAACTTAAAAATTTGAGAACGTCCCCAATATTTCGTTACAGTTACCTTTTTCATTTTTTTGGAAGAAGTGCGTCTTCAGTTCTTTTATTTATATCGGCAAATTGTGTCAATTCATAAACATTTTATCACACTCCTTTGTCAGACCCGGTCAAAGAGAAAGGAGATTTTTTGGATGTATAGCCTGTTCGGTTAAAAAAAATGTCAAATCTTGATTAGTGCTTTAACGTGATCAATCTTATTCTGTATTTCTCTTTTTTTTCCGAGTAAATCCTTGAAAACGCAAACCCGACGGTTCGTAGCTGAATAAGTTTAAGCCAAACTATTCACCAATATGTTGGTTGGTCAGCTGCCCAGCCAGTAAGTCAACTCAGTCAACAACGCCCCCGAGGTTCCTTTATGGATGTCCCCAAAGTTCGAAGCAAAATAAAACAACAACGAAACAACGTCCCTTTCTGCTCTATATTTTCATGACCGTGTCCCCATGTCACTCATAGATTTTCTGGTTGACAAGATTTGAGGAATGGTTCTATCATAATTTTATCGATTTCTATCAATGCTATAGAATTTCTCCTGAGCGCTCAAGAGCTGAAGCTGGGAAAAAGAAATTTACCGATTGCCTTATATTTATCGTCTTTGGATGATTTACAGATTGGACGAAGAAGCCTATCTGTTGGGGTTGCGTCGATAACTCCTATCTAAGGTTTGGTTCACGGGTAGGTGGCAAAGATTAGATCTTGACCCTGTCAAGAAAGAGAGGAGGGGATTAAATGAAAGAATCGAGCGAAAATATAGTGTACGTAAATGAATTTGTTGATCTAGTTGGTCCGGAAACTGAAATGCTTGGCCCTGTTAAAGATGGTGGCCGAATCGTAACAGGCACAGAAGCGGCGTGCTATGGTCCCATGATTACGCCGGAAGTTGAAAGTGGTCACACGATCAGCCGCCCCGTAGCTGTAGAGGGTGCAGAAGTTGGAGACGGTGTCGCCCTAAGAATTAAAAAGATCAAGATTACTTCCAAAGCTTCAGCGTCTGGAACTGAAACTCCTCGTGAAGGAAGTTTTGTTGGTGATCCATTTGTGGCAAAAAAATGTCCGGGGTGCGGAAAAGTCCATCCCAATACAGTTGTAAAGGGAATTGGCAGAGATGCGATCTGCTGTGCCGATTGCGACACTTCGATATCTGCATTTGATGTAACTAATGGCTATACCATGGTTTTTGATGATAAACGCACAGTGGGGGTTACAGTTCCCAATCACGTAGCCGAAGAAATAGCCAGAAATGCAGAAGACTATTCCGGAGCACCTGCGGGATCTACGTGCCACTCCATATTGGTTTTTGCTTTGGCAGATATGCCTGCTGGAATTGTATCGAAGATTCGGCCGATGATAGGCAATTTGGGAACTTTACCCGGCGTTACCTTGCCCTCGTCTCATAATGCCGGAGACTTTGGGGTATTTCTTCTTGGTGCCCCTCATGATCATGCCATCACGGAAGAAGATCTGGCGCAAAGAAGTGATACCCACATGGACATCGATAGTGTCGGTGAAGGTGCTATCGTTATTGCACCTGTTAAAGTTGAGCAAGCAGGTATCATCGTAGGTGATGTACATGCGATGCAGGGTGACGGGGAGATTGCAGGTCATACGACGGACGTATCTGCGGAGGTCACCCTTGAGGTTGAGGTTATCAAAAAGTTAGCAAATGATGGACCGATCTTATTGCCTTTAATGGAGAATCTGCCACCGCTGGCGAGATTACCTTCTCGTCAAGAGTTGGAGACCGCCCGATCAATAGCTAACAGGAGCGGTTTTGATATCCAAACTGAGGTGGCCCCCATCCAGGTGGTGGGTTCAGGTGCTGATTTGAATGAGGCCACAATGAACGGTCTCGAACGAATGGCAAAGTTAGCAGATATGGATATTGATGAGGTGAAAAATCGCGTAACCATCACAGGAGGCATTGAAATCGGTCGCCTTCCCGGCGTAGTTCACATCTCCATGCTCACTCCCATAAGCCGGTTGGAACAAATTGGCATTGCGCATCTCGTAAAAGAACAATACGGTTTATAAAATCATAACCGCCGTTCCCCTAAAACGAAGGGGTCAGGCATAAGAGGTACAATGGTCAAAGTTTGAATAGTGAATAATATTTACAATTAAATGACAACGTGCAAGGCGCTGAGCTAATTTAGGATAAATTCCAATAATCTTGACCAAAGGGCGACAGTAATGAATGAGCTTGATGTCTTTTCATCTATATCTACCGAGGGTCTATGAGCCCCTGAAGTAATAATGATTCCCGTGATCGGAATTATAGTGGTGATATTAATTGGCAAGTTCGGCGGAAGGTTTATCAATCTTCTCGCAAGGGTCAGGAGCAGAATTGAGTCATGGCTTGTTAGGGCATAAAGTACCTTTTCCCATTACCCGTACCCACGCGATTGAATTTGATTTTGGGAACAAGTGGACCGAGGCAGTTGGACAGAGCCTTTACTATTCACTGCAGCCTGGGAAAAAAGTGGGGGTTGTTTTAATATTGGAAACTATGAAAGACAGAAAGTATTGGATCCGGCTCAAAACCACCATTGAACACTTTAATTTGCCGATTGAAACCTGGGCTGTCGGAAAGGCAGCATATTAGCTATTGGCAGGGTCCAAGGCCTTCGTCGTCTATTCCGGGGAATTTGATAGTGAAGAATTGAGTCTTGATGTCAAGAATGAAGACGCGACCACTCTGTTTTTCCAAAATCAAGTAAAGAAGCGGGTCATTATTCACTATTCAAGCTTTGGCCCTATTTGTTGCTATTTGTTGACGTTCCCATTTTGGATCGTATCTTTTTTATAAAGGCTGAATTCACAGCGGCCACAATCCGCGGCCAAAGGAGGGAAGGATGCGGCTCAAAGGAAAAACTATCGGTATTCTCGTCGGACCCGGATATGAGGATTTGGAATTCTGGGTACCGTACATGCGCATGATAGAGGAAGGCGCAGAAGTCAAAGTGATTGCAACCAGCGGTGGTGGGATTTATACAAGCAAAAGCGGAGGGCTGACGGTCGAGAGTCAAGTTGCCGCCAAAGACATCACCGCTGACCAACTGGATGCGCTGCTGGTACCAGGTGGTTGGGCCCCGGACAAGCTTCGCCGTGATAGGAATATTCTGCAGTTAGTCCAGAAAATGAATGCGCAGGACAAAATCCTGGGATTTATCTGTCACGCGGGTTGGGTTGCGGCCAGCGCGGGCATCTGCAAGGGCAAACGTACAACCGGCAGCACAGGCATCAAAGATGACATGGAAAACGCCGGCGCCATATGGGTTGACGAACCTGCCTTCCGAGAGGGAAATTTAGTGTGGGGACGCGTGGTGGCGGATATTCCGGATTACTGCCGGGAATTGATAAAGGCGATTTCATAACTCTCTGGGAGGGAAGAGCGTCGTTTAATTCGACGTTTTAAAGCGGGGAATAAAGCGAGGCGTCTGTTTCATGTAATTCTCATATTCCGCTCCGAAACCTGCAGTCATTTCTGCCTCCTCCCTTAGAGCCAGTCGGTAATATACTACAACCAGGATTGGAAACAGAATTATTGTCAGAAGGGTAGGCCAGTGCAGGAGCCATCCGAACAGAATTAGAAACAATCCCACGTATTGGGGGTGTCGGATGTATTTGTAGATACCGCCGTCACTAAATCCCTTGCTCGATGTATCTTGCGCCAGCCAATAACAACCAGAATCAATCCCATGAGAGTTATCCAGGTGCCGGCAATCATCCCGAAACTTCCCAGTACCTTGCGGAAGGCATGCCGGAGGATAGGGTAATCAAAAAAAGGTGAAAAAATGTAAATCAGCAACGGCAGCCCGAACATCTCGGTGAACAGTGCAATTAGAAACCCGATAAAAGCACCGTTGGATTTCCAGTTGCGCTCTCTGGAGATTCGCCGGTACGGCAACAGAGCGAGGAAACTTGCGAAGATAAGCACGTTTAAGATGATTAAACCCGGTCTTCCTACATAGGTTTCTATAAACGCACTGGTTATAGGCTTTCCGTGCTGGCCAAAAAGCTTTACAAAATACAGGTACAGGAACCCGGCTACCCCAAAAATTCCAATAGCAATTAGCAAACGGTCTCTGGCATTTGGTTTCATAACAGCAGATATAAAATTTTTATGGGAATGATTAGCTGATGCACAAAAATTAAGAATTAACCCTGAGACTGTCAATTAGAGATTGAAGGTGGTGAGGCAGGAAAACGGTCGTTTAATGATTCTGAAATGGACAACCCTTAGTTATGCATAAAAGCAAGACCGTCCGCCATTTCTCTACTTGGTCCGATCACCGACCCCATCGTACAGGCCAGCCAGTAAGTCAACCCAGTCAACAACGTCCCCGAGGTTCTATACCGGAGGACTATAGGATGTCCCCTATTTACAGACAAAACCCATGAATTGGATTCACTTTGGGATATCCGGATGCTTTTTGGTGCTGTTCTAATTTGCATTTGCATGTATGAATAATTCATGATAAATAATAATTATTCCAAAAGGATAAACAAATGATATTATTTACAATAGGTTATGAGAAGCTCGACCAGAAACAGTTCATGGCGCACCTTTCCAATCATGGTGTTGAAGTGGTGGCGGATATACGCAAACTGCCAGTTAGTCGTAAAAAGGGCTTTTCGAAAACAGCCTTGCGGGAAACGCTAAGCTGCGAAGGCATTGATTATTTAAATTACCAGCCATTGGGAGCCCCCAAGGAGCTGCGAGATGAACTCTATAAATCTGGCAACTATGACCGATTTTTCCGTAAGTACGAAAAAAATATTTCAGATAAAACTGATTATCTGGCAGAAATCCTCTCGCTCATAAACAGCGGCCGCAATGTTGCCCTGCTATGTTTTGAGCGAAATCCGCAAGAATGTCATCGAAAAGTAGTGGCAGAGCAGATCAGAAAACTCGACGGCGACGGACTAAAAGTAGAGCATATTATTCCAAATTTACCTGAATAGCGGAATTTGTCGCCCCTGCTTTTTTGGCGGCCAGAAAAAACCCACGCTATCCTTTTTTGCGATCGCCTCCTCCACTTCTTTTGAATCCCGCTGGCGGATAATGACCCGATTGACAATTTTGGGCTTTACGACAATTAGGATATTGGTTTTTCCCACAGCCGATTCTCCTTGGCCATTCCTAAAAAGAAAGAGCGCACACCCTACTTTTAGCTCAATACTTTTATGTGGGGACGGCCATGTTTATATGCCATTTTGCTGAGCAATAAAAAAGAAATGCATATTTTCATGACCGCTCCCATCTCCCCCCAGGTACGCACAACGCCCCGGCTTAAGCTAAATCCTCATGTGCTTTTTTCAAAACTTTGCGGATTTGAATTTTTTGGGGGCAATATTTTTCAGCTTCAGCATAGTCGACCTTAAGAATATTGGCCTTAATATCTGCTGGCAGCGCCTTGAATGACGTGAATGCCCTTTCTCGATCTCCATAGCTGTGATGGTACATGGAATAGCGCAAAATATCGCAGATCGGAATATCAAGTTTGACTGCTGATTCGCAAACATTGGCACATCCGGCACAGTAACCGGGAGCCGTACGTTGGGCATATTGTTCCAGGCGGTGTTTGTCACTCCCGGACAGGCTTTCCTTATTCATGGCCGCGGCAACATTTGCCTGCAGAATGGTCATATTCGACATAGCCGAGCAGATGCTGGCAATATTGGGATTTTCCCATACCACCTTAAGCTTGGCCTGTTCAGCGGTGTAACCTTTTTTTAGAAAGTTTTCGGTCATTTTCAGGGCGTCATCTGTTTCAGAGCCAATCGAAGCATAAAAGTTTGCAGAAAAAGCAGCCTGTGTTTTCATAGCTGTCAATCCTATGCCTGCCTTTACACAGGCATCAACCGCTCTTTTCATTTCGCTTATTACCATTAGCCTGTAATTATAGCTCATCATTATTCCATCGATCCATCCAAGTTTAGCCGCCGCAAGTAAATTGTTTGCCATATTTTTATGGGTGCTAAATCCGAAAAAACGAATCTTTCCCTCAGACTTGGCTTTTTCGGCCCAGGATTTGACTGCCTTTGTCAATTCCTTTTTCACATCACTTACATGGTGAAGGAAATACAAATCGACGTATGATGTATTCATTCGTTGAAGTGATTTATCTAATTTCGGATGTATTTGTAGATACCGTCCGTCACTAAATCCCTTGCTCGATGTATCTTGCGCCAGCCAATAACAACCAGAATCAATCCCATGAGAGTTATCCAGGTGCCGGCAATCATCCCGAAACTTCCCAGTACCTTGCGGAAGGCATGCCGGAGGACAGGGTAATCAAAAAAAGGTGAAAAAATGTAAATCAGCAACGGCAGCCCGAACATCTCGGTGAACAGTGCAATTAGAAACCCGATAAAAGCACCGTTGGATTTCCAGTTGCGCTCTCTGGAGATTCGCCGGTACGGCAACAGAGCGAGGAAACTTGCGAAGATAAGCACGTTTAAGATGATTAAACCCGGTCTTCCTACATAGGTTTCTATAAACGCACTGGTTATAGGCTTTCCGTGCTGGCCAAAAAGCTTTACAAAATACAGGTACAGGAACCCGGCTACCCCAAAAATTCCAATAGCAATTAGCAAACGGTCTCTGGCATTTGGTTTCATAACAGCAGATATAAAATTTTTATGGGAATGATTAGCTGATGCACAAAAATTAAGAATTAACCCTGAGACTGTCAATTAGAGATTGAAGGTGGTGAGGCAGGAAAACGGTCGTTTAATGATTCTGAAATGGACAACCCTTAGTTATGCATAAAAGCAAGACCGTCCGCCATTTCTCTACTTGGTCCGATCACCGACCCCATCGTACAGGCCAGCCAGTAAGTCAACCCAGTCAACAACGTCCCCGAGGTTCTTAATGGTATAAGTGCTGCTCCTACACCTGCCGCACCAGCGGTTTTAATAAAATCTCTTCTTGAAAATATTTCTTTTTTACCGGACATGGTCAATATTTCCTTTTTCAAGATTGCATATCAACAGATTATTCCAGATGCTAAAATAGGCTTTTTAATGATTTTTAATTGCACATTCAATTGGCGGTATTTCTTCATTATGATTTCCGCCAAGCCATGTTTGGCCGCTATTAAATTGAGAGGTAAATGAAAACGTATTGCCCCTCGTTGATATCAATGGTTAGATCGCCCCCTCTTGATTTTGCATATGTAATCCATGCTGGTTTGTCACCGGGACCGCACTCTAAATTTGGATACGACTCGCTGGTTTTGCCCTGGTACCAGGACAGCAGCATCGGATCGGCACCGGTTTCTTCTGCCCTTTGCTTGGCAAAATCCTTTGCCTTTGCAAAATCAAGGTTCGCATTATCGATCTTCAGCTTGATGAGTTTACCAGGATAATCTTCGATCTTCGGTTTTAATAATTCCATAGTTCTAAAATTTCCATTAAAGAGCTGCACTTCATTGAAAAATAGAAGATCCCACCTCTGTATTAGAAGTGGGGTCTTGATATTCTGGACATAAGCCCTCAGTTATCGGTTAAGATTTTTGGAAATTTTTGCCGTACTTTTTTAGTATATCCTTTATCGCCTCTTCTAAAAGTTCATTCTGGCGCTTACCTTTTTCGATAGCAAGAATTTTAAACTGTTTAATCAACTCCTCTTCCATTCGCGTATTATATGAAATTTTAGCCATAAACATTGAATATTTAAAAACTTTATTACTGTCAATCAAAAAAGGTTGACATTTATATCGCAATAACGCATACTCTAAATAACGCATTAACGCAACAAACCCCAAGCCACAGACCATGAAAAACTTATTATAAAACAAAACGCTCCAGGCTACCTATGGCGGTGACGCCATAGGGGGATCTGTGGTCCGGGGAATGCTTGGGGCGTTTCTGTTTTTAAAGAGGAAGGCTAAGGGTAGGTATCAAACGAATGCTCAAAACAGCGTCAAATAAACGACTACAGGCCTTCTGGGCACACAGAGCAACGATTAAAACCGAGGACATAGGTAATGAAACTATATCTCAGAGTGCATTACGGATGGCTGCCGATGGAAAACACTGAGGGACTTCCCGAGCTCGATCAGGTCATTGAAAATGCTCTGACACCGTTTGGTTTCCAAAATACAGGCACGAACCTTGATTTAGGATTGCGGGATCTATTGTTTGAGGCGGATGATTTTGAGATTCCGGAAAAAAGATAGGGAATTATCAATTACAATGCCGAGCATAAGTCATTAGACATAAGATAGAAATTAAAATCAAAAATCAACCTTCACCTTGCGCCAAAAGCCCTGCGCCGAATGCCATTTCTTAATTGGTAAAAGCCTGCGTTCGGCATGGGCAGTTTTTATGTTTACTTATTTATGGCTTTCTCTATTTATCATAATTTTTCTATTTCCATCGCTGCTGTTGGCGAAACGGGAGAATCCTGAAAAATGGTATCAGGAGCGATGGTGCAGGGAACATGGCGGACAGATCGAAGTGGTCTTGCCCGACAAAACACGTTGTGATTGTGTGACAGATACCCACGCGATTGAATTTGATTTTGGCAGCGGTTGGGCGGAAGCCATCGGGCAAAGTGCGTATTTTTCAATTCATACCAAAAAGAAAGCAGGGATTGTTCTTATATTGGAAAATGTGAAAGACAGAAGGTATTGGATCCGGCTCAAAACCACCATTGAACACTTTAATTTGCCGATTGATACCTGGACTATCGGAAAGGCAGCGTATTAGCGAAATGATCTTCTGATCCTCGAAATATGAGGACTTTAGGTTCAAGGGGAGGGCTTTTGAGGAGGCAATTGTCCTTTACTAAAGCATTCTTTTAATCACTAAACAAGCCCTGACGCCATTTTGGTGTTGAAGATTGGTGTATTAAACCGTATGCGCATCCAAAACTTTAAAATTTGAGAACGTCCCCAAGAATCACGTTGGATCCGGCTCAAAACCACAATTGAACACTTTAATTTACCAATTGAAACCTGGGCTGTCGGAAATGCAGCATATTAGCTATTTGCAGGGTCCAAGGCCTTCGTCGTCTATTCCGAGGAGTTTGATAGTGAATTGAGTCTTGATGTCAAGAATGAAGACGCGACTCCTATGTTTTCTTGATAAAATAAATCTTGCATTTTCAACCCAAAAGGGTAAAATTGAGACTCAATTTTTATCTGGCAGGTTAATTTTGCGATAGTTATCTGGGGGAAATAATGGGAAAATTCACTGAAAGATTTTTTAATGCTCCTACTGACAGCTTTTTTATTTTCGGCCCAAGAGGTACAGGCAAATCCACATGGCTTAAAGAAACTTTTCCGGATGCCTATCTGGTTGATTTATTGGACGACAGAACATTTAGAAACCATATAGCACACCCGGAGCGGATTAAACAAATTGTTAAGGCGAATCCACAGACAAGACGCTACATTATTGACGAAGTACAAAAGGCGCCGGCACTGCTGGACAGCATCCACAGTTTGATCGAGGAATACAAAACACATCAGTTTATCATGACCGGCTCCAGTGCCAGAAAACTGCGCCGTGGCGGCGTAAACCTGTTGGCGGGTCGTGCCCTCTTAACCCATTTCCATCCATTTATGGCCGCCGAGTTGAGCACGAACTTTTCGCTTGACGCAGCGCTCAGAAACGGCCTGATTCCTTTAATCGTATCGGCAAATGCACCCGACAAGACACTGGCAACCTACATCACCCTCTACCTGAAGGAAGAGGGATTGGTGAGAGATATCGGCGCCTTCGCCCGCTTTCTAGAAGCCATCAGCTTTTCTCACGGCAGTATTTTAAACCTCAGTAATATCGCCAGAGAATGCCGCGTTTCCCGAAAGGTCGTCGAGAACTATGTATCGATTATTGAAGATCTGTTACTGGGATATCAGCTTCCCGTCTTTACCAAACGCGCGAGACGCGCAATGACTGCACAGCCAAAATTTTATTTGTTTGATGCCGGTGTTTACTACCATTTACGCCCCAAGGGGCCGCTTGACAGCCCCGATGAAATTGGGGGAATGGCCCTGGAAGGCTTGGTTTTACAACATCTCAAAGCTTGGTGCGATTACTCGGACGATCAGGTGGACTGCTATTTTTGGCGGTCCCGGGGTGGCTCCGAGGTTGATTTCGTATTGTATGGTGAGCATCACTTCCACGCGATGGAAGTTAAGAACGCAAAGCAAATTCACCCCAAGAGCCTGAAATCCCTTAAGACGTTCCTGAGCGACTACCCGGAAGCCAGTGTGATGTTGTTATATCGAGGAACAGAAAAACTGATGGTTGATGGAATTCCTTGTTGGCCGGTTGACGATTTTCTCATTCAACTTAATCCGAACCACTGGCCGTAGATACGATTCATAAAAAGGAAAATGGGGCCACCCAAGGTTGAACACCGGCAACTAAGGCGTGAGCTTAAAAATAAGGCCGCTTTTCGGCCTTAGAATGCCCTTTTTACTGTCGAAAAGATGCATTAAGAAAAAGGCAAGTTGGTGCCACTCCAGTGGTTGCTTGCTTCTTAAACCGCCCTTTTTGGTGTCAAAAACATCACTTTAAGCCCAAATACGGGACTGTTGAACGAAAACCAGGCGAATCAGATTTGTTGGGTTTCGCCCCTTGAGATCATGTCCCGCCAGATGCTTGATTTTCGTAGGTTGGGTAGAGGTACGAAACCCAACATTATCGATGGGGATCTACCCAACCTACCAAAAAATGTACTTTCCGTTCAGGCACTATAGGGATAGAAACCACGAATCACACGAATGACACGAATAAAGAAACAATTACTTGAAAGCAACGGGAATGAGCTTGAGCCTGCTGGTAAACTTCGGATATTACTCAAAACTGGAATATCAACGCATTGTAAAATATTTTCCTAAATTTCGTGTAATTCGTGTAATTCGTGGTTGAATCTTTTAAATGAAGCCTTTAAAAAAAAGAGCATAAGTAAAGTTCAATTTCTCAAATCCCTTTTCGATTGAAACAGGCCAACATTAACAACATTATTAAAAAAATATATAGAGAAAGATTTAGAAGGGGATGGAAAGGCCCCATATTATGAAATTCGCTTTTGTTGATGATTGCATCTGCATAGGCCTGCAACATGAAAACCTTGGGGTATACAACCCTCCATAAGGCAGGTCCCCAATTGGTTGAGGAAGAAGGGACAGCGGATCTTACGATGTCACTATTGATAATCTGATACCCGCCATCGGAAATTAAACCAACGAACAGAATTCCCATGGTAAAAAGCGCACTGATAAAATCCGGCATAAAAAGAGATAAAAAGCAGACGCATGCAATCACAAAAAGGAGGTTGATCGAACATACCAAAGATGCGGTCAAGTATCCCGAAATGATGGTTCCCGTTTTTACCCATACCGTTAAAAAGATCGTAAAGTGAAGTATAAACATGAAAACAAGGCAAAGTACCCAGGTGCCGGTGACCCGGCCGAGAATATATTGCCATCTGAAAACAGATCTGGAAAGAAATAAAACGATGGTCGTCTTGCCGGCACCGTTTGGTCCAAGCAATGCAAAAGACTCTCCCTTTCGAATTGTATATGAAACATTATCGACCGCGGCAAAGGCACCAAATTTTTTTGTAACGGAATCAAGTATGATCATATCACTTGTCCAAAAGCTTCATGATCCGTTATGATGTTTAAAATCGTGTCAACAGGCGCATTAAATGGTTGCGTTATTTTAATGTGTTGTTCACCCATGTCGCTGACCTCCTGTTGAATATTTATCAAAGATCCCCTAATGTTGAGATGCAACATTAGAACTTAGTTCAAAAATCGAGGATCGGAGATCAGAGTAAGGCGAGTAACTCCGATTCACTATTTCACAACATCCCGTTCGCCTAGCGGGCCTTGCCCATAAAGAAACCGCAGGATCCAGTCGAAGCCCAGCAGCAGAAGTGCGGTGTCGTCTTCACGGACGGCTTCCAGGCGCTCCTGTGGAATGTGGAAACGGGATAAGAAGCTGCTGTCAAACACGAACCGGCGAAAGGTATCCATGTTGTAGCTGGCCATGTGGGCCATTTTCATCGCCGGGCTATCCTGAGCTTTCTCTCCGAAAGGATTTTGGCGGAGCAAAGTGTCGATCCGGGCCCACTTGGCATTGATTTCATTGTACTCATCCATCTGCTGGTCTTCCATCCATTGGCGCGCAGTCCACTTCCGGTCTTCACGATGTCCGAGGCAGTGGCCGTGGCGAGCAACGTAGCAGCGCATATTCAACTGGTTTTCCCCGTCTCCATAAAACGCCGGCTCCAGGGGATAAGCCCGACAGGAATACGGTCGGTCTTCGTAGACCGTGCATCCGTTTTCGGACAAAAAGGAACAGGGGCTGTCCGGGAGGTCGCTCATCTTCAACATGACGTTGGGGAAATACGGGTTTTCACGAAACGCCGTGATGGTGTGCTGCATTAAAAATTCCTCTGAAGTCATGCCGAGGCGTTGCTTCAGTCGGATGATATCATAAGGATACAAGTACATGTCAGCATTGTGGCAGCAACGGGTATAACATGTCACTCCGCTGTGGCAGGCAAACCGGAACGTGCCGTCCCCAGGCAGGTAACGGCTGGTGTCTCCAACAGGCGTGTTTCTATTCTCAGGCATATCCCTTCCTAATTTTAGCGATTGGCGAGATTTATCGGTCTATGGTTGGTTGTCGCAGAGACAAGGAAGATTTTCTTTCGTCCCGCCGTTGGCCGGATCACTTACCGTCGAAGTTGATTGACGAGCTCCGCCACCCGCTGGCCAACCGCTGTCCGTTTTCCCGGGTAGTGACATCCGGTGCGCCGACGCAGGCCGTTCCGTAGTGCCCGGTAGCCGACATGGGATCGCCTACGATGATCATTCCATAAATGAGCAGGGCCTGGATGATAGACATCATGGTGGTCTCCTTGCCACCGCTGGCATCACCGGCGGTTGAAAAAACGGCCCCAACCTTGTTTTCCATTTTCCTGCGAACCCCGACAAACTCGTCCAGGACTAGTTTTAGTTGGAATAGTATAAAACCAAAACGTTCATTACTTCTCCTTTCAAGCAATGGCTGCCGGCTTGCTGCAATCTTATCACACGCCATATCCCGGGCCGGCAGCCGTTGGTATCAAAACCCGTTCACTTTAGACGATCGGTCGACAAAAATCAATCCGGCCCCGAGGCGGGACTGATGATTCATGCGCTTTCGAATTTAAAAAAACTCCTGACCACTCAGCTATTTATTATAACTAACGCGATAGATAGCACCGGCCCGATCGTCCGACACCAGCAGTGCGCCATCCGGCATCACCAGCACATCCACGGGACGTCCCCACGCTTTTTCGCCCTGCAGCCACCCTTCGGCAAACGTTTCGTAGCGAATCGGCCGGTTGCCGTTCAGGATCACACGGGTAATTCGGTATCCGATCGGCTTGCTGCGGTTCCAGGAACCGTGTTCAGCGATAAATATATTGTGTTTATACTGCAGCGGGAACATACTGCCGGTATAAAATTTCATTCCCAGGGGAGCCACATGCGGTCCTAATTTAAGTGCCGGCGGTGCGAATTCATCACATTGACGCTTTTCTCCGTATTCGGGATCCGGTATATCTCCGCCATGGCAATACGGAAAGCCAAAGTTCAACCCTTTTTTAAACGCTCTGTGCAAGGTGTCGGGTGGTAAATCATCCCCCATCCAGTCGCGACCGTTGTTGGTGAACCAGAGCTCTTTTGTTTGCGGATGCCAGTCAAATCCAACCGAATTGCGCACACCGTGGACGAATATTTCCAGATCCCGGCCGTCAGGTCGCATGCGCATAATCGTTGCGAAGCGTGAATCATCTTCTTCGCATACATTGCAGGGCGCTCCCACGGGTATGTAAAGCAGGTCATCCGGGCCGAATGCAATGTATTTCCAGCCGTGATGTGAATCATCGGGAAAACTTCGGTTCACCACCACCGGCGTTGGCGGTGATTTGAGCCGGTCTTCAATTCCGTCAAAACGCAGTATCCGGT
>PVMK01118003.1_pt1 | contig 50931 bp, 48 predicted proteins | sample 1853481 | NCBI WGS metagenome assembly PVMK01 (sample SAMN08533507, study PRJNA380276) | Marine sediment metagenome, whole genome shotgun sequencing project.
ATGACATTTTGCTAATTCTATCTTCCCGTCATCTTGCAACTAGCAAAGTCATGAGCACGTCGAATGGTTTCAGGATCTATTTTTTTTCAGAACGACCTGCAATGAATAACGTTAAGAAAATATAAATTTAAATCGTAAAGAAACGTAAAGGGGTTGTGGAGGGATTTTACGTTTTAGATTTTAATTTGGATTTTTAGTGTATGAATTGCCAGTCTTGATCTTTCTTTTGCTTCGTTTTCTTTATATCAAGATAAAGAAAATGAAGGCTTACTAAGAAATTTGTTTTTATGTTCTTTGTCTTGAAACAAAGAACCAAAGTTCAAGGCTGCACATAAATTACTAAAAATTGACCATTTTCCCTAAAAGCATTTAATTCCTCCCCACCCCTAAATTCTTTCTTAACGGTAAAATAATCAATTTTCTTAACGAAAATTTTGTAATGCCGTTTCTAAAACATTTGTCAACGAATTACTTGACACTTACAATCCTGAATCTACGTAGCCATGAGCCCTTCGATAAACTCAGGATTAAACTTAGTCGAAAGGTTTCAGGATCTCTTCATAATATGCAGGGGATTCTGAAAAGTGATTTTTAGAATATTGGGTCAACACACTTAATAATCTTCTGCTTTATTAATACTTTTTCCGAAATAAAATTTTTATCAACATATTTAGTTGTTATACAAAATAGCTACAGTTTGAAAATAACCATTTTATATAAGTAAGTTGGCATTAGCTACAAATTGCCGTAGGGCTACTTCAGGAATGACATAATGCTAATCCTAATTGCCTGTCATGCTGAACTTGTTTCAGCATCTATAAACAACTATGGCAGAGGGATTCTGAAATAAATTCAGAATGACATAATATGAATTTAGGATGACATAATGCTAATCCTAATTGCCTGTCATGCTGAACTCGTTTCAGTATCTATTCAGAACACGGCATAAATATTTTGTTTTATGAATTATTTAAATGATAAAATACTATAAGAATGAATATTTACTATGTTTATATAATTTCAAATAAAAACAGATCAACACTTTATGTTGGTGTTACTAATGATTTACTTAGAAGGGTATACGAACATAAAACAGGTAAGGGTTCAAAGTTTGCAATAAAATACAATCTTAATGAGTTAGTTTATTATGAAGAATCATTTGATATAAATTCAGCTATCGAAAGAGAAAAACAGTTAAAAAACTGGCATAAAGACTGGAAATGGAACTTAATTAAGAAACAGAATATAGATTTAATTGATTTATCTATTGATTGGTATGACAGAGAGATCCTGAAATAAATTCAGGATGACACAACAGATATTGCTACAGTATCCAGGACTGGGTTGTCATGCTGAACTAGTTTCAGTATCTCTTCATATATGGCAGGGGATACCGAAACAAATTCGGAATGACAAAGTAAGTTCAAAGGGGCCATGTAGTTAAAACTACAGGTCCCTTTTCTTATCTTTGCTTTTAATAAACTAATATCAGGTTTTTGCTTTTGGCGGTTTGGTGTAATCCATAAATCCACGCGGCTGCGGCGGCCCATCGTAAGCCAGTTTTTTCCAGACCTGCGGATGTGAGTAGTAAAACTTTACAATCAGTGTCCTGAACTTAGTGTAGAAAAGCCTGTTCCTGGCCCTGATGTGGTCAATGACCTGCTTCTTTTCTTCATCTGTTGTTAGTTCATAGAACGGTTTAAAAAACTTGTTTGTAGCTATTGCGTCCATATTCCATATACCTGCATCGTAAAATGCCGCTTCGCCTTCATTCTTAGACATATAATTGAGGAAAATTGTTGTAATATCGATTTTACCGGACCCGGGCACAATTGTTTCGGCAAGAGCTGTAACGTTTTTCTGAGTGTGTTCGTCAAAGAGCTTAAATCCTTTTTGAAATTCTATGCCATCTTTATATTTGTTTGTTGTATCAGCTAACAGTGATAACGGCAATGAACCTGCTATCGTGGTACCTGCAACGCCAAGTGTAAGTGTCTTTAAAAATTTTCTTCTGGAGTTATTACTCATCCTTTCTGATCTCCTTCTAATACAGTTACATGATATTCATCAGATTTAATCAAATTATCAACATAATTATATACTGCATCCCGTTTTCTAAGGGACTTAATGTTTTGCTTAAGAGAAGTTTTTATTTTATTAATCTCCACTTTCTTAATTCCTGTAACCTTGTATATATCATAATTGCCGGCAAATCTTATGGGTTTAGTTATAGCTCCAACTTCAACCACATCTAAATTGTCGAGTATAATTGGATTGTTTGTCATTTTCTTTTCTTCTACAGAAATCTTTAAACCCTGGTCACTGTATTTATCCCTTATATCACTTACAGAAGACCCTCCTACAAGCATGCCTCTTACCTTTTTGGAAGTTTGTTCATCGGCATCTACTGTATATTTAATTGTTGCAACGTAAGTATATTTATTAATATTCTCGTTGTAGTAATCATTAATTTCCTTGTCGGTTACCTTTTTGTTTACGTTAACATTTTGTATAATTTCTGTTCTCAATAAATTTGCAGCTGCATTGTTGGATTTCCTGAGTTCTCTTTTGACTTTGGGATCTTCCAAATCTGCGTTGCTGAAATCTCCTCTTCTATAACCTTTTTTTATTGCTTCCTGAAGGAGAACTTCTGCAACAATTGCTTCTCTTAAAGGGTTCACAAGGTTTTTATCCAGCATGTATTTATAGATAGGGGCATCATTTACTTTTGCAACAACCGTTTTATCACGTTCGGGCGCTTTTTGAGAAATTTGTTTTGATTCTGTTGTTTCTTCAGTATTCTTATCTTTATTACCAGGTTGAGTACAAGAAACAGCAACGGTAAATACTATTAATAATGATAATAGTCTATACATAAAAACCTCCAAAAATTTTAGTATTTTTTATCAGGAATAAAAACTTTACTTATAAATTGACATATTTCAACAGTTTCATTATATTAGCTTAACTTAAAATGGCAAAACAAAAGACATACGATTTCGTTGTTATTGGTTCTGGCCCCGGAGGTTCCCCATTTGCATGGAGACTTGCAAAGAAAGGTTTAAAAGTCCTGGTACTTGAAGCCGGCACAAAATACGATCCTTCAAAAGATTATAGCCTTGCTAAAAACGACTGGGAGCTTGAAAGATTTCCCGTAAGGACAACGCTGGGTTATAAGTTTGGCGAATCACAAACTCTGGATCAGAAATATATTCATCTAAGATCCTGGAACAAGGCCAATGGCAATTTTAATAATTCTGACAAGAGAAGATATGTAGATTATCAGCACGTGATTGGTGTAGGCGGTACAACGCTCCATTACCAGGGTGAATCACACAGAATACACCCAACATCGTTTAAAACAAAATCAAAATTTGGCAAAGGGTATGACTGGCCTATAGAGTACAAGGATCTTGATCCGTACTATACCGAGGCCGAAAAAATTATAGGTGTGGCCGGCCCCAAGAAAATTCCCGGAAGATCAGGGACAGTAAATTACCCATTACCACCGCACAAGCTTGGTTATTCAAGCCAGGTCATGGATAAAGCATGTAAGAAACTTGGTTACAACCTTGTACCCAATTCTGTAGCAATATTATCGCAACCATATAGAAATACTGCACCCTGTAATTACTGCAGCGGCTGCGTATGGGGCTGTCCAAGGAAAGATAAAGGTTCAGTTGATGTAACCTTTGTTCCACTTGCTGAAAAAACAGGTAACTGTGAGATAAGGCAAAATGCTTTTGTGAGCCGAATTGAGGTCCAAAATGTACTTGGAAAAAAAGTTGCCACAGGTGTCCACTATTTTGACAAAGAAGGTAAAGAAAATTTTGTTTCCGCAAAAAATATTGCAGTTGCCTGTGGTGCGGTTCAAACACCAAGACTTCTGCTTAATTCGGGCATAAACGCCAGCGGCCAGGTCGGTAAGAACTTTATGGAGACACTCTTTTATGAAGTTGTTGCAATGCATCCCGAAAGACTGGATTCATACCGCGGTATTCCTATGGACAGTATTATCTGGGACTGGAATGAATCAAGTGTTAATAATGGTATTTATTCCGGGGGATTCAGGCTGTTTCCTACTGCCGGTAGTGCAATGGGGCCTGTCTCTTATGCAACTCACTATTTTGATGATTGGGGTAAAAGTTTTGTTGATAAAATTGATAAGTGGTTTGGGCATGCAGTTGCAATGGGCGGAATAGGGGAATTTTTACCAAATAAAGATAGTTTTGTAACAATTAGTGATAAAAGAAAAGATAAACATGGAATACCAATTCCAATAATACAATCGTTTTTGTCAGAGACGGAGCTAAACACTCTGGATAGAATGGCAAAAAAATGTAAGGAAATATTAAGAGAATCGGGTACCGATCAATTTGTAGAAGTTTTTTCTACATATGACCTTTTTGCAGCTACCCATGTTTTTGGTACATGTATAATGGGCAATGACCCCGATACTTCTGTTGTAAATCCTGAATTAAGATCCCACGAAGTAAGTAATCTCTTTGTTACAGACGCAAGCGTATTCCCTTCTTCAGGCGGCGGCGAAGCGCCTTCACTGACAATTGAAGCTCTTAGTTTAAGAGCGGCGGATCTCTTTTTAAAAAACAGTTAATAGGAGGCTTAATATGAAATTAAGATCATCTGGTACTGCCTTTAAATTATTCACATTAATATTAATTCTACTGACACAGTTTCTTTATGGCTGTACCGGCAGTGGAGAAAAGACAGATATGTCCAACCTGCCGAAGCTAATCAACGTATCTAGTAGTGCAAATATTAACTTCAGGGAAATTGCTGCTCTGGGGCAGATTGCTACATTTGGTGATATAAACAATGATAACTACATTGATTTTGTAGCGGGAAATGCAAGATCAAGACCTGAGAACACATTCTTATACCTTAATAACAAGGACAATACTTTTCTAAACGTAACAACAAATTCAGGTGTTATTAATACCAGAAACAGGTCAGCAACGCTTGCTGATTATAATAATGACGGCCTTCTCGACCTTCTTATCGGCACTATCCAGGTTTCTTCCCCCCCGGTGTTGTACCAAAACAAGGGAGATTTACAATTTGCCGATGTATCCGGGGAAGCAGGTCTTAATGCCAAGGGGGGTTCTGCCTTCCAGGTATTGTGGCTTGACTATAATAATGATGGTTTTGTAGATATTCTGCAGGTAAATGTCGGTGGTAAAATTGTCCCACAGCACCTTTATCACAATAACGGTAATGGTACTTTTACATTGGTATCTGATTCTGTAGGATTGACTGAAAGTTTTAATGCCCATACCGGTATAGCTATAGATTATGATAACGACGGTGATTCAGATATTTTTTATGGAAATAGTGGTGGAATAAATATGTTATACAGAAACAATAACGGCACATTTGAAAATGTAACGGAAAGTGCAGGACTCCAGGGCGATCCGGAATGGGACACTGTTGGTGCATGTGCAGGGGATTTTAATGGTGATGGATTTATGGATATTTATATTGCCAATATTTCTTCTGACAGGAATGCACTATATAAAAATAATGGTGACGGGACATTTTCCGATATTACTGAAGCCTCTTCAACGCAAGATGTTGGAGACGGGCGTACCTGTGCATTTGTAGACTTTAATAGTGATGGTAAAGTAGATATTTATTCTTCTAATCATATAAATCCATCGAAGCTCTATGTAAATATAGGTCAGGACAAATTTAAGGAAGTTGCTGAAGAAGTAGGGATTGTAAATCCAAGGGATATATTTTCAGCGTCATGGGGTGACTACAATATGGATGGTTATATAGACCTGCTTGCAAACGGGCATCTGGGCGGTGGCCTTTATAAGAACAGTGGAAACGGCAACAACAACATAGTTGTAAACCTTATGGGTAACGGGACAACTACCAACACTTCCGCAATTGGTTCAAAAGTAAAAGTAACTACTAAACTTGGCAGTCAGTACAAAACAGTATCCGGTGGTAGAGGCTGCTGTGAACAGGATATGCTACCACTTCATTTTGGACTAAAAAAGGAAACTGAAGCTGATATAGTTGTAAGCTGGACTGATGGGACAGAATGCCAGGCCAATAAGTTAGCTATTGAAGGAAGTTCTTATATTACAGTAAAACAGCAGGGTTGTGACATAAAAAGTTCAAAGATTGGCAATTAAGACTATTCTTGGTCCCTAAGAATTAATATCCCCGGTTTTCTGATATAATTATTTATGGCTCAATTTGTTTTCACGAGAGAGTATATGAAACCTGTTCTCTCGTATCTGTTATTAATACTCTTTGTATTCATTTTAAAGCATTTTCTTGATTCAGGCACTGTCTTTTCCATAAGTGCTGCTCTTATGTTATTAATCCCCTTCCTGGTAAATACGGAATATAACTATTTTGATTTTAATTCCCCGGGATTTTTTAAGGGTGTTTTACTTTCACTCGGGGTGCTGGCCGTTTATCTTCTAGCTTTGATTTCTTATGGATTAATCTCCGGCAAACACCCGGGTATTAGGGAAGCAGGATATTCTTTTTTTCTTATACAGCTTGTATTAGTAGCAATTCCGGAAGAGGTGTTCTTTAGGGGATATTTACAGAAAGAACTGGGTAATGATTACAGGGCTGTAATTGCAGTTAGTTTTTTATTTGCAATTGCACACCTTGTAATTGTATGTGCAACAACAGGCGGCCTGGGGGTTTGTATTCAAAACGGGTTAACATTTTTTCCTTCTTTGGTTATGGGTTACCTTTATTTGAAGACCAAAACTCTTTGGTCAAGCATCTTTTTCCACTTTAGTGCGAATATACTGCATATATTAATAAAATTCAGTTAATAAAAAAACCGGCCTTAAAAGTGTATAATTATCGTCAATTATGAATATCAGACTCGCACTTGCACAGATAAACAGCTGCGTCGGTGATATTGCCGGGAATACAAATAACATAGTCCGCCATATAGAGCAGGCCAAAGCGAATGGCGCAGACATTATCTGTTTTCCTGAAATGGCGATCACAGGATATCCGCCTGAAGACCTGTTGCTGAAAAAAAGCTTTATTAAGGACAATATTAATTCGCTGAAAGAAATAAAAAAAGCATCAGATTCCTTGATAGTGATAGTAGGTTTTGTTGATTATAAAAGTTGTGCATATAATGCAGCTGCAATAATTCAAAACAATGAAATAAAAGGAATATACAGGAAGACCCGTTTGCCAAATTACGGCGTATTTGATGAAGACAGGTATTTCCAGCCGGGCAAAGAAATAACAGTATTTAAAGCCGGTGATATAACTTTCGGAGTAAATATTTGTGAGGATATATGGTATTCAGGTAACCCTACAAAAAAACAGGTAACAAAGGGGAATGCGGGGCTTATTGTCAATATTTCCTCATCTCCCTATCACACGGAAAAGCCTGTTTTAAGGGAAAACATGTTAAGGGAAAGGGCTAAACAGTATTCCTGCGTAATTGGTTTTTGTAATATGGTTGGGGGCCAGGATGAGCTTGTATTCGATGGCAGCAGTTCTGTAATTAACAAATCCGGTGAAGTAATTTCCCGTGCAAAGAGTTTTGAAGAAAAGTTGCTTATTACAGACCTGGATGGGCGGGAGCTTGTTATGCCTTATAAAAAGAAAACAGGCAGGCAGGAAGTAAAAACCATAAAGCTTGAACCGATAAAGAAAAAGGACAAAAGAAGAATAAAAAGCAGTAAATCAAGATTTTATAATGAAGAAAACGAAATACTAAGAGCACTCATTACAGGGACCAGGGACTACGTAAGAAAAAATGGATTTAAAAAGGTAGTTATTGGTCTTAGCGGTGGGATAGATTCGGCTTTGGTTGCCGTAATAGCCCAGGAAGCCCTTGGGAGTCAAAACGTTGTCGGGATATTAATGCCTTCCGAAATCAGCTCTAAAGGGAGCGTTAAAGATTCAAAGCTGCTTTCCAGGAATCTTAACATAAAAAATATTACCGTTCCGATACAGGATATATTTAATTCCTACCTGGATGGTTTAAGTGAACTATTTAAGAACACTGCTCTAAACGAGGCGGAAGAGAATCTACAGGCAAGAATAAGGGGCAACATACTTATGGCACTCTCAAACAAATTCGGACACCTCGTATTAACAACAGGGAATAAGAGTGAGATGAGCGTCGGCTATGCTACTTTATACGGAGATATGGCAGGCGGGTTTGCAGTTATTAAAGATATACCTAAAACATTGGTGTACATGCTTGCAAAGTCTTATAATAAATCTTCGAAAAAAGATATTATTCCAAAAACAATAATAACGAAAGAGCCTTCAGCTGAACTCCGTCCTGATCAGAAGGATACGGATACGCTCCCACCTTATGAAGAACTTGACCGTATTTTGAAGCTTTATATTGAAGATGACCTGGGCATAAAAGAAATTATAAAATCCGGTGAAAATAAAGATTTAACAGAAAAAATAGTAAAAATGGTTGATAAAAACGAATATAAAAGAAGACAGAGCCCCCCGGGTATTAAAATTACTATCAAAGCATTCGGTAAAGACAGGCGAATGCCCATAACAAGCAGATACTAATAATTTGACTAAAAATGTAAAAATTCACTATTATATGGTATAATAGGCCTAATTGGTGGTTTATTTTGGGGTCAAATTGCAGCACCGTATAATATTTTCCATTTAACCACGTTTACTTCAAAATTTTATAAAATCTAAGGTGTTTTTTATGAAGAGATTAGGATTGCCTCCTAAACAAGGACTTTATGACCCGAATTTTGAACATGATGCATGTGGGATAGGGTTTATTGTAAATATAAAAGGGAAAAAATCCCATAAAATAGTCGAGCAGGCCCTTGAGATACTAAAAAACCTCGAACACAGGGGTGCATGTGGCTGTGAAGCAAATACAGGCGATGGAGCCGGTATATTGCTGCAAAAACCGCATAAATTTTTTAAAAAGGTATGTCCGGATAACGGTATAGAACTTCCTGATTACGAAGATTACGGTGTGGGTATGATATACCTGTCACCTGATACATCCGAATCAACACTTGCAAGGGATATGTTTAATAAGATTGTTGAGGAAGAAGGCCAGGAAGTACTTGGCTGGAGGGATGTACCAACTGATAACTCAAGTCTTGGCGAAACTGCAAAATCTTTTGAGCCTGTAATTGTACAGGTATTTATTAAAAGATCTGCCGGCACGCCGCCGGGAATGGATTTTGAGAGAAAATTATATATTATCCGCAGGCGTGCTGAGAACCAGATAAGGTTTTCCGAAACAAAAGGCGGTGAATACTTTTATGTATCAAGTTTTTCCAGCAAAACCATTGTATATAAAGGGATGCTTACAACATGGCAGTTAGAACTTTACTATCCCGAATTGGGTGACGAAGATTTTGATTCAGCCCTTGCACTTTCGCATTCAAGGTTCAGTACTAATACTTTCCCAAGCTGGGACAGGGCGCATCCTTATCATTACGTTATACATAACGGAGAAATAAACACACTTAGGGGAAATATCAACTGGATGCATTCCAGGCAGGCAGTCCTTGATTCTGAACTCTACGGGGATGACCTTGAAAAAATATTCCCAATTATTGCTCCCGAGGGCAGTGATTCGGCCGCATTTGATAATGCACTGGAGTTTTTGACTTTATCCGGATACTCAATAGAACATGCTGTGATGATGATGATTCCGGAGCCATGGTCAAAACACGAGAGCATGCCAGAAAATAAGAAATCATTCTATAATTACCACAGCTGTTTAATGGAGCCCTGGGACGGCCCTGCATCCATAGCTTTTACCGATGGTGATAAAGTAGGTGCAGTGCTCGACAGGAACGGCCTCAGGCCTTCCAGGTACTACATAACCAAGGATGATCTCCTGATACTCGCTTCGGAAGTAGGAGTTTTGGAAATTCAGCCCGAAAATGTTGAGTACAAGGGAAGACTTCAGCCGGGAAGAATGCTGTTAATTGATACGGTTGAAGGAAGAATTGTAGAAGATGAAGAGTTAAAAAACAGATTGTCTGATGAAAAGCCTTACGGAGACTGGCTGAAAAACAATCTTATTAATATAGATAGCATTGAAAATAAAAATACAGATAAAAGGCCGGCACCTGACCAGAAAACAATACTGACTCATCAAAGGATTTTTGGCTATACCTTTGAAGACCTCAGGGTACTAATAGGGCCAATGGCTAAGAACGCGGTAGAGCCTGTAGGTGCAATGGGAGTTGATACACCGATAGCTGTGCTGTCTGATAAGCCAAAACTGCTTTACAACTACTTTAAACAGCTATTTGCCCAGGTTACTAATCCGGCAATTGATGCAATCAGGGAAGAACTGATTACCGGCACAAAAGTTACACTGGGGCCCGTGAGGAATATTCTGGACCCGAGGCCTGAAAGCTGCAGGAAGATTGAGCTTGATAACCCGGTGCTTACAAATAACGATATTGAAAAGTTAAAGAACCTGGATAGTCCTGATTTTAAATCACAGGTTTTTCCTATCCACTTTAATCCTGATGAGGGAGGTAAAGGGCTGACAGATGCTCTGGAAAGCCTTTTTAATAAAGTTGATAATGCTATTTCCGATGGAGTGAATATTGTAATTCTCTCTGACCGGGATTTTAGTGAAGAAAAAGCACCAATACCAGCTTTGCTTGCAGTATCAGGACTTCATCACCATCTCATAAATAATGGCAACAGGATGAAAATCGGCCTTGTACTTGAATCGGGTGAACCGAGGGAAGTACATCATTTCGCACTTCTTATTGGATACGGGGTAAGTGCTGTTAACCCTTACCTGGCATATGACACAATTATCAATATGATAGATGAGGAAATGCTTACTGATATTGATGAAGAAAAAGCAGTTTCAAATTATATGAAAAGCCTTACTAAAGGTGTTGTAAAAACAATGTCTAAAATGGGTATATCAACGGTTCAGAGCTATCATGGGGCCCAGATATTTGAAGCCCTGGGTCTGAGCCAGGAATTTATTGACAACTACTTTACATGGACCTCCTCAAGAATTAGCGGAGCCGGGATCGATGTTATTGCTGAAGAGGCTGTCAGGCGGCATAAGAGTGCATATCCATCAAGGGATGTTGAAGAAGACACACTTGATGAAGGAGGAGTTTACCAGTGGCGCCCCAGCGGGGAAAGGCATATGTGGAACCCACAGACTGTTCATAAACTTCAGTATGCTGCAAGAACTAATAGTTTCGAACTATTTAAAGAGTTTTCAGAACTTTCAAACAATGAAGACAAAGAGCATTTTACACTAAGAGGATTACTGAAATTTGATTTTAGCACTGATGAAATACCAATCGATGAGGTTGAATCAGTTGAATCTATATGCAAAAGGTTTAAGACCGGTGCTATGTCCTATGGGGCTATAAGTAAGGAAGCCCATGAAGGGCTTGCAATTGCCATGAACAGAATCGGCGGTAAGAGCAATACCGGGGAAGGCGGAGAAGATGCGGACAGGTTTACACGCGATGATAACGGCGACCTTAGAAGAAGCGCAATCAAGCAGGTTGCATCGGGGAGATTCGGCGTAACCAGTGAATACCTGGTAAATTCGGATGAGATACAGATAAAAATAGCCCAGGGAGCGAAACCAGGAGAAGGCGGACAGCTGCCGGGAAGGAAAGTATACCCCTGGATTGCAAAAGTCAGGTTCTCCACACCCGGAGTGGGATTAATATCTCCACCTCCGCATCATGATATATATTCGATTGAAGACCTTGCTGAGCTAATATATGATCTTAAAAATGCTAACAAATATGCACGGATAAATGTAAAACTGGTTTCAGAAGTAGGTGTTGGCACTATTGCTGCCGGAGTAGCAAAGGGGCATGCCGATGTGATTCTTGTAAGCGGTGCATCAGGCGGTACAGGAGCCTCCCCGCAGAGCAGTATTCAGCATGCCGGACTTCCCTGGGAGCTTGGTATAGCAGAAACGCACCAGACCCTTCTTTTAAATAATCTAAGGAGCAGGGTAGTAATTGAAACAGATGGCCAGTTAAAAACCGGCAAAGATGTAGCCATAGCCGCTTTGCTTGGTGCGGAAGAATTCGGTTTTTCTACCGGGCCGTTGATTGTTTTTGGATGTATTATGATGAGAGTATGCCATCTTGATACATGCCCGGTTGGTGTAGCTACTCAAAACCCTGAACTCAGAAAGAAATTTAATGGGGACCCCTCTCACGTGGTTAATTACATGAAGTTTATTGCCGAAGATTTAAGGGGAATTATGGCTAAACTTGGATTCAGTACAATTGATGAAATGATCGGACGTTCTGACAGGTTAAAAACCAAGTCAGCTATTAATCACTGGAAGGCAAAAGGCCTTGACCTGACGAATGTGTTTAAGAGGCCGGACGTACCTGAAAGTTACGGGACATACAGGCAGATTGACCAGGACCATGGTATTCAGAAATCCCTGGACGAAACGGTTTTACTTGATATATGTAAACCCACAATCGAAAATGGTGAAAAAGTAGAAGCGATTGTACCAATAAAGAACATTAATAGGACGGTAGGAACAATTGTAGGCAGTGAACTTACACGCCGTTACGGTATAGACGGCCTTGAAGAAGATACCATAAAACTTCATTTTAATGGTTCAGCCGGCCAGAGTTTTGGTGCATTTATCCCCAAAAGCATGACCTTAACACTTGAAGGTGATTCCAACGATTATATTGGAAAAGGCCTGTCTGGTGGAAAATTAATTGTCTATCCTCCAAAAAACTCCTCATTTATTCCTGAGGAAAATATTATTACCGGAAATGTCGCATTTTACGGGGCAACTTCCGGCCAAGCTTATATAAGGGGTATGGCCGGAGAAAGGTTCTGCGTAAGAAATAGCGGAGTACATACTGTTGTAGAAGCAGTAGGGGACCATGCCTGTGAATACATGACCGGGGGCACAGTAGTGATACTTGGTCCTACCGGGAGAAATTTTGGTGCGGGCATGTCAGGCGGTATTGCCTATATATATGATGAACATGGGGATTTTAACGAAAGATGTAACACCGAGATGGTTTCCATCGAAGGTATTGACGATGAAGACCAGAATAAATTAAACAAAATGATTCAGACCCATCTTGATTATACCGAAAGCACTGTTGCTCAAAATTTATTGGACAACTGGTCAGAGAGCATTGCTAAATTTGTTAAGGTAATGCCAAACGATTATAAAAGAATGGTTGAAAATATTAAGCGCGTAACCGAAAGCGGACTAAGCGGTGACGAGGCTATGATGGCAGCATTTGAAGCCAATAAAAGTGATCTTGCACGTGTTAGTGGAAATTGATCTAGATATTCGGAGGTACTTTGATGGGTAACCCCACGGGTTTTATGACTCACACTCGCGAACTGGAACCGGACAGAGACCCAAAAGAAAGAATAAAAGACTGGGACGAGTTTCATGGGCACCTTCCTGAGAATAAGCTAAAGGAACAGGGCTCAAGATGCATGGACTGTGGTGTGCCATTCTGCCAGACAGGAGAGGTAATAGGTGGTATGACAGCCGGATGCCCTATTAATAATCTGATACCTGAGTGGAATGATTTAGTTTATGGCGGATTATGGAAAGAGGCCTTAGAAAGGCTCCACAAGACTAATAATTTCCCGGAATTTACAGGAAGGATTTGTCCCGCTCCATGTGAAGGTTCCTGCGTGCTGGCTATTAACGAACCTTCAGTAACAATAAAAACAATTGAATGTGCTATTGTGGATAAAGGTTTTGAAAAAGGATGGATAATTGCGGAACCCCCAAAATCACGAACAGGAAAAAAAGTAGCTATAATAGGGTCAGGCCCTGCAGGGCTGTCATGTGCAGCTCAGCTAAATAAAGCCGGCCATACAGTAACAGTCTATGAAAGAGATGACAGGATTGGGGGTTTATTAATGTACGGAATTCCGAATCCCCATCTTGATAAAGATATAGTTCAAAGAAGGGTCGATTTGCTTACAGAAGAAGGTATAGAATTTATTACAAGTGTTGAAGTTGGTATGGACCTTGAGAGCAAAGAACTTGTTGCACTAAACGATGCAGTTGTTATATGTACCGGTGCTACAACACCAAGAGACCTTCCAATTGAGGGCAGGGAGCATAACGGGATCCATTTTGCCATGCAGTATCTTAGCGCAAATACCAAGAGCCTGCTCGATAGTAATTTTGAAGATGGAAACTACATTACTGCAAAGAATAAAGACGTGATAGTACTTGGCGGAGGAGATACGGGTACGGACTGTGTTGCTACTTCACTAAGGCATGGCTGTAAAAGTCTGCTTCAATTTGAAATTCTACCTAAACCGCCCATGGAAAGGGCTGACGATAATCCATGGCCGCAGTGGCCGAGGGTTTATACTTTGAGTTATGGTCAGGAAGAAGCTATGTCTGTTTTCGGTGATGATCCCAGGGAATACCAGGTTATGACGAAAAAATTTGTAGATGATGATAAAGGTAATGTAAAAGAGCTGCATACTATACAAATTGAATGGAAAAAAGATAAAGAAGGAAGATTGGTATTCGATGAAGTGCCCGGGACAGAGAAAGTATGGCCAGCAGACCTTGTACTGCTTGCCCTTGGTTATCTCGGGCCCGAGCAGCAGCTCCTTAGCCAGCTTACAGTTGAAACTGATGACAGGACCAATGCAAAAGCAGAATACGGGAAATATACGACAAATGTTGAGAAGGTATTTGCCGCGGGTGATGCCAGGAGAGGCCAAAGCCTTGTCGTATGGGCAATTAATGAAGGTAGAGAAGCAGCACGTGAATGTGATAAATTTTTGATGGGTTATTCCAATCTGCCCTGATATAAAATAATAAAATGAACTTCTTAGACCCTGAGAAGCAGCTCGGTATTATAGAACGTGGTGTTGATGGATTAATTTCCAGCAAAGAGCTGTTATCAAAATTAATAAAATCCAGGGAAACCGGCAGACCGTTAAAAATTAAGGCCGGTTTCGATCCCACAGCTCCGGACCTTCACCTGGGCCACTGTGTGTTATTAAAAAAATTAAAAGATTTCCAGGAACTAGGACACGAAATTATTTTTTTAATAGGGGATTTTACTGCACAAATAGGTGATCCCACCGGTAAAACTGAGACCAGACCTGCACTTACCCGGGATGAAATAATTAAGAACTCCAAAACATATGAAAGACAGGTTTTTAAGATTCTCGATAAATCCAAAACAAAGGTGTTATTTAATTCAGAGTGGCTCAACAAGCTATCAGTCCAGGACCTTCTTGCACTTACTTCCCAGGTAAATATTGCCAGGCTTTTAGAAAGGGACGATTTTAATAAACGATATAAAGGCGGTGTGGCAATTACACTGAAAGAGTTTATTTATCCGCTTATCCAGGCATATGATTCTGTCCAGATAGAATCAGATGTAGAACTCGGAGGTACTGACCAGACTTTTAACATACTTCTTGGCAGGGATTTCCAAAGATATTTTAACCAGGAGCCACAGGTAGCTATATTTTTGCCTATACTGGAAGGCCTTGACGGTGTAAAAAAGATGTCCAAGTCACTTGGAAACTATATAGGCGTAGAAGAAGACCCTGTAGATATCTTTGGCAAGGTTATGTCTGTATCGGATGAGCTTATGTGGAAATACTTTGATTTATTGAGTACTAAAACCGAGCAGGAAATAACAGAATTAAAAAGTTTGCATCCCATGGATGCAAAAAAAATACTTGCAAAAGAACTGGCTGAACTGCTTTATGATAAAAGTGCTGCAGAATCTGCTTTTAGGGACTTTGAAACCAAGTTCTCAAAAAGGTCTTTTCCCAAAGATGCTAAAGTAGTAAAACTGGATATAAATAACGTTAAAACACTTGTAGATTTTGTACTCCTTGTCTCAGGCAATTTAAAATCCAAGGGCGATGCAAAACGCCTTATTATTCAGGGCGGATTAACGATTAACGGGGAAAAGTATTCTGATATTGACGGGGATTTACCTGATGCAACAGAATTTGAAGTTAAGATAGGCAAAAAAGAATTTTGTAAGGTTCTTACAAAATAGCGAGTTAGCCTGTAAGCCGAATTCTGTCTTGAACAGTCATTCATCTAGTATATCCATTACTGAATATCTCAAACGGCATACCCGGAAACAAAAGACGGGCCATCTTTTCTAAAACCAGAAGGTCTCAGGCGCTTCCCTATTTTGCCTTTCTTCGAGCGGGGTTTACAATGCCGAAGACTGTCACCAGCCAACGCGGTAGTCTCTTACACCACCATTTCACCCTTACCCAGGGATAAACCCGGGGCGGTATCTTTTCTGTTGCACTTTCCGTTGCCTCACAGCACCTGGCCGTTAACCAGCGCTCTGCCCTGGGAAGTTCGGACTTTCCTCTTGAGTTAACAAGCGACTGTCCGGCTAACTCGCTTAATTATTAAAGTATTCATTAATGGCTTCATTTGCAAGCAGGTCAGCCTCGGAATTAAATTCTCTACGGATATGTGTAATGGAAAAATCTTCAAGTTTTTCTATTAATTTTTTGGCTTTAGAAAAAAGAGTTCTGATTTCCGGGTCTTTAACTTTCCAGCTCCCATTAATCTGGTTAGCAACAAGCATTGAGTCTGTATGAACTATTAATTTTAGTAGCTTTGAATTTAATGCAATTTCAAGTGCTGTAATTAGTGCGGTATACTCGGCATTATTATTGGTCCCTATGCCGATATATTTTTTAAAATTATATTGCTCATTATTTTTAAACAAGATACCAATTCCCGAATCGCCGGGATTACCTCTTGAGGCGCCGTCAATATATATCTCGGTTGTAGTATCTACGGGTGTTATTTTATTCACCTTGTGTAGTGTAAAGAATTCTTTTGCAACTCGGGCACTGATGAATTTCTGCCTCAGTCAGTATATGGTTGTATAATTGGGGAGGAATATTCATATTACATCCGGTACAGAGTTCGTTGACAACAAGGGCAAGGGCCTGGCCGTTTTTACTGCTTACATTTTCATATATGGGTAATACTTCAGAGCTTATTCTTTCTAATATCTTATTTTTTTCTGCTATTTTTGGTTCATGAACTACTTTTAACTCTTCAATCTGGAGCTGGTATTCTTCAATTTTTTGTGTGTAATCTGTCTCTTTGTAATCTAACTTTTCTTCATCTTCTACTATTTTCTTTTCATTGATTTCTAAATCTTCTAACATTTGAAGTATTTGTTCTTCAAGCTCCGAATTGTTTCTTTTCATCTCTGCAATTTCTTTTTGAAGTGCTTCGTATTCTTTGTGTGTTTTTATTTCAAAAAGTTTTTCTTCAGACTTTTTAATGGAAAGATCATTTTGTTCCAGCTCTGATTCAAGAAGGGATTTTTCTTTTTCAATATCAGATAATGCGGTTTTTTGGTTTGTAATGGATTCTTTGTGTTGGTTTATTTCTGAATTAAAATCGGAAATTATATTCGGGAATTTTTCAAGGTTTATTTCAATTTCTTTAAGGTCAATATCTATTTTCTGTAGTTCTTTGAGAGCGGTAATTTGGTCTCTCATTTAATTCTCCTTGTAGATGAACATAGGGTTGAATTTCGAAAATGTAAATTAATTTTCCTGTATAATTATTCTGTTATTATATTTTTCATTTTGTTGTCTGGGCCCACCAGGACTCGAACCTGGGACCGACGGATTATGAGTCCGGTGCTCTAACCAACTGAGCTATGGGCCCGGTTAATTTTCGAGTCGAATATGATATTTAATAATGATTCTTTTGTCAATTATCTAAAGGGTGTGTAATATAGATTTATCTTTATATTAAATCTTTATTTAATGGTTCAAATAACAAGACCTGACCCTTGCGGTTGTTCTTGCCTGGTTGAAATTGTATGAATATAAATAAGATAAAAGAGAATTTAAGAACAAAAATATTAGGGATGGAGTTGATTTACAATGAATCGGTTGAATCAACAAACAAGTTATTATTCAAACTTGCCGAGAAGGGCCTGGAAGATGGTACAGTATTGATATCAGATGAGCAGACCGGGGGAAAAGGCAGGTCGGGTAGAAGCTGGTACTCCCCGGGGGGAGTTAATCTATATCTTTCAGTACTCCTGCACCCTGAAGTAAGTCCGCAAAACTCTGCAGTTTTTACATTTATTGCTTCCCTGGCACTGGTAAAAACTCTCGATGACCTTAACATAAATTCACAAATAAAGTGGCCAAATGATTTATTAATAAACACTAAAAAAGTTGCGGGCGTGTTAACAGAAATGAAAAATGAAGGTAATAATCTAAATTTTATTATTATTGGAATTGGATTGAATATAAATTTGTCCATAGAATCTATAAAAGAGAATTTAGCGGATATTTCAAATTCAGTAACATCACTAAGTATAGAAAAAAAAAGCTTCTTAGACAGGGAAGAAGTAGCAGTAAATTTAATAGGTTATCTTGATGATTATTATTTACAGTTTAAATCCGAGGGTATTAATTCAATTGTTGCAGAATGGTCTAACAGGTGGGGTAAGCTAAATGAAAAAATTTCTGTTAAGGTTGATAATAAAATTATAAGCGGGATAGCCAGGAAGGTTGATAACTACGGATTTTTATACATAGAAGATGATAAGGGAAATTTGGAAAAAATAATTGCAGGTGATATTCAAAGCTAATAATTCATTCTTATCATTTCGTTCTTTAAATTCTCCATAAGTTGTATCCAGTCGTTTACTTCATCTTCATCATTTTCGTTTACATTGCGTTTGATAATTATTCCATAATTCCTGGGTTCAATAATACAGTCGGAATGTTTTTTTCTGAGTAATGAACCAAAACGGTAAAGAAGATTAATTGATTTTTGTGAATTCCCTTCAAATCTTGAGGTAAGAACTGTGTCCTGGTCAAATCCTTCGAATATCTTGTTCCAGAGGCCGGAACTGGATTCAATTGCAAAGTTAAGGTTAATCTCATCCATATTGTATCTATTTTAACTGGTTTAAGTTTTGTTTAGCTTTCTTTACAAGAAATGTATATCTGATTCTGTCAGAAGCTTCACCGAGAAATTTGACGTAGGTTAACCTGGCAAGTTCGTAATTCTTTTGGCGCTGGCAGCTTGAGGCAAGATAAAATTATGCGTCGGGGAAAGTTGGGCTTAAAGCGATCGACCTTTTAAGATGCGATATACTCTCATTTGTATTGCCCTTATAATACATGGATATACCCAGGTTCTTTATAGCGGGTACAAAATTACTGTCTTTTTTTAATGATTTGTCGTATTGTTCGATAGATTTTTTCAGAGACCGCTGGGTTCTGAATATAGTACCGAGAAAATCTCTTAAATAGGCTGTATCATTTATCTTAATTGCGTCTTGCACAGCTATGGCAGCATTCACGTATTTTCTTTTTTTGTAAAAATAAGATTTTGCAAGTTCAACATAACCTATAACCAGTTTGGGATTAATCCTTAATGATTTATATATATTGGGATTATCGAATCTCTGGCCCATTGAAGACCAAAGGATATACATTGATTCTGCATCCTCCGGGTTTCTTGACAATAGTTCTTTTGCAATAGCCTTGGCTTCTTTTTCACGGCTTAAATACAGATAGTTATATGCAAGTGCCCTCTTTACATTGTCATTGTTTTTATCAAGCTTGAGGGCCTGAAGAATATTGCTATATGCAAGGTTGTATTCATTTTCATAGTTAGCATGAATATCCTTATTGTAATAACCTAGTAGGGAATATGACTCGGAAAGGCCGGCGTATGCATTGGCATCATTTGGATTTGCTACAATGACATCCTGGTAAAAATCTATTGCTTCGTAGATTCTGTTGGGATTAAAGGTCCAGAATGCTTTTTTGGCATCTTTAAAGTTATTAACTTTAGATTTTGCATGAATTTCCTGATTTGGATTAATAAATAAAAATAATAATAAAAGTAATGCTCCAAATTTAAAGAAAGTATTCATTTTACATTCACTCCAAATGTATTAATAATTTTGCAATATATATTTAACTATTTCGTCTGCAATCTGTTGATACATTTTATCTGTCCCACCCAGGAAAGAGGCAGTGTTGAGACTACTAACTTCTCCTGAAGCTATGTCACGCCCGTTGTATTTTTGCAGTATTACAATATCGACATTAATATCTACTTCTCCGAATTTCACATTGCCCGATTCGTAATTTACTTCACCACCGCCTACATATTTAGTTATTTCTCCAAGCAATACAAGGGTTTCTTCCGGGGAGACACTATCAATTTCTCCATAGGAAACCTTGTCAAACTTCAAATTTTTTGCACGCAGCTTCTCAGCTACGAGATTAGGTATTATAGTAAGTGCTTCTTCCGGAAAATTTTCAGCTGCAGATTCAAATTCCTGGATTTCAAGTGCCGAGTAATCACTCAATTTGACTTTTGCAGACGAAAAATAAGAAGTTGTCTGTACATTTGCGCATGAAATTAAAGCAAATATTGCAATTAATAAAGTAATTGTTAATTTTTTCATTTTGATTTATTTTACTAAGGATTTATAAAATTTTCATTAAGTATAACTTAATTATCTGATTAAAATAGAATTTATATTACTATTAGATGCTTAATTTAGCTGTTTTAAAATTCACTTTTAATAATTTAAAAAAGATATGATTAAAGAGCAATGTTATATATGTAAGGGAAAGACAGAAGTTCTATATGAATTTCATACAAGAAAAAATGATTTATACAATTTATTGGTATGCCAGGATTGCTGTTTTTTAAGAATTAACCCCATCCCTGATCAAAATATTATTGACGGACTTTACAAGAACCGGTCTATGCCTGAGTCAAAACTCGAAAATGAGGTTTTTTCTTCTTCTTTTCTAACATCACTTAAAAAAAATGTATTAATTAAGCCACAATTTAAAAAGCTCCGTCAATTTGTTAACAGGGCAGGTAAACCAAAACTGCTGGATATCGGCTGTTCAACAGGATGGATTACAGATGTCTCAAGGGAGGCAGGATTTGATGCAACGGGACTTGAAGCCAATGCTCATGTTGCAGAATATGGAAGAAATAAATACGGGCTGGATATTATTGAAGGTTATATAGAAGACCTGGAAACAGATTTGAAGTTTGATGCAGTAACTATGTTTCATGTGCTTGAACATATCGCGGACCCTCGAAATATGTTAAACCAGGTAAAAGGTTTATTAAATAAAAATGGAAAGCTGTTGATTGTAGTTCCAAATTCGGAATCACTAGGTGCCGGTATATTTAAGAAAAACTACAACTGGAATATTCCGCACCATATTTCTTTTTTCAGCCCTGATACAATAAGAGAAATTTTAACACAGTCAGGCTTTCGGGTAATTGGAGTTGAACACCTTATATCGCCGCCGTTATTGACGTATAGCTATAATAAACTAATGAGCAGAAGGGAACGAGAGGGTAAGTATTCCTTAAAAATGAGAAACTGGATTATATCAAATGCTTTATTTTTACCATTAAGTCTCTTTGGAAAACTTTCAGGCAGGGGAGAGGTAATAGCCGTATATGGGGAGAAAGTATAAAAGCAATGTGCAATTTGTTGCACAATAATACAAGTTTTGTTTTTATTTAGAAGTTACAATCCGTCCTTATTATTACTGTAAATATTACTGTATTTCTAATGTAAAAATCCAAATATATTAAAGAAAATGGTTACTTTTGGTTATTTGGCATGTTGCTTGCATAAATAGTATTCAAAATCTAAAAATTATTTTTTAAGGAGGTTTTAACAATGTTAAAACAGTCAAAGGGTCAAAAAGGTTTTACCTTGATTGAGTTATTAGTAGTAGCGGCAATCATAGGTATCTTACTTGCGCTTGCAATTCCTAACTTATTAAAAGCAAGGATTTCAGCTAATGAAGCAAATGCAAGGAAAATGATGCAGACACTTCGTGATGCAGAAGGAGAATTTTTTGAGCAGGACATAGATGGTAACGGTACAAGAGACTATACCGCTCTAATTGCGGCTGAGGGTGGTTCACTTCGTCAGCCAAACCCTGCATTTGCTGAAGAAGATGCATTAATTGACAGTACTTTACAGGTGCGTTAGTTACAGATGGTGCTGATTCAGATGGTACAGGCGATGCTTCCAGTTGTCTTAATTCAAAGGCTGGATACTGCATTACAGGCGATTTTGTGGCTTTCCAGTGCGTTAATGATCTTTGTGATGATCTTGGATGGGAAGCTTCAATGACCAGTTATAATAAAACAGGCAGAAGAGACATGTCTACATATGGCGACGGAGTTATCAGATGCATAATAGCAGGTGATACAATTGCACAGGTTCCAGTAGATCCGGATGATCCAGGTCTTGGCCTACAAGACGGTACTCTTTGCAACTGGTGATCCAGGTCAGTTTTTAGCTGAAAGAGGTACTGGTGGTTGTAGTTAATAAATCTTGAATTTTGAATTTAAAGGGTGCATTTAGAGTTTTAGTTCTAAATGCACCCTTTTTTGTTAATTCTTAGATAACAGGTTTAAAAAAAATAATTGCTTTTTGATTTACTACTTGATATAAATAAATAATAATAGTCACCATATCTTTTTAAAAAACTATCAAAATAATCATTCTTAATACGGCAGAAGAGTTTGTGTATATTGTTAAAATTGAGAAAATTTGTTGAAAACTTTAAAGGATTTACAATAGTAGAACTTCTAGTCGTAGCAGCGATTATATCTATCTTATTAGCCTTAGCAATCCCCAATTTATTAAAAGCCCGAATTTCAGCTAATGAAGCTAATGCAAGGAAAATGATGCAGACACTTCGTGATGCAGAAGGAGAATTTTTTGAGCAGGATATAGATGGTAACGGTACAAGAGACTATACTGCTCTAATTATGGCTGAGGGTGGTTCACTTCGTCAGCCAAACCCTACATTTGCTGAAGAAGATGCCCTGGTTGACAGTACTTTTACAGGTTCGTTAGTTACAGATGGTGCTGCTTCAGATGGTACAGGTGATGCTTCCAGTTGTCTTAATTCAAAGGCTGGATACTGCATTACAGGCGATTTTGTGAATTTCGAGTGCATTGAAGATATATGTGACGATTTTGGATGGGAAGCTTCAATGACGCGCTACAATAAAACAGGCAGAAAGGATTTTTCAATATATGGTGACGGAACTATCAGATGTGTAATAGCAGGTAATACAGTTGCACAGGTTCCAGTAAATCCGGATGATCCAGGTGGTCCCACCATAGATGGTACTCTTGCAACTGGTGATCCAGGTCAGTTTTTAGCATCAAGAGAATCGGGCGGATGTCACTAATAAATAATTAGAGTTTCTAATATTCCTGAAAGAGATCTGTTTTTTCTATTACTATTATCAAATTTTTAATACTAATTATTTAGCTTTATTTCTGAAATATTGAATATATAGTTTTTACAACTATGCTCGAAGTTAAAGGATTAATCAAAGATTATAAAACAGGCTTTTTTGGAAAAAAAGTCAGGGTATTGAACGGCGTTGACCTTGATGTTAATGATGGAGAAATTTTTGGATTTATTGGCCCCAATGGTGCAGGAAAAACAACGACTTTTAAATCAATCCTAAATTTTGTATCAATTACTGAGGGAAGTATACAGATTAAGGGTAAAGACCTTAATGATACCAATATAAAAAAATCAATAGGATATCTTCCTGAAAGCCCCTATTTCTATGATTACTTAACCGGGAGTGAATTACTTACATATATGGGTAAATTGCATGGCATAGAAAACGATATACTTGGCGAAAGAATTAATGTATTACTGGAAAAAGTAAATATGAGCTATGCTCGCAATCGCCAGCTCAGAAAGTATTCAAAAGGTATGCTACAGAGAATAGGAATAGCCCAGGCACTGATTAATGACCCGGATTTTATTATTCTTGACGAACCTATGAGCGGCCTTGATCCAATGGGAAGAAGAGAAGTTCGTGACCTGATCTTAGAAGAAAAGGAGAAGGGGAAAACTATACTTCTCAGTTCTCATATACTTTCTGATGTAGAATCCTTATGTGACAGGGTTGGGGTTATCTTAAATGGTAAAGTTGTAAATACAGGGTATCCTTGCGGAGCTTTACAATAAAATTAAATCTGATTATGAAATGCAGTTAAATTGCAATGTTGAAGATGTTATTAATGTGTTAGGCAAGCTCGAAATAACCCTTACAAGTAGGGCAGGTTTTACAATTATTAGATTTAACGAAGATATAAAAAATAAAATATTAGAATTATTGTTAACTACAAGCATTGAAATTATTTCACTTCATCCTATAAGCAAATCCCTTGAAGGCTTATTTGAAATGGAGTCAAATTAATTAAAGAATCTTAATTTATGAATAAAATAATTGCAGTAGCATTAAATACTTTTCTTGAAACCAGGAGAGATAAAATACTTTACAGTTTTTTTATCTTTGCAATTATTATGATCCTGAGTTCATTAGTATTCAGCACATTATCTGCCGAACAATACCATAAAATTGTAAAAGACTTTGGGTTAACCGCAATTTCCTTATTTAGTATTCTTATATCTATATTCTTGGGCACAGGCCTTGTTTACAAAGAAATAGAAAAGAAGACTGTTTATAACATTTTTTCTAAACCTATTGAGAGGTATCAGTTTATAACGGGGAAATATCTTGGTATTGCCATAACCATACTGGTAATAATGCTTCTAATGTCTTTAATATTTCTTGGAATTGTACTTCTAATACAGCTGCCAAATAAAAGTTTTATAGAATATTATTACGGGGGATTGTACTTTAATGAATTATTTGCCGCATTATATTTCGAGTACCTGGAATGCCTTGTAGTTATTGGAATAGCAATATTATTTTCATGTTTTACCTCACCTGTCCTGGCGTTACTATTTACCTTTTTGATTTTTGCTATAGGGAGATTTTCGAGTGATATAAAACTGTTTGCAAATGAAATTAATAATAATGTAGTAAGTAAAATTTCAGATGTCTTATATTATACGATCCCTAACCTTGAAAAGTTCAATATACGAAGTGAGGCCGTTTATGGAGGGAATCTAAGTTTAGAACTGATATTAAACACTACGGCATATGCTTTGATATTCTCTTTGATCTTACTTCTTCTTTCTATTGTTGTCTTCCAAAGAAAAGAGTTTAAATAACTAAAAGAAAATGATTAATAATTTTTTTAAAAGAATTAGCCTCCCATTTTTTCTTATTATACTTCTTTTAATTTTATCTGTTCCTATACAAAAGATAGTAGATTCAAATAGAGATAAATCGAATAAACTTGAAAAAATCATGTTTTTCAACTCTTCAATTCTAAAAAAATTATCAATTGGCTATGGTGAGATCGTTGCTGATATTTATTGGTTCAGGGCACTTCAATATTTTGGCAGCGACAATGAAAGTATATATGATAAAGACCCGGATTTAATGTATAAATATTTTGATGTATTAACTGACCTTGATCCAAAATTTGTAAATGCATATAGATATGGCGGTACTTTCCTGGGAGAAAATCAACCAGATGGATTAGGTGAAATGGATCTTGCTATGAAGCTAATGGATAAAGGAAGAAGAAATAACCCCGATAATTTCAGAATACCACTTGAACAGGGATTTCTGGCATATTTTATAGACAAGGACTTTAACAAAGCTGCCATGCTTTTTGAAGATGCTTCCGATACACCGGGATTATCCAATTTCAGGTCTTCTTCAATCAAGGGAATGGCTGCAGCCTTAAGATTTAAAGGTGGAGAAAGAGAGCTCTCAAGAAATATTTGGGAATATATTTATAGAACATCCACAAATGAGGGGAGAAAATCTTTTGCACTTGATAATATTAATGAACTCAATACCATGGATTTTGAAGACCGTTTGACTGAAGTAGCAGATAAATATAAGAATAAATATCACAAATATCCTTCAAGTATGGAAATTTTGGTTGAAACCGGCTATTTAAAAAAAATTCCAAAAGATCATGGGGATGATGATTTTTTTATAACAAAAGAATTAAATGCTATTAAGAGTAAAACATTAACAAAGAGAATACTTGATGAAAATATAAGATATTTATTTGCAAGGTCCAGAAGATACGAATCTTCATATGGTAAATATCCGGAAAACTTTCTTGAATTAAAGCAGTTTATAGTTGACTATGGTAACCGTGAATATCCCGAACACCCACTTGATGAAGAGTATATTTATGATCCAGTAACCGGAATTGTGGAATATGATGATTACTTTTTGCAGTAAATCCTGTTAATCTTCAAAACATGATTTCAAAGATAAAACTGCTTAAAACCGCTGATAAATTATTGGGCAGCCTGATAATCTTTTTTGCAAAACTTTTTATTAATCCTGAAAATGAGACCCCTGAAAATATATTCAGCATTTTAATAATCAGGCCGGGAGGTATTGGTGATGCAGTTTTGCTTATACCGGCTATAAAAATCTTAAAAAAACATTTCCCCGGTTCTCATATTGATATACTTGCTGAAAAACGTAATTCCGGAATTTTCAAAAACAACCCCCTTATAACCAACCTCTATTTATATGATGATTTTAAAACAAATGGCTTATTCAAAATATTAAAAAATAGTTACCAGGTTGTTATAGATACTGAGCAATGGCATAAACTGACATCTATTGTTACATATCTGACAAAAGCACCCGTTAGAATAGGATTCTCAACAAATGGCCGTACTGGCCTATATTCTCACTCCGTTGAATATAAACAATCTGACTACGAATCCGTAAGTTTTTTAAATCTTGTTTCGGTTCTTACCGGGAAAAAACACAGGTTTAATACAAACGGTGGTTTTTTGAACATTAATATTAAATTTGAAAATGAAGAATTCTCAAATTACAAGAATCGTTTTAAATCAATTGTTGGACTTTTCACAGGTGCAAAAGTTAAGGAAAGAAGATGGGGTGTAAAGAAGTTCACAGCATTGGCTGAAAAATTAATGGCTAACAGCTTGGGGGTTGTTATATTGGGCGGAAAAGACGATCTTCACGAAACTGTAAAGATTGAAAGAATCCTGGATAAAAAAGATTATTTAAACCTGGCAGGAAAAACATCATTATTAGAAACTGTAGAAATAATTTCTAATCTCGATCTCCTGATCAGTTCTGACAGCGGGTTAATGCATATAGCATATGGAGCAGGTACCAGTACCTTGTCACTATTTGGTGCGGGTATCCAGGAAAAATGGGCACCTAAAGGTAATAATAATCATGTTATAAACAGAAACCTTGCCTGCAGTCCATGTACGAAATTTGGTTATACTCCGGATTGTCCAATCAAGGTGAAGTGTCTCGCTGAAATAAGTGTTGAAGAAGTATGCAGTAAAGCTTTGGAAATAATAGCAGATTAAATACTTAATTTAAGAAAATCCTCACCAAGAATTACCTGGGATCCGGTCTCTTTATCTATCTGCTCATATATATTTTCAGTATCACATACCGGGTACATATGCGTAAGCACTAATATTCCCGGGTTAACCAGATTTGAAATCCTTATAACATCAGACGGAGTCAGATGGCCTTTCCTTTTTAACCTGTCAGGAAGAGAACATTCAATAAGCAAAACATCGCAGTCCCGGGCAAAATCAATTAACGAATCAAAATAATCCGTATCACCTGAATACACCATGGATTTCCCTTTTGAATCCAGTCTGAAAGCCAGGCTGTTTTCTGTATGCCCGGTTTTTATTGTTGATAAATTAAATTCATCAAAATGATATTCCTGCTTATCCATTTCAGATATTTCGGTGTTACCGGGATTTAACCAGTTTCCATAAATATCCTGAATTGATTTTAGAAAGCTGCAAAATCCATGAGGCCCCCACAAGTATAATTTTTTTGTTCTTTGATTTTCTGCGGGGTATTTTGTTGCAAATAAAAATGGTATTAGATCGGCATTATGGTCGGGGTGCATATGCGTTATAAAGATATGATCTATATCAAGATAATTTTCCCCTGACTTCTCAAGTTTCCAGGTGACACCGTTTCCACAATCAAAAAGAACTTTAGTTGAATCCAGTGTAATAAGGTACCCGGATGATCCCCTTCTTCCTGAGGGTATACATGTGCCGCTGCCTAAAATTTGTATTTCCATAAATTTAGATAAAAGTTAAAATTTAAATTAAGTTTATGCAACAAATTATAACCTTAATAACAGATTTTGGTCTAAAGGACAGCTTTGCCGGAGTAATGAAGGGCGTTCTTTACTCTATCAATCCCAACATAACAATCATAGATATAAATCACAATATAGCACGTCATAATATTCAGCAGTGTGCAATAAATATAAAAAATTCCTATTCTTACTTTCCGAAAGGGACTATACATCTCGCGATTGTTGATCCCGGAGTTGGTACAATGAGGAATCCCCTGATTGTAGAGTCAAATCAGCACTATTTTATAGGACCGGATAATGGCATATTCAGTTATATATATGAAAATAATGATTGTACTGTATACAGGATCACAGCTAATGAATATTTTCTTAACACCGTGAGCAGTTCATTTCACGGCCGCGATATTTTTTCACCAATTGCTGCTAATTTATCAATAACACATAGTCCTGAAAAATTTGGAACAGTTATAAATGAATATGTTAGTATAGAATTAAAAAGACCTAAAAGAGATAATAGCAATATTTATGGTGAAATTATTTATGTAGATAGTTTTGGTAACCTGATGACGAATATTGAAAATAAAGATGTTGATTACAATGATGAAATATTTGTAAATGATATTTCAATAGGAAAATTATCCTCAAATTATTCTGATGGTAAAGCGGGCACTCTTATTGCTATTCATGGAAGTAACAGGACAATTGAGATTGCTATGAACCAGGCGAGTGCTGCAGGCAGATATAAAATATTACCATGTGTTAGAATACTAAAAACAGGCAAGAATATTAAGGTTTAAAATGAATGAACAAAAATTAGATTTTAATAAACTAGTTTCGGCTCTTCCCGAAAATCTTTTTGATTTTGTTAACCCCGAAAACCCGGTTGAAAAAAGATTAATGGTTGCCCAGGGTGCAATACCCCTTATTCCGAGTGATCTCGCACAGGTTCTTTTCTGTCTTATTTATGATAATGAAGGAAGTATTCGGGATGCAGCAAAAACATCTCTGGCTGATTTTCCTGAGCTAACAATGTCAGACATACTGGCCGATATAAGTACATCACCGGAATTCCTGGATCATATATCTAAGGAACAAAGAAATGAGGACTATATACAAGCAATACTTCTTAATACCACTACAACTGATTCCACATATGCATACCTCGCCCAAAATGAACGTTCACAGGTAAATCTTGAAATAATTGCACAAAATAAACAAAGAATAATGAGATCCCTTAATATTGTTGAGGGTTTAAGCCAGAATCCGTCCATAAGCCGCTCGACCCTGGACAGTGTTTTATCTTTTATCAGTCTCTATCTGGAAAAAGATGAAAAAATAAAAAAGTTTTTTGAAACAGATAATAAAGATAATGAAATTAATGAAGAATCAGTGGATCTTCAGGAACCGGGCGATGAATTTGAAGAGATACAGGAATCATTCCTCGATGATTTGGACATACCTGAAGAACTATTAAAAGATTACGAAGATGATCAGTTAACAGATGTTTTTCGGGATAATTTGTTAAATAAAATAAGGACACTTTCAATAGCTGAAAAAATTAAATTATCGATCCAGGGTAATATGGAAACAAGAAGGATCCTTGTAAGAGACAGTAATAGGCTGATATCCAGTGCCGTATTAAAAAATCCCAGATTAACCGACATGGAAATTATACAGATTTCGCAATCTAAAGTTGTAGACGAAGAAATATTAAGGCAGATTTCCGAAAAACGTAGATGGACAAGGCATTACCAGGTCAAGTCTTCTTTGGTACATAATCCAAAAACCCCTTCACATATTTCTCTTAATTTATTAAGGCATTTGAGGCATGTTGAATTAAAAAAAATAATGTCTGACAGAAACCTCCCTGGTGTAATAAACCAGGCGGCAAGAAAAATCATAATGGAAAAGAGATAAAAGAATCAATAATGCCCGAAAAAATAGTAATTTCTCCAGATTATGCAGGGAAAAGAGCAGATATCATATTTTCCGAACTATTTACAAACTTTAGCCGTTCGCAGATAAGAAAATATATAAAACAGGGTGATATTCTGATTAATGAGGAGCAATTTAAACCTTCAAAACTGCTAAATGGCGGTGAAATTGCTACTTTTCACATACCTGCCCCCGAACCCATCGAAGCGGAAGCTGAAAACATTCCAATAAATATTATTTTCCAAAACACAGATTTCATAGTAATTAATAAACCAGCGGGCATAGTCGTTCATGCTGGTGCCGGCGTTAGTAGCGGAACGCTTGTTAACGCTCTGCTTTTTCATTGCAGTGATTTATCAGGAATCGGGGGGAAGGTCCGGCCAGGTATTGTCCACCGCCTGGATAAGGACACTTCAGGGATAATTGTTGCAGCTAAAAATGATTATAGCCATTCTCATCTCGCTGGACAGTTCAAAGACAGGACTATCAAAAAGGAGTACCTGGCAATAGTACGGGGTGTTATAAAAGAAGAGTCGGGTTCTTTCAGCTCAATAATCGGCCGTCACAAAAACAACAGGATTAAAATGTCGAGTAATACTACAGCAGGCAGGGATTCCCTTACCGAGTGGATGGTCTTAAAGAGGTTTAGAAAAGCTACACTTGTGCGGGTTAATCCAAAAACCGGACGTACACACCAGATAAGGGTTCATTTCTCGGAAAATGGTTTCCCTTTGTTGTGTGATTCCCTGTATGGCAATAAAAAAAGTGATACTGAAGTTGATAAAAATATTAGCATTACTTTAAACAGGCATGCTCTCCATGCATATAAACTAGGGTTTAATGATCCAAGAGAAGGTAAATATTTGGAATTTACAGCAGAGATCCCCGATGATTTTAATAATGCTCTGAATTTACTGGAAAAAAATACTCAATCTAAAAAATGAAATATATTAAGTCCAATATTTTATCTAACATCCCGTCGGTAACACATGGCTTTATCTACCTTGAAAACTCATTGAACATTAATGACTTTTCAGAGAAGATGGGATTGGAGAAAATAAAGACCATAAAACAGATTCATAGTAACGAAATTGTTCATTTAAATGATGTTAACAAATATGAAAACAGCTATGAAGCTGACGCCATCGTTTCTGATCTTAAAGGATACGGGGTGGGGGTCTATACCGCTGACTGCGTCCCGATTATAATTATTGATACATACAATGGGTACTTTGGTGTGATTCATGCAGGGTGGAAGGGAACACTTTCGGGTATAACTGAAAAAGTGTCTGATTATTTAATCAGTGAGCTTGATTGTAAAAGTGAAAACATAAAAGCTGCCATCGGGCCATGTATAGAAGGCAGATGTTATGAGATTGGTGAAGAAATTGCAGGTCAGTTTGAAGCAAGGTTTAAAAACTCAAATTTTTATCTAACAAGGAAGGAAGGAACTAAATACAATCTTGATCTCAGGAAAGCCAATATTAAGCAGTTAAATAACAAAGGTATTACAAGTGTTGAAATAGTGGATATCTGTACAAAGTGTGATTTAAATTATCCCTCATACCGCAGAGATGGAAAAAATGCCGGAAGAATGTTAAGTTTTATCGGCTTTATTTAGATTTGATAAATTAATGTTATTATAATCCCTTTGTGTTTTTCAATCAGGAGGCAATTATGGTACAGATTTTGTGTTGGTTAGATACTGAAGATTACTGGCGTATGCACAATATGCATGAAAATAATCAGACACTTGATTATTATGCATACAGGTTTAGTGTAGACGATAATTCTGAAGCCCCCGATTCTATACCCGTTAATTTACTTGTTGTAGAACTAATAAGTGCCAAGATGGCAGTTGGATTTGTGCTTCCTCCTAATTATAAAATAGATAAGGAATTCCGTTTGGGATTTATTTGTCAGGAAAAGCCGGATAAGGATGTACCGCTCGAATGTAAACTCTCGGATGAAGTAAAGACTGCGCAGTATCCCGGTACTGATATAGAAAGGATAGAATACATAGGATTTACCTTGGAAAAATTTTACGAACAAAAGGATGCCAGATTTTATTTACATGATCTAAGACCACCAAAACAGTAGTCCGAATTAATTATCAGGAATTTGATATGAGTAAAAAAAATAAGATTGTATTAGCCTATTCAGGAGGTCTCGATACCTCAATTATACTGAAGTGGCTTGCCAAAGAATATGATGCTGAGATAATTGCCTATGTAGCTGATTTAGGCCAGGGTGAAGATCTTGAAGAAGTTTATAACAAAGCTTTAAAGACAGGTGCGAGTAAAGTATACGTGGAAGATTTAAGGGAAGAATTTGTAAAAGATTTTGTTTTTCCTGCAATTAAATCCAATGCTGTATACGAAGGTGTATATCTGCTTGGTACTTCACTTGCCAGGCCCCTTATAGCTAAAAGGCATATTGAAATTGCAGAGCAGGAGGGTGCTTTTGCAGTATCCCACGGTGCCACGGGAAAGGGTAATGACCAAGTAAGGTTTGAACTCACTTTTTATGCATTAAATCCGGGGATACAGATTATAGCTCCCTGGAGGGAATGGAAATTTAAATCCAGGAGTGATTTACTTAAATTTGCTGAAGAAAACGGAATTGATACGGGCATAACGGCTGATAAACCATACAGCTGTGACAGGAACCTGCTTCATATAAGCTACGAGGGAGGTATTCTCGAAGACCCTTGGGCTGAACCACCTGAAAGCATGTTTGAAATGACAGTTTCTCCCGAAAAAGCGCCGGATAAACCAACTTATATTGAAATAGAATTTTCAAAAGGCGAACCCGTGGCGATAAACGGAAAAAAATTGTCCCCTGTAGAGATCCTTGCAAATCTGAACAGTGTGGCTGGTAAAAATGCAGTCGGCAGGGTCGACCTTGTTGAAAACAGGTTCGTAGGAATGAAATCCCGAGGGGTATATGAAACTCCCGGTGGGACCGTTCTTCATGTTGCTCACCGTGCCATGGAATCACTTACTATTGACCGTGAAGTTATGCACTTAAAAGATTCTCTTGTACCTAAAATTGCCGAGCTTATGTACTACGGACTCTGGTACTCTCCGGAGATGGAGATGCTTATGGCTGCCGTGGAAGATTCTCAGAAAAATGTGGATGGAATTGTAAGGCTAAAAATTTATAAAGGTAATACCATAGTTGTTGGACGTAAATCCGATAAGTCTCTCTATTCTGAAGACCTTGCCACCTTTGAAGAAGACGAAGTTTATAACCAGGCGGATGCTACCGGTTTTATCAAGCTAAATGCACTCAGACTAAAGATGAGAAATATTTTACAAAAATAATTCATGAAATCTGAGGACTTCGATTACAACCTGCCCAAAAATTTAATAGCTGCTTATCCTAAAGATAAACGGGACGAATCCAGGCTTTTAGTTTTAAATAAAGAGAAAAAGTCTGTAGCCCATAAAATTTTTTACAATCTTACCGATTACCTTGTTCCGGGTGACCTTCTAATATTAAACAATACCAAGGTTATCCCGGCAAAACTACCTGGAATCAGGGAAGGTAAAGATGCAGAACTTCTTTTAACCAGCCGTATTAACAGCAAGGAATGGAAAGTGCTAATTACGAAACCCAAACCTGATTCTTTAATCAGTTTTTCAAGACGGGTTAATGGGAAGATTAATAAAAAACAGTCTAAATGAATGGGTAGTGATTTTTAATACGGACGCTGATGTATATATTCAGCATTATGGGAAAATGCCATTGCCCCCTTATATAGAACGTGATTCCGAGGAAAAAGACAAAGAAACCTATCAGACTATTTACGCAAAAAAAGACGGTGCAATTGCTGCACCAACAGCCGGATTACATTTTACGAAAGAACTCATGGATGATATCAGAGACCAATGTGTAGATATAAAATTTATCACCCTGCATATTGGTATTGGTACATTCAGGCCTGTTAAAACTGAAAAGATAGAAGACCACATAATGCACCAGGAATATGTTGAGATTTCTGAAGACACGTCCAGTGCAGTTAATTTTGCAAGAAAGAGTTCGAGAAGAGTAATAGCAGTCGGCACAACAGTGGTAAGGGCACTTGAATCAGCAGCGGATGAGGAAGGCATAATAAATCCTTATTCAGATTTTACTGACCTGTTTATTTACCCTCCTTATGTATACAAAATTGTGGATGCAATGATTACAAATTTTCATCTTCCCAGATCAACACTGCTTATGCTGGTATCTGCTTTCTGTGGCAAGGATATGCTTTTTAAATCTTATAATACTGCTATTAAGGAAAATTACCGCTTTTTAAGTTATGGTGATTCAATGTTTATATACTAGATCGGAGACATTTTTTGGAAATAACAATTGATAAATTAAGTTACGGCGGAGCAGGAGTAGGAAGGGTAGACGGCAAAGTGGTTTTTGTTGGCGGGGGAGTTCCGGGAGACAAATTAAAAATTAAATTAGTTGAAGAAAAAGAAAGTTACAGCAGGGCAGAGATTGAAGATTTTATTGTAAGATCAGAAAAAAGGACTGAACCTGAATGTAAATTTTTTACAAACTGCGGTGGATGTAACTGGCAGGACGTAAATTATAAAACGCAACTTATAGAAAAACAACAGATTGTTTCCGACTCACTTCAGCGGATTGGTAAACTGGCCGAATATGAACTGGATGATATTGCAGCTTCACCAAAAGAATACGGTTATAGGAACAGAGTATTATTAACGGTATTTAAAGTAAATGATGAATACAGGATAGGTTATTTTGAAGAAGGATCCGGGCAGAATATATCAATAGACAAATGTGTTATAGCCTCTGATGAAATCAACGGTGTGATTAGTGTGCTGATTAAATATTTTGAGAATAATAAAACTTTAATTATTCCATTTGATAAAATTTATCTACTCAGTAGTTATAAAAAAATTTCAATTTCCTTCCTGCAATCAGAAAAGAGCCATAAATCGGAGTCGCAGGAAATAGTACAGAATATTATTGAATATATTGAAAAGAATTTAGACGGCATCTCGCTTGACCATAGACTTGAGTTTGAGTTTATGGGTTACCAGTTCACATCAAGCCCATACCTTTTTAACCAGGCAAATTATGAAATTAATAAAGAAATAATACATACTGTTGCAGGCTGGATTGAGCCGATTAAAAAAAACAGTTTGCTTGACCTTTACTGCGGAATTGGAAATTTTTCCATTGCCCTTTCAAAAAACTTCGAAAAAATAACAGGTGTTGATTCAAGCGGTGAATCAATAAAACTTGCCAAAAGAAATGCTGATGTAAACGACCTGGTCAATATTAATTTTCTTCATGATAAATGCCGAACATATATTGAAAAACTTAAGGAAGCCCCGGATTTTCTTTTGGCAGATCCTCCACGGAACGGGATGAAAGAGCTTTTGGTGCATATAAACAGGATCAAACCCAAAAACATAATTTATATTTCCTGCAATCCCGCAACGTTATCCAGAGATTTGAAGGTGCTTACAGAATCAAACTATAATATAAACAAGATTAAGCCATTCGATATGTTTCCACAAACATATCATGTTGAAATTGCTGCCTGGCTTGAGTTAATTTAAAATAGTCTAAAAAAAGAACATTCTTTTAGCGGGTTTATTTTTTAGTATTATTTTTTGTTAATCCAACTTCCTTTATAATAAGAGAATCTAAATATTTATCAGGTAAGATTCGCGGCAGAAGCCATTCACTGATATATTTGTTTGTTATTACGTAACGGGATTTTGGTTTACTTGTTTCTAAAGCTTTTTTTACGACTGTAGAGACCGTTTCCGGTTCCAATCCTTCTCTTCCTATCTTTACAAATTCAGTTCTAAATTCATTCAGATTTTCAAAGTAATCCGTATTTTTATATTGGGAAATATCTGCTTTTTCTGCTTTATCCCAAATTTTGGTTTTTATTATTCCGGGCTCTATTAATACAACTTTTATTCCATATATATTTAATTCATACCTTAGGGCATCGGATATGGCCTCAAGTGCAAACTTGGTTGCTGAATAAGCACCTACATATGGAAATGCAATTTTTCCATTTGTTGAACTCATGTTTATAATTCTTCCCGGTGTTTTTCTTGGGGGCATAGAAGCTCCTAAGAGTGGAAGAAGTTCCTGCGTCATATTAATCAGGCCAAATACATTTACTTCGAAATGATTTTTAATTTCATCAATGGACTGGTGCATTAAAGGACCGCCAATGGCTATACCAGAGTTGTTGATTAGTCCGAATAAGTTGTTGCTGCCCAAATAGCTTTTTATTTCTTCACATGCTTCTTTTATACTATCCGGCTCAGTTAATTCACACACTATATGCTTAAAGCTATCAGGATATTTTTCATAAAACTGCACAGAATCAGATTTGTCACGGACAGTTCCAATGACAAAATATTCGCTCTTCAGCAATTCTAAAGCAATAGATTTTCCTATACCACTCGATACGCCTGTTATTACAACATGTTTCATTTTAATAACTCACCTTTTTTAAGACATTTATTACCAACTAAAGACTTGTAACATATATTGTTGAATTAATAAATATAAACATTAGTATTTAGATTATATTTTTGTGATTCTGGGAGTAAATTATGTCAACTATTGTAACCGGTGCAACAGGATTTATAGGTTCTCATATTGTAAGAAAGCTTGTTGAAAGAGGCGAGAACGTAAAGGTCCTGGTCAGAAAAACTAGTAATACTAAAAATATTGACGATTTAAATATTGAAAAAGTTTATGGTGATGTACTTAACAAGGAATCATTAGTAACTGCTTTTACCGGTTGTAATACCCTTTTTCATTCAGCCGGGCTTGTTTCCTTTAAAAGGTCAGATTACAAAAGGATGGTGGATGTAAACGTAACAGGTGCTGAAAATGTTTTATCTGCTGCGATGGAATCAGGCGTAAAAAAAGTACTCTTTACAAGCAGCGTTGCCGCAATAGGGCCTGAAACTGAAAACAGTTTAATAAGTGAAAACACAAAATTTAGTATTTATGATAAAGAAATCGGGTATATAAACGACAAGTATGATGCAGAGCAGGTGGCAAGGGATTATATTGAAAAAGGACTGCCTGTGACTATTCTTAACCCGTCTGTCGTGTTGGGGCCTGGTGATGTAAATTTGTCGAGTACGGCTTCAGTGCTTTGGTACTGTAAGAAAAAATTTCCCGGATACATGGACGGCACACTTAATATTGTGGACGTTGAAGATGTTGCAGAGGGCCATATTCTCGCAGCTGAAAAAGGTAAAACGGGCGAACGTTATATCCTTGCAAATGCGAACCTTACCGTGTTCGAATATTTTAAACTGCTTGAAAAAGTGTCGGGGATAAAGGCCCCGGGATTTAAAGTCCCGTATCTCATGGCTTATGCTACGGCATTCCTGATGGAAAGGGTGATAGGTAAATCTTTCCCAAACTATACAACAATGGACCTCGACTCTGTTATACTTTCTAAATTCAACTGGTATGTAGACAACGGTAAAGCAGTTAAGGAACTTGGTTTTACCCCAACACCAGTAGAGAATACACTCGAAAAAACAATCACCTGGTTTAAAGAAAACGGTTTATTAAGTTAACATTCTGGTAAAATTTATTTTTTCATTTAATATTTTTCATGCCTGGAAACAGTTTCGGAAGATTATTTAGAATTTCTACCTGGGGAGAGTCCCACGGGAAAGCTGTAGGAGTTGTTTTAGACGGTTGTCCTTCCGGTATAAAAATTTCTGAAGGAGATATTCAATTTGAACTTGACCGCCGGAGGCCCGGACAAAGTAAAATAACAACCCAGCGAAATGAGCCTGACAAAGTAGAAATACTATCCGGTGTATTCGGAGGTAAAACTACAGGCACTCCTATCTCCATGATTGTATGGAATATAGATGCCATATCAAAGTCATACGAAGACATAAAAGATACATACAGGCCAGGACATGCTGATTTTACCTATGACCAGAAATATGGAATTCGTGATTACAGGGGAGGCGGCAGGTCTTCAAACAGGGAAACAATCGGAAGAGTCGCAGCCGCGGCTATTGCTAAAAAAATTCTGAATAAAAAAGGGATTTTTACTACAGGTTATGTTAAGCAGATTGGAAATATAGTTGCAGAAAAACTTGATTTTAAGCAGATAGAAAAGAACGCTGTCCGGTGTCCGGACAAATTAAAGGCAAAACAGATGTATGACCTAATTGATAAAGTCAGAAAAGCGGGTGACTCAATCGGGGGTATTGTTGAAATAGTAACAACCGGTATGCCAAAAGGGCTTGGTGATCCTGTCTTTAACAAACTTGATGCAGAGCTGGCATCAGCACTTATGGGGCTTGGAGGAATAAGGGGTTTTGAAGCTGGCCTCGGATTTTCAGTTGCGGAAAAAAGAGGGTCAGAAGCAAATGATTTAATGTATAAAAAGAAAGACGGCACCCTTGGATTTAAGTCTAATAATGCCGGTGGTATGCTGGGCGGCATTTCCAATGGTGAAGACTTAATTGTAAGGATTGCAATTAAACCAACATCTTCCATCTCAAAAAAACAGATTACCGTTGATAAGAAGGGAAACAGAAAGGAACTTGTTGTAAAAGGCAGGCATGATCCGTGTCTTTGCCCCAGAGCAGTTCCTATAGCTGAGGCCATGGTTAACCTTGTTCTTGTTGACCATTTTTTAATTTCCAAAAGTGTAAATATTTAGATATTGCTTTATAAATTAAAATTAGTATTTATCCTGATTAATTAGGATCATCTGAACTGAAATTCTCCACCAAGATGCATTTGAGGTAATTTTAGCTTGAATTTAGTCAATAGAAGAAAAAGCGAAAGAAAAAAACTGGAAGGCATAGAAGTTTATTCAAGAACTGTGGGAGGATATCTTGGTAAATCAATGGATATAAGCCTCTTCGGAGTTTTTGTACTATCAGAAAGAGAATTACCCGTTGGAGCCAAGATTTTGCTTGAACTAAATTCATCAAAGAATAACTCAATTATAAAAGCCTTGGGTGAAGTAAAAAGAAATAACATAAGTTTTGCAAATGATTCTCATCAGGGAAAGGGTATGGGAATTGAATTTATACACATTTATGAGGTTTATAAGTCCAGACTACTAGAATTAATAAATAAAAATTGGGTTAATTCAGATGAATATAATTTAGGGGATTTCTTTAATATTCCAAGTGATGACCTCTTTTTCAAAACTGAATCTGCCTTTAGTTATCTTAAAGACATGGAAGCGAAGGGGTACAATCGTTACAGGACAATGCTTCTGTCATCAGTAAAAAACAGGGTTAATGTCCTGGATCAGAAGACTAATAAGGTAAAGGAAATAATTATGATGGGCAGCAGTGATTACCTAGGCCTAATTAATCATCCCAAGGTTAAAGATGCTACAAAAATAGCTACTGAAAAATACGGTATGGGCTCATCCTCTGCACCGCTTCTAGCCGGAACTTTCGACCTGCACTATGAGTTGGAAGAAAAGTTAGCTAAATTTCTTAATTTTGAAGAAGTTATTATTTTCCCCACCGGGTACATGGCAAATATGGGATGTATATCAGCCCTCGTGGATAAAGATGATTTAACAATTTTTGATTCTGCAATCCACGCAAGTGTTCTTGACGGATGTAAGTTAAGCGGTGGTTCTTTTAGGATTTTTAAGCACTCCGATATCCGTAATCTGAGTATGTTATTAAGCAAATATCAGGATAAATTTAAGGGTAAATTGATAGTTGTTGAAGGTGTTTACAGTATGGATGGTGATTTAGTCCCTTTGCCCGATATACTGGGAATTGCTAAGGAATTTGGGGCGAGAATTATGGTTGATGATGCACATGGGATTGGTGTTATGGGCAAAAATGGACAAGGAACAGTAAACCATTTCGGCCTTGATGACCAAGTGGATATTGTTATGGGTTCTTTAAGTAAATCATTAGGTTGTCTGGGGGGTTTTGTTGCTTCATCCAAAGAGGTTATACATTATCTCAGATATTTCTCCAAACCATATTTCTATGCTGTTAACCTTCCTCCCGCAATTGCTGCATCTGCGTTGGCTGCTTTGGGAATTATAGAAACCGAACCCAAGTTGATCAAACAACTTTGGAAAAATACAAATTATTTCAAAGAGAAACTTACAATTTCAGGGGTAGAATTTAATCACAGTGAGACTCCAATTTTTTCGGTTACAGTCGGTGAGGAATTAAGGCTAAAAAAAGTAAGCAAGTACATTCATGAGCAGGGGGTTTACGTTGATACTATACCCTATCCCGCTGTTCCCAAGGATAAAACCCGTATAAGGATGAGGGTCACAGCAATGCATAAGAAATCAGACCTTGATGAAGCTGTCAGCGTTATACATGACGCCCTGGATAAGTATTAAAAATATTAATTCTTAATTGCAGTTGCCGGCTCTTCCTCTCAAAGTTGTATTTCCAGAACATTGAGCAATATATATATTGACCGTATATGCAATAGTAACAGCTTCTGAAAGTGATTCCTTCATTTCTTCATAATATTTTCTGGTATTTTCCGGAGGGGAATTATTTTCACTCCACACTGCCAGAGACTTTTGCAGTTCATTATATGCTATTGTGTAATCATTAAGCTTTGATTGTATTAGAAGTAAAGACTGCATTCTTTTTTTATTTGAGCGACTTGATACTAAAGCAGCCTCAACCTGGGGGTAAAGGTCATCATATATACTGTTTGCTGTTACCAGAGCCTTTAAAAGATCAGTTGATTTTGGTGCACATGAAATACACAATATAATTAAAAAAATGTATAAAATTATACTAACATTATTAAACATTAAATTTTCCCCCATCTAACTTAGAAGTTATCTCTAATAAAATTATAAGCCGTTTTATATATTTGAAAACCCTTTATATTTTATGTATGGTCCTGTCAAAATCTTTCTGGGCAAAATATTTTAAAACCTATGATGTATTAAACAAAGTTATTCCGTACAATGAATTAATTGAGGTTCTTTGCACTAAGCTTGAAATAAAAAAAGGAGACCGTGTTCTTGATGCCGGCTGCGGAACATCTAATTTATCTGTCCGTCTTGAAAAACTGGGTGCTGATGTATTTGGTACAGATTATTCCCTGGAGGGTTTGAGAATCGGAAGATCCAAGAGCCCTGGAATAAAACTTCTGCAGAACGATTTAAACATAAATCTGCCTTTTAAAGATTGTTCATTTGATAAAGTTGTTTCATGCAACACTTTGTATTTGCTCCCAAGTGAGAACCTGACTTCTGTTTTTAAAGAATTCTACAGGGTATTAAAGCCGGGTGGAAAAGTTGTTATAACAAATCTAACAGGGGATTTTAAGCCCTACAAAATCTACTTTAATCATATCAGAAAATTTTCTATTAAATATGGGCAATTAAAAACAATAATCAGTATTATTAGCCTGATTATTCCCACTGTTAAAATGTTTTACTACGGTAGCTATATACAAAAAAATTCTAATCAGGGCTTTAATTTCTTTGAGACTAATGATCAGCAGAAGCTGCTCATCCTGGCAGGGTTTAATAATATTTCACCCCCTACAAAAGTTTTTGCCAGTCTTGGGATATTAAACACAGCAGAAAAACTGTAAAAATAAAGATATTTATGCAGATATGGATTTTAAGTTCCTAAAAGCATAATAATATTATGATGTTATAATATTACGCTTCAAAGTTAAAAATTTAATTTAAGTATTCTGGGCTAAGATAAATATGTTTTTTGAGTCAAATAAAGACAGCACTTTTAAATTATTAGCATATTTTTTATTGATTGTAGCCGTTTGCATAAGTATTTATTCCTTTTATGTTGCAAAGGGCTTTTTATATAAGCCGTTCCCGGGTTTTATCTCATACAATAATTTGGTAGTAAGTGAGGTAACAAGGGGCGGGTGGACCGGTGTTGGCAGTGGTATAGAATCATATGATATTATTAAAACAGTTCAGGACCATCCCGTTCAATCTGCACAAGAATTATACAGTTTAATCAGAGAGTTACCTCTTGGTACTGATGTTAGTTATAAGGTCTTGAGGAATAATGAATTAGTTACACTGACTGTGCCTACTATGGAGTTTAATTTAAATGATTTTCTAATTATTTACTTTCAAGTAGCCTTTGTAGGGATAGTTCTTATTATATTGGGGTTTTTTGTATACTTTAATAACCCTAAACTAATAGCCGGTAAAGTATTTCTATTAATGTGTTTCTTTGGTGGTTTCTGGTTTGTCTCAATTTTTGAGACCCATTCTACTCATACATTATACAACATCCCCTTTTTAGGCTTAATCTTTTGGCCTACATTGGGGACACATCTGTCATTTGTATTTCCAAATAGAAAAAAAATTATAAAGGATAAACCTTATTTAATTTTAGTTCCTTATGCAGTTTCTTTAATTTTAGCGATATTGATGTTTACTAAGTTTAGCAACCCTGTGTTGTGGACAAGAGTTGAGAAGTCTATATGGGTCTATATTTTTATTGGCGGTTTTATTATTACAATAAACACCCTTTTTAGTTATCTCTATTCAATAAAACCAATAGATAAACAAAGATCGAAGATTGTACTTATCGGCTCATTTTTTGGTTTTTGCGTACCTGCGTTAGTTGCAATGTTAATGGTATTTTTCAAAATCTCTAATCTGAATTCTCTGGTAGGTTTTGTTTTAATCTTTCCAATATCAATCGCTTATGCTATTGTAAAACACAAACTATTTGATATTCAAGAATTAGTTCAAAAAGCCTTGGTATATGGTCTTTCCAGCGGTGTTGTAGCGTCTTTATTTATTTTACCCCTGTTTTTATTAAACCTGAAGGTTTCAACTGAAAATTTATGGAAGAACCCTGTGTATCTATTGCTTTTAAGTATTGGGGTTATTTTGATAATTAATCCCCTTCAAAACTTGATCCAGCGGTTTGTTGATACATTATTTTTCAGAAAAAAATATGATTATGCCACGACAATTACAGAATTTAGTGACAAATTATCATCGTTATTGAGCATAAGTGAAATTTCAAATGAATTGATGTACATAGTCAATAAAACCCTGTTTGTAGAAAAAGGGTATTTATTCGTAATTGACAAGGATACGGGATCTTTCGAGTTAACTTCTTCAATACCTAGAGAGAATTTTAATAAGGAACAGGTTAAATTCAAAATATTTGATGGCTCTAATCCATTGGTCGAATTCTTATACAAAAATATGAAGGAAATTTTTGTGGAAGATGTAATTTCTGAAAATCAATATGCCCAAAAAAGAATAGATTTATTAAAAACTTATGCTGATTTTAAATCTTCTTTAATAGTACCATTATTTTTTAAATCTGATTTGTTAGGAATACTGCTGCTTTCAAATAAAAAGTCAGGGCAGATGTTTACAACCGAGGATATTAATTTTATCAGGACAATAAGTAACCAGGTTGCTATATCTCTTGAAAACTCGTTCTCCTTTGAACTTATTCAGGGCTACGCCAATGAGGTTGAAGAAAAAAACAAACAGCTAAAAAATGTACAGGCCCAGCTGATTCAATCGGAAAAAATGTCTGCAATAGGTCACCTTGCTTCAGGAATTGCCCATGAAATAAGAAACCCCCTAAATATAATTGAAGGTGCAAGGTATTATCTTTCTTCACTTATAACTAATGGCAGTGAGAACGTTGTTGCACAGGAATATCTCGAATATATTCAAAATGAAGTTGTTCGTACAAACAGGTTAATTGATTCCCTCCTGGATTTTTCTAAGTTTCAGGAAACTAATATTGAAAACATAAACGTTAACAACGTTGTAGAAAATGTATTAATATTATCTAGGAAACAGTTAAGCGACAGTAATATTAAAATAAAAAAGAATTTAGAGGAGAATTTGCCAACACTTAAAGGAGATTCTAATCAATTATGGCAGGTTGTAATAAATTTATTAATGAACTCTGTACAGGCTATAAATTCTATACCCGATATGAAGGGTGATGGAGAAATAGTGGTCGAGACAGGGATTTATACTAAACCTGACATTAATTATCTGGATCATCTTTATTTAAAAGTAATGGACAATGGGTGTGGTATTAAGGAAAAGGATCTCTCCAGCATATTCGATCCGTTTTATACAAACAAGCCTGATGGCACTGGACTTGGGCTTTCAGTTAGTTATAAAATTGTAGAAGCCCATAGCGGCAGTATGCTTGTAACGAGTGAAGTAGGAATTGGTACAAGCTTTATGGTTGAATTACCCGTGGTCAACCGGTTTAGTGGAGAAGTGATTAATGAACAAAAAGAAAATCTTAATAGTTGATGATGAGCTTTTAATCCTCAGAATAATTAGTGATATCCTGGGCAAGGAAGGTTATGAAGTTAAGACTGCAATCAACTATTTTAATGCATCCCAGTTGCTGGACGGAGAGAAGTTTGATGTTGTGATAACTGATATCCGTATGCCGGAAAAAAGCGGTATCGACCTTCTTACGCATGTTAGAGAAATCAATTCTGATATTCCCGTTATATTAATGACGGGATTTGCTACACTTGAGACTGCTGTTGAAGCTGTAAAGCAGGGAGCATTTGATTACCTTACAAAACCGCTTGATTTTAATAAATTAAAAAGAATTGTTTCTCAGTCCATAGAAAGATTCAATCTGCTTTCTTCAAACAAAAAACTTGTTAGGGAACTTCAGGAAGTAAACTCCAACCTTGAAATCAAAGTTAGTGAAAGAACAAGGGAACTACTAAATATTTTGCATAGTGCAAATGAAAGCATTGTTACTACTGATAATGAATTAATTATAAAAACCGTAAATCCAAAAACTATAGAAATATATGAAAAGGACTGTGTCGGTAAAAAACTCGACGAACTGATTGGCGGTATAAATTATGAAACTATAATTCCTAAAATTTTAAAAAACTCTTCATATATAACAAAACATGAAGTTAAGTATGGAGAAAAACACCTGGAAATAAGTTTGTCTCAACTTGTTGATTTTGATACAAAGGAATCATTTGGTGTGATAGTAATTACAGATGATATAACAGAAAAGAAAAAACTTGAAATCCAGCTGCTTCAATCAGCAAAGATGTCTGCAGTTGGCCAGTTGGCAGCAGGTGTAGCACATGAATTTAACAATGTATTATCCGGTATAGTCGGGTACACGAGTCTCGCCATGTCGAGAAATGATGTTGAGAAAATCCGTGAAGATCTTAATGTTGTGGAAAAAGCATCAAACAGGGCGATAGAGGTTGTGAGGAAATTGCTTGCATTCTCAAGACAAAAAGATGAAAAATATATACTTAGCAATATTGATGAATTAATAGATGATTCACTATCACTTGTTAATAATACTCTCAGCAAAGAAGGCGTTAAAATTATCAAACATTTTGGCAAGACACCCCCTGTAAAAGTAAATCAAAATGAGATACAGCAGGTAGTTCTCAATATGGTGATTAACGCTAAACACGCAATTGACGAAAATTTAGAACTATCATATGAAGACAAAGTTATAGGTGTTACAACAGAAGCAGTTGATGGATTTGTAAAAATGGATATTTCAGACACTGGCATTGGTATACCACGTGAGAATATACCTAAAATATTTGAGCCATTTTTTACAACAAAAGACAGAAACAGTAAAGAGCCCGGGACAGGACTTGGCCTGCCGATTACTTACGCAATTATAGAAAGGCACGGCGGCAGTATTGATGTAGACAGTGAAATAGGTAAAGGGACCACCTTTACAATCTGGATTCCTTTTGACCAGCCATTTTCAAATGGCAATGTTCCCCAGATCATGGATATGGATAAAAAAGAACAGATTGAATCGACCCGAAAAGCAAACATTCTTGTAGTTGATGATGAGCTTTATATCGGAGATCTAATCAGGGATTCTCTTAAAGACCAGGGCCATAATGTTACTGTATTAAATAATGGTGAAGAGGCAATAGAAAAATTTAAGGAACACCATTTTGATATTGCATTTGTTGACTACATGCTTCCCGGATGCTCGGGGCTTGAGGTAATAAAACGTATAAGGGGACATAATCCGCATACTTCTCTTATACTGATTACAGGTAGTGTAAATTCCTCTGTTGCTGAATCAGCCGTGGTAGAAGGTGCAACTTCTTTTTTACAAAAACCCTTTACATTTGACCAGATCAGAAATGTAGTTTCAACTGCAATTGGTCAAAACAACTAATTCTTTAATGAGTAAAATCTTCAATATCTATGCAGATAATGATAATGTCTATTCAGGAAACTTCAGCGAAATTCCGCCCGAACATAAAGAAAAAATTACAGAAGCATTAGAAGAATGGGGAGATATTCTTAGTAAAGGCGGCCTAAATGAAACGATTTACTCACTGTTGTTCTGGTATAGTGAAAAGGTTTTCATTTGTAGTAAATGCAATGTAAAATCAAAGGAAAACAGTAATTGTAATTCCTGCGGTGAGATGCTTTCAGAATCATTTGTGCATGAACGTAATGAAAAAATTGACAACCTGCTAAACTACTTAGGAATGTTAACACGGCTGGAGATTGTATAAATTATGAAATTAATTGTAAAAGGCCAGGTCTTTCCCAAGGTATGGAAAATTGCCGACAGTATAAAAAAGCTGAGGGATGAAAGAAAACAGGTAAACCTTGGTGCATCATCAGTTGGCATTTCGGTATACGAAGTGGAGCTTCCTGAGTCATCGAAAATATCGGGGAACTTCATTCACACACCGCAGGGTGTAAGGCTTTACTTTTTTGAAGGCAATCAATACGGGATCGATTATCTTATTTCTGAAATAGATAGCGACCCCATTACCTCAAAACATTTTAACTAAATCTTTATTTACCGAGTAATTCGGTTGCTTTTGTAACTCCTGCCCCAAATTTAAAGTCGTGTCCAAGAGATTTTAATGTTGATTCAATTGCTGAAATAATTGCTATTGTATCAGTTGCTTCAATATCACCGATATGTGAGAATCTGAATATCTTACCCTTGGCCTGGTCCTGCCCGCCGGCAATTGTCATTCCAAAGTTTTCTTTTAGTCCTTTTACTATTGGCCCAGCTCCAATTCTTTCCGGTGCAATACCAACAGTAAGTGCAGTGCTGTGTGATTCTTTGGCAAAGAGACTTAAATTCATGGCTTTTAGTGCCTCTCTTGAGGCATGTGAAAGATTTGAATGTCTATTATGTAAACTATCAAGCCCTTCGGATCTGAATCTTTTTAGAACTTCATTAAGTCCTATAATAAGCGTTACAGCAGGTGTCCAGGGAGTTGTATTCTTTTCTGCGCTTTTTAATGCTGCCTTAAGATCAAAATAAAAATTAGGAAGGTCTGAAGTCTCACTGAATTTCCAGGCTTTTTTACTTAGTGCTATAAAAGCAAGCCCGGGTGGAAGCATAAAAGCTTTTTGAGAACCACCGACCAACACATCTATTCCAAGTTCATCAAAGTTAAGCGGAAATACTCCAACGCCGGTGATGCCATCTACAATCAAAATAACGTCGTCTCTTTGGTTTGTAATTTTAGCAAGTTCGTCAGTTGGGTGTTTTATACCAGTAGATGTTTCACTTGCCTGGACTAATACGGCTTTTATTGTCGGATCATTATCGAGGGCCTCTTTTACCGAAGCAGGGTCTACGGCTGTTCCCCATTCAACAACTATCTCTTCGACTTCCAGGCCATAAGCCTTGGCGATTTTTCCCCACCTTTCTCCAAATTTACCGCCGTTAATTACCAGGACTTTATCGCCTTTTGACAATGTATTAACTATAGCAGCTTCCATTGCACCTGTGCCGGATGAAGCAAGCACAAACACTTCTTCTTTTGTCTGGTAAATATATTTTAATCCATCCCTGACATGTTCGAAAATACTTTCAAATTCAGAGGTCCTGTGATGAATTATTGGTTTAGCCATTTCTATTAATACTTCACTTGGCACTGGGACCGGGCCCGGTGTAAATACATATTTTTTCACGATAATTTCTCCCTAATCAGAGTTGTTAAAATTGAAGAAGCGACTAATCTACCTTACATCGGGTGGAAATCAAACTTTGATTGCTATTCCAACTGCGGATATTATATATTTTATTTCTTGAGGAAGAATTTAATGAACGAAGAAGCAAGATACGATATAAAAGAGCTTAAAATCAGAATAAAATCCATTGGAGACTCTCTTTGACCTTCCTGGTAAAAAATTCAGAATAAATGAAATAGAGTCTATGTCCGGTGAAACTGATTTCTGGGACGACCGTAACAAAGCCCAGTCCATACTAAAAGAACAGGCGTCCCTTAATGATTCTGTTCAAAGCTGGCAACAGCTCAATAATGACCTTGATGATGTAGAGATCCTTCTTGAACTATCCAAAGAAGAAAGCGATGAAGAGCTAAGGGCCGAGGCACGTCAGAAATATCATGAAATTCTGGAAGCTGTAGAAAAATTCGAATTTAAAAAAGTACTAGGCGATATAGATGACATCCGCAATGCGATAATATCTATAAATTCGGGTGCCGGCGGCACAGAAGCACAGGACTGGGCAGACATGCTTTTTAGAATGTATCTGAGATATGCCGAGGGTAATGGCTTCAAGACTCAAATACTGGATCTGCAGGACGGAGATGAAGCTGGAATAAAAAGTGCTACAATAATTGTTGATGGTGAATACGCCTATGGTTATATGAAAGGAGAAAGCGGTGTTCACAGGCTTGTTAGAATTTCCCCATTTGATTCCAACAAAAGAAGGCATACATCCTTTGCCTCTGTATATGTTACACCAGAAGTAGATGATTCAATCGAAATAAATATTGATGATAAAGACCTTCGAGTGGATACTTTCCGTGCAAGCGGCAAAGGTGGGCAGCATGTAAATAAGACCGATTCTGCAATCAGGATAACACATATGCCAACCGGTATTGTTGCCAGTTGTCAGAATGAAAGGTCCCAGCATCAGAACAGGGCAAATGCAATGAAGATATTAAAAGCAAAGCTTTATGAGCTGGAACGTGAAAAGCAAAAAGATCTGCTGGATGAAAAAAATGCTACGAAAATGGAGATTGGCTGGGGTAGCCAGATAAGGTCATATGTACTTCACCCTTACAGAATGGTAAAAGACCACCGTACAAATTTTGAAGACAGCAATGTAGATGCTGTACTTGACGGGAAACTGGAAAAACTTATAAAAAGTTATCTGCTGTTTAATTCTTCGGAGAATCAAGTTTAATAATCATATTCGGAGTCAAAATTGAAAGTAGGAATAATAGGGAAAAGAAATAATACAGAAGTTTATAATATTGTTAGAGATCTTGTTAAGTGGCTTGAGGAAAAAAGGGTCGAATACCTTGTTGATAGTGAACTGGGTAAAAGTCTCAAACTCGATAATACCGTAAAACAGGCTGATATACCGAAACATGTGGAGCTCGTAATAGTTTTTGGCGGTGATGGTACATTCCTCAGTGTTTCAAAACAGGTCAATAAGTATAATATTCCGATCCTTGGTATTAATTCTGGCGGCCTGGGGTTTTTAACCGAGTTTACTTTAAACGAGTTATACCCCATCATGGAAAAAATTATTGGAGATGATTATGAGATTGAAGAAAGGGGTATGCTCTCTGCATCTGTATACAAAAAAAATAAGAAATTTGGAAGTTACACTGTATTAAATGACCTGGTAATTAATAACGGCAAAGTTTCAAGAATAATAGACCTGGCGATTTATGCAGAAGGGAATCTTATAACCACCTTTAAAGCAGATGGTATTATATTTTCCACCCCGACAGGTTCTACAGCATATTCACTTTCTGCCGGCGGGCCAATCGTACATCCCACACTACCCGTGACCCTGATTACTCCGATCTGCCCCCATATTCTGACAAACAGGCCACTTGTTGTTTCAAATGAAATGGAGATAACTGTAAAAGTATTAACAGTGGGAAGTTCTTATCTGACTCTCGACGGACAGGAAACTGTTAAGGTAGAGCTCAATGACGAAATCAAATTAAAAAAATCTGACTCGACTGTAAAATTGATCAAATCACCATTCAGGGACTACTTTTCTATCCTGAAAACAAAACTTATGTGGGGGGAAAGGTATGGCAGACTCAACGGATCGTAATTTCCTTCATGACTGGGTCATAATGACAATCTCTGAAAAATACTCCCGGCTTTATACCAAAATTAATATTAATCCCGGCGAAGAACAGAACTTTGAATTTAACGGGACATATCCGGATGTGGTGTTTATTAATTACGAACAGGTTACCCAGATCGTTGAAGTAGAGATGGCAGATAACATTAATGAAGACAGGATTGAGCACTGGAAAAAAATGTCAGATCTTGGTGCCCAGTTGGTAATCCTGGTACCAAAGGGATCAGAAAAGAAAATGAGGAATATATCTTTTGACAGCGGCCTTGCTGCAAAGGTAAAGATTGGCACTTTTGATGTTGATATAAAGATCTGATGTTTTCTATTTATTGGAATGAAGGTAAGTCCTAAAGGGTAAAGTCCACTTTAATCTCTCCTAGTAATATTTGCGTATACTATTCCGACTATTCTAATCTAATCGAACTTTTAAGAATAATGCATTTGTGAGCAAGAAATGGAGAGCAGTGCTGTAATAAGGCATTTGTCGGTGGTTCAAATCCACCCGTCGCCACCATTTCAACTGTCTTTATTGAGTAAAGTCTCTTCTACAATCCCAGAACAATCACAAAGTCTATGAAAGTATAGATTTTATTGAATTATTTCAGTGAATTGCTATTGGGTAGCAGTGCCTAACGTAGGCATTTGTCACCGGTTCAAATCCAGTCACCCCGACCAATAATTTCAGTTACTTATATATATCCATACCCAAAACATATTGTGATTATAAGATGTTAAATAAGTCTTAGCTTATTAAACCCAAAAGAAATTTTATTATA
>PVMK01127254.1_pt1 | contig 50895 bp, 54 predicted proteins | sample 1853481 | NCBI WGS metagenome assembly PVMK01 (sample SAMN08533507, study PRJNA380276) | Marine sediment metagenome, whole genome shotgun sequencing project.
ATTACTCCGCGACATTGAAAAAGCTTTCGACTGGTTGGAACGTGGGGCCTAAACGCTGAACCATCAGTTTAGAGCTTTACCAATTATCAGTTTGTACAATCAGCCTGCTTTCTGGAATCACCCCCGGTTCCAGGCGATTCTTGAAAAGATGAACCTTGACGATGCCTCGGTGGCAGAGGCGAGGGAGGCCATGGCTGGTCTGTAGGACCAGAAACCGTCAGTGAGTTGAATGTCTGCTTATTAGCCGGGTACCGCCATCACTTGAATTCACGGCAACGTTCGCTACGGGCAAGCGGCCTAATTCGATGTAGTCGTTAGCGCTTGTAACGCTTGCGGTAAGGGGCGATGAAATTGCGCATCAATTTTTGCGTCCCAGTGTGCAACGCGCAACACTTGACCGCATTGTTCTTCCGTGATTATTTATTCTTCATGAAGTATGTAAGTATCAATTCGCCATCGTGTTTGACAGACCAGGATTTATATCCCTTGGATCGCATAACTTCGATTCCCGGTGCTGGAAGGAAAGTAGTTTTTAGTTCGATAATGTCGCCTTTTGCCAACTTTTTTGCTCCTCTTAGTATTGGACCCAAAGGCATTTCATTGCTTTTGCTCTCTTTCTGCTCATCTATTCTCAGCGCAACTTTTTCTTCTTGATACCATTCTGGCTCATCAGTAAAGTAACTTACGTCATCATAGGTTTCTTGACTGGGAGGCTGTCCTACATGCTCTCGTAAAATATTTACTAGATGATTTAGAGGAACGCCACCTACAGCAGAAGCCTGTTTTAAAGTGGCAATCTTGGCAACCGATCGTCTCAGAATTGGATTTCTTAATTTTTTGAATGGTGGAGCAATATCTATTAAAACATCTTCTAGCTCAGGATATGCCTTAAGAAGATTGTAGACAGTAACTGAAGGAGTAATCTCCAATTTATGACTTTTCATTCCAGGTTCCTGAAAACATAACCGTGGAATACGGGGCCTACATCCCTATATCTATTTATAGGGCCCCCTGGGTTGGTAAAAGATAATTCTTTTAGTTCCATGCGCTTATATATTTATCTGCATCTTCTAACCATTATCACCATAGTACACTTTTTGTTTTTCAATATCAGATGTGGGCGGGTACACATATCACAATGACCGCTTCCCGCTACAATCCGGCGGTTCATCTGCGATTCGCCATTGACGGCAATGGGCACAGCTGCCTTAGTCCGTTGTATAATCATTGTCGAATAAGAACGGTCACATGAGTTTAGATAAATTTTTCACCCACACCTGACAGCAATGAATAGAAAGAGCTTGAGAGGGAAAACATATCATGACCCGACTTCGCCAAATTATTAATGCGTCAAAGTTGGGGGAACACGGATTACGGTTGATTGGTACCACTGACATTGACGGTAAGGGAACGACACATGAAATCGCTGACGTTGATCCCATTGTGTTGTTTGATTTTATAAAAATTAATACTCGTGACGAGTTGCCGTTTCGACCGCATCCACACCTTGGACTTACCGCAATGAGTTTTCTCCCTGTCAATGGGACCTGGATGGCATGGGACAGTTTAAAAGGAGAGGATGAGGCGCGTCTTCATGCTGGTGGGTTGTATTATGTTCATGCTGGATCCCCCGCATTTCATCATGAATTCCCTTCACCAGAATCTGTAGCTGCCGATATAGATGTGGAATTTGTACAGTTGGTGTGGAATTCTACCGATGAAGAGGACGTCAAAACGGTTATTATTCAACCAGAGGACGTGCCCGTCATCACATCGGAAAACGCTACCATACGTGTGTTGGCGGGTGAGTTCTGTGGTGTTAAATCCGTTCAACCATTCACTCACCGAAAAATAATCTATGCGTACATTCAATTGCAGCACGGGAAGGCGGTGGACTTGCAGGTGCCGTCATCAATGAGAGGAATATTGTTCGTCATTGATGGCAATTTGAATGTGAATGATGTGATCGTAGCTGAACAACAAATGATGATCCTGGGCGACGAGGACCAAACGTTATCCATTACTAATCCGGGCACGGACAGCGTTAGCAGGTTTATTATTGCTGCCGGTGAACCACTAAATAAACCATTTTGTAAATTGATTGGATTAGGGGGATTTATCATCGGAAAAACTGAAGAGGAGGTAAGAAGACAAATGGAAGAATTTACCGTGAAAGCGGAACAGCTTAAAACGGAAATACCGCAATATTTCCCGGCACAATATCTTTGAATCAGCAATACTTAAACGATTACTTTCCCGATCAGTTTGCAGCGCTCCGATGTGGGCTCACAGCAACCGCGACCACTGCTTAATGATCCTTGCACCCGATAAATCCGGAGGATGGAATGCACCAAATAACAACTGAGTCTTCTTTTCGAAATGCAGCAGCTGCTTCGTTGCTTGCTTTATTCGCATTGAGTGCTTGTGACCAGGCTCCCGAGCAGGCTGCTGAGTCGGCGGCGTCTGAATCACCTGCCGTACCCGCAACAGTCGTATTGTACGAGGGTGCGCGTCTTATAGTGGGCGATGGTACAGATCCGATCGAGAACGGCGCATTCGCCGTCGACGGCGGCCGGTTCATCGCAGTGGGCGCGGCGGGTCAGGTGTCGGTCCCGGCTGGCACACCCCGCGTTGACCTGGGCGGCATGACCGTGATGCCCGTAATAAGCGACGCACACGTGCATATGAGCACCACCCGTGAGGCGCTCATCGACGACCTGCAGCGGCGTGCGTACTTCGGTGTAGGCGCCGCTGTGAGCATGGGATCTGATGGTCCCGACGCACCGCTGGAATTACGCGACGAGGTGATTCCGGGCGCGGCGCGGTACCGATCCGCCGGACAGGGCATCACTTCCCCCGAGCCGGGGCGCCGGGTAGTTCACTGGGTGACGAGTGAAGACCAAGCCCGGCAGGCGGTGCGGGACGAGGCCGCTCGGAACGTTGACCTGATCAAGATTTGGGTGGATGACAGAGATGGACAGTACGAGCAGTTAAGCCCCGAGATCTATGGTGCTGTAATCGAAGAAGCCCATGAGAATAACCTGAGAGTTGCGGCACACATTTTCGATCTTGTGGATGCGAAGGGTCTGTTGCGCGCTGATGTTGATATTTTTGCACACGGCGTCCGCGACCAGGATATTGACGATGAGTTCGTTCAGCTTGCTCGAGAGCACCCCGATGTAGTGCTGGTTCCAAACTTAGGCAGTCGTGACGTAGCAACGGATCTAAGCTGGTTAACGGGCTCCATGCCAGACGACGAACTGAATGCGGCGTTTGAAAGTAATATCGATCGCCCTGAGATTCAGGAGGCTTTTGCCATCCAGGCCCGCAATCTGGTCCGGCTCAACAATGAGGGCATGACCATCGCGTTCGGCACCGACGGAAACACGCCGTGGGCGGCTCACGTCGAAATGGAGGATATGGTGGCGGCGGGGATGACGCCCGCTCAGGTTCTCGTGGCAGCCACACGTAACGCAGCGGCAGTTCTGGGTCTGGCCGATATAGGCACCCTGGAAACAGGCAAGAGTGCCGATTTCATCGTACTTGAGGCGAATCCGCTCGACGACATCACGAACACACGCCGGATTGTGTCGGTGCATCTGCGTGGCGAGGAAGTAGACCGTGCTGGCATCAGCGCTCGATGGCGCGGCGCTGGTGCAAATTAACTGGCCCTGATTACACCGGTGTTCGTAGCGTAACAAACTCCTCGGCCGTGCTGGGGTGAATCCCTACCGTTGCGTCAAAGTCGGCCTTTGTTGCTCCGGCCTTGACGGCAATGGCAATCCCCTGGATTATCTCGGCGGCCTCGGATCCCACCATATGTGCACCGACCACCTTGTCTGTATCCTTGTCTACGATCAGCTTCATCAATGTGCGTTCTGTGCTGGGTGTCAAAGTGTGCTTTAGCGTGCGGAACTCAGAAAGATATATGTCAACATTGCCGAATAACTCCCGCGCCGTGGCCTCGGTGAGGCCTACTGTCGCCACACTGGGTTGCGAGAATACCGCCGATGGGACATCGTCGTGGTCCGGGCTGCGGGAGATGCCGCCAAAAATCGTATCAGCGAAGCAATGACCCTCCATTGTCGCCACCGGGGTCAGTGCTATCCTGTCGGTCACGTCTCCAACCGCAAATATATTGTCAACATTCGTACGCGAGTAGTCGTCGACCCGGATCTCTTCACGCTCGCCGAGGGCTATGTCGATTCCCTCCAGGCCCAGGTCTGAGGTGTTGGGTATTCGCCCGACGGCGAACATTACCTGGTCGACGGTTATTTCGCTGTCATCGCTCATTGTCACCTTGCGCCGCCCGGATTCCAGCAGCTTTATGTTTGTAACGACATGATTGTGTTGGACCTTAATGCCTTTTTTCTGTATCTCTGCTTCTAAGTGGCTGCGCACGTCTTCATCAAAACCGCGAAGAATCTTCGGGCCGCGGTATAGCAACACGGTGTCAGTGCCGAGGCCATTAAAAATCCCGGCAAATTCTACCGCGATATATCCCCCCCCGAGTATCAGGATATCGCCGGGCTGCTTGTCGAGGTGGAACACCTCGTTAGAGGTAATGGCGTGCTCTATGCCGGGGATATCCGGCATAAACGGCGCGCCGCCGGTGGCGATCAGTATCTTGTCCGTGGTATATCGTTTACCGGCGACATTGACGGTATGTTTATCAATCAAACGGGCCCGACCGTCGAGTACCGCGACGCCGGCATCGTTCAGCAGTTTGATATAGATGCCGTTCAGGCGGTCGATCTCGGCATCCTTGTTCCGGATCAGCGTAGACCAGTCAAAACGTGGCGTTCCTGTTTCCCAGCCATAGGAGACGGCATCTTTGAAGTCTTCCGCGTAGTGAGAGGCATAGACCATTAACTTCTTTGGCACGCAGCCCCTGATCACGCATGTTCCGCCGTATCGGTACTCTTCGCAGATAGCGACCCGTGCGCCGTGCCCGGCCGAGATACGTGCCGCCCTTACTCCGCCGGACCCGCCGCCGATAACGAACAGGTCATACTGATAATCATTCATAGGAAATTGCTTTCATGTCGTTCAAGGGCTCCCTGGGTGTACTTTTCGCGGAACAAATAAAAAGGCCTCCCGAAGGGAGGCCCTGATTATATCAGCTTGAATCCTGCCTTTTTTCGGTCAGGCCTGAAGATGATTCTTCATTTTTTCCATGGCGCGCTTTTCAATCTGGCGAATGCGTTCCGCGGAGACACCGTATTCGTCTGCGAGGTAATGCAAGGTAGGCTTTTCCTCACCGAGCCATCGCCGCTGCACGATATCGCGGCTACGTTCATCCAGGCTGCTTAATGCCGCGCCAAGATTGCTATCACGCTCCCGGGCAGAGTCCGCCGCCATGACGAGGCTCTCGGGGTTATAACGCATGTCGGGCAGGTAGCCGGAGGGTGACGGTACGTATTCGTCATCATCGGCGGCAATACCGTCAAACGAGACATCCGTACTGCTAAGGCGCCCTTCCATCTCACGGACCACCTTGACGGGGACATCGAGATTGTCGGACAGGGAGTGAACCTCGTCTTCAGTCAGCCACTCCAGTTTCTTCCTTGACTTGCGAAGATTAAAGAAGAGTTTGCGCTGCGCCTTTGTGGTGGCGACCTTAACGATCTTCCAGTTTTTGAGCACGTAATCATAAATCTCCGCCTTGACCCAATGGACAGCGAACGATACCAGCCGAACACCTCGTTCCGGGTCAAAGTTTTTTACCGCCTTCATCAGGCCGATATTGCCTTCCTGAATCAGATCGGCAAGCGGAAGCCCATAGCCGGTAAAACCCTTCGCCACTCGTACGACATGGCGCAGGTGGGAGACAACGAGTTCACGCGCTGCTTCCAGGTCACCATCCTCGTGATAGCGTACTGCCAGCAAGTGCTCCTGCTCGGGGGTCAGGATGGGGGCATCATTCGCGGCCTGGATGTAGGCAGTCAGGCTGCGGGCCTGGGGCATGTCTACAGCAATGGACATGATCTGGTTCATAACGTCCTCCTGTATCGGTCAGAATTACTCAAAATATACAGATATTTTAGCACTCATTGGCATAGAGTGCTAACAAATATAGAATTAATTAATTAAAACAGTATGTTACCGACATTTTTATACGGTGTAGTGACTATTTTGGCTCGATTTCTCGCAAATGACGGGAGACCGACCAGCGCGCGGCCAGCCATCCCAGGCCGCTGCCCGCGGCGATCAACAGGCCGAACTGATGCAGACTCAGCGCAGAGGTGCGAAACCCGCTGCCATAGGCCAGCATCAATTGTGCCACCGGCTCTTGCAGGAGGCCCAGGATCACGAGATTAACCAGCCAGGCAACGATCGCACCAGCCAGGCCCAGCAGGAACCCGTTGTACAGGAATGGCCGCTGGATAAACTGGTCCGTGCCACCAATCAGCTTGATGATCTCGATTTCGTCCCGGCGGTTCAGTATCGCGAGTCGAATCGTGTTACTGATAACCAGCACTACTGCAAGCGCCAGCAATACACCGACAACATACACACAGCGTGTGAGCAGCATCAGGATGGAGTTGAATCGCTCAATCCACTCAAGATCAAGCGAAACCTGCTCCACGGCTGTATCTGCCCCTATTATGTCGACCATGGCATTCAGTGCCTCGGTTGTTTCCAATCCACGTTCCGGCAGTATCAGCAAAGACGTCGGCAACGGGTTCGAATCCAATTCATCCAGCACGCTACCGAGTCCGGACAGCAGCTTGAACTCTTGTAGCGCCTGCTCTGAAGTGATGAGTTCAACCTGCGAAATTCCGTCGAGTTCCCGGATACGCTCCACGAGTTCCAGTGCCGATTGTTCCGAGGCGCCCCGTGACATGAAGGCAGTGATCTGTGGGCGACCCTCCCAACTCTTACCCAGGTTTTCCGCGTTCCCGATCAGAATGAACAAAAGTGTGGGCAGCGCAAGGGTGATTGCGACTACGCCGATACTCATCAGCGTTGAACTGGGTGTCTTTGCCAGCTGTCCCAGGGTCGCGAACAGCACTTGCATGTGTCGAGTGAAGTAACCGCTGATCATGGTTGCCAGCTTCCTTCATCCGGCGCGGATAACCCGGATTCCACATCTTCTGTATCCAGACGCCCGTGGTCAAGGTGCAGAACGCCCCGGTTCAATCGTTGCACCTGCTGCAGATCATGTGTCGCTACCAGTACTGTCACACCGACATGGTTGAATTCGACGAACAAATCCATGATCTCGTTGGACAGTTCGGCATCAAGATTCCCCGTGGGTTCATCCGCCAGCAAAACCAGGGGTCGGTTAACCACCGCCCTTGCGATACCAACCCGTTGTTGCTCACCTCCGGAAAGGGTAATCGGGTACAGCTTTTCCTTTTTTAGCAAGCCCACCTTGTCCAGGGCCGCACGGACCCGCTTGTCTACATCCCTTCGCCCGGCGCCTTCCACGATCAGTGGCAGCGCGACATTGTCAAATACTGTGCGGTCGTAGAGAAGCTTGTGATCCTGGAAAATTACTCCTATTTTTCGTCTGAAAAAGGGAATTTTTCTACGCCTGATTCGCGACAAATTTTGTTCGTTGACAATGATTTGTCCGCTGTTTGGCCGTTCGATGAGCGTGATTAACTTGAGAAGTGTACTCTTACCGGCGCCGGAGTGACCCAGGAGAAAGTTCATATCTCCCTTTTCCACATTGAATGAAACCTGTCGGAGCGCATCATGGCCGCCCGGGTAGCGTTTGCTGACTTCACTGAACCGGATCATGTGAAATCCCGGTCCCCTGTCAGCAAATCTCCCGGTACCAGGGCATCAGCGTATTCCATCGCCTGGAAGGGGCGCAGATCTTCGAAGGCCTCGCCCACGCCGACAAATCGAACCGGAATTTTGAACTCTCCCGTAATGGCAACGAGAATCCCTCCCCTTGCAGATCCATCCAGTTTTGTAACAATAATGCTGTCCACACCCAGGGATTGGTGAAAGTTTCTCAATTGAGAGATTGCATTCTGACCGGTGCAGGCATCGATGACCTGCATAACTTCGTGCGGGGCGCCCGAAACTATTCCGGAAAGGACTCGTTTCATTTTTACCAACTGTTCCATCAGATCAGTCTGGGTATGCAGTCTCCCGGCGGTGTCGATAATCAGGGTGTCAATCTTGCGGGCCAGCGCGGCAGTCAGGGCGTCATGTGCGACTGCCGCGGCATCGGCCCCGTCGGCTTGCGCTATCACCGGTATTTCAAGCCGCTCTCCCCATTCGCGTAACTGGCTCACAGCGGCGGCACGGAATGTGTCGGCAGCAGCCAGCATAACCGACTGCCCTGATTTCTTGAGGTAATGTGCGATCTTGGCCGTCGTTGTTGTTTTGCCAACGCCGTTCACTCCCACCATCATGATGACGTGGGGCGTGGATTCGAATAACCACTCCTGTTCTGCGGGCATGAGTATCCTGCCCGTTTCCGTCCGGAGGGCGTCGACGAGTTCTGCCGAAGTGTGGAACCCCTGCTGCCGGGACATCTTCTTCAACGTATCAACCAGTCCGAGGCTGGTCTCTACACCGATATCGCTGGTGATCAACAGGTCTTCCAACTGGTCAAATAGATCGTCGTCAAGTCGGGGCGTGCTTCCGAGCAGCCGTCCGAGAGCCTCCCGAAGAGACGATCGTGATTTACGTAATCCCGAATCAATGCCGTCGGACACAGGTTCGCCAACTGGCAACGGAGCCTTACTTGCCGGGTCGGTATCTGCCGGTCTTGTGTTCTTGTTACGTCGGAAAAACAGTGCCATGCGAAGTGACGACCTTCTCTGTGGTTTTTGTGGGTAAATCGGTATTGATGGCAGGGGTTGAATCACGGTTTCCCTGGTTCATAATCCGTCCTGATGTGACCGCTGGTTAATATTCGTTCATCAGCCACCCTTGTTGTGCGATATTCTACCCGCTGGGGGCAGATTTGTGATGGTTGTTTTGATCATATGACCGAACAAAGGTTCCCGGGCCTTTAATTACATATTCAGGAGTTATTTTTGATGAATCGAAGTGCTGTTTTTCGAGTTGCAGGTAGCCTGGCAGCGCTGTCGCTGGCGGCGTGCCAGCAGCAGCTGGATTCAGATGGCCAGACGACAACCGAAGCAGTTGCACAGATAACCGATGCAGCGGCTCCCGTTCCCCCAGGGAACACCCATGAGAAAGTTCTTGGGAATGGCCTCAAGGTTATTATCCGCGAAGATCATCGCAGCCCGGTAGTGGTGGCCCAGGTGTGGTACCGCGTTGGCGGCAGCTATGAACCGGAAGGCCTGACAGGTATATCCCATGTGCTTGAACACATGCTGTTCAAGGGGACGAAAAAGTACGGACCCAAGGAGGCGTCGAGAATCATTGCCGAAAATGGTGGGCGTGAGAACGCCTTTACCAACCGTGATTATACTGCTTATTTCCAACAATGGGAGAAGACACGTCTGCCGCTCAGTTTCGATATCGAGTCCGACCGGATGCGAAACCTGGTACTCAGCGAGGAAGAGTTCGTCAAGGAAATCGAAGTCGTCAAGGAAGAGCGCCGTATGCGCACGGAGGACAAGCCTGAATCGTTCCTCTACGAGGCATTTCAAAAAGCGGCATACGATAAGAGCCCCTACCGGAATCCCGTTATCGGCTGGCGCGAGGACCTCGACAGCATGAAGGTTGAGGATCTCGATGCCTGGTATCGCAAATACTATGCGCCCAATAATGCGATTGTCGTGGTAGCCGGTGATGTTGTCGCAGCGGATGTCTTCGAGATGGCTGAGGAGTATTTCGGGTCGTTGAAGGCAGAGGAGATATCGCGGGCAGCGCGTGTAAACGAGCCCGTTCACGACGGAGAACGCCGCATTGTGGTCGAACGAGAAGCCCGGGTTCCAAGCCTGGTCATGGGCTTTCAGGCGCCGGCACTATCTCCGGATTCTCCAGAGGACTGGGAGCCATATGCCCTCGAAGTGCTCGCCTATGTGCTGGACGGTGGTAAAAGCGCACGCTTTGAGACATCTATTGTAAGAGCCCAGCAGGTGGCAGCTTCAATATGGACCAGTTACGATTCAACCGCGCGGCTCGATGGCATGATTATGTTCGGCGGTACCCCTGCGGACGGACATACGGTGGAGGACCTGGAGCAGGCGATTCGGGAGCAATTGGAGATTGTAAAATCAGAACCTGTATCCCGGCAGGAGCTTGATCGGGTAAAGGCGCAGCTTCGTGCTGCTGAGGTATTTGAAAAGGACTCGGTGTTCCGCCAGGCGATGACGATTGGCCAACTGGAGGCGGTTGGCTTTGGCTGGCGACTTGAAGACGTCTGGCTGGATCGTATCGGGCAAGTGACACCAGAGCAGGTACGAATGGTGGCTAACAAATACCTCGTGGACAAGGCTTCCACCATCGCGGTTCTGAAACCCGTGACAGCGCGAGATGCGGGGGAGGAAGGATGAGGGGGCGCACCATGACACGAACAGCAGAATTCCTGGCAGCGCTTACGGTTCTTGTCTTCTGGATGGGGACCGCCGCCGCCGCGATTGAAATCCAGGATTGGGAGACCGACAATGGCATGCGAGTGCTTTTTGTCGAGGCGAGCGAGATTCCAATGCTTCAGGTCTCGGTGGCGTTCGCAGCAGGAAACACGCGTGATCCTGACGAAAAAATGGGGCTGGCTTCGTTGACCAGTACGCTGCTCGACGATGGCGCGGGAGAGTTGAATGCGGATCAGCTGGTCGGGGCGCTGGACGCAATGGGTATCGAGTTTGGCAGTTCGAGTTCCCGGGACATGTCCCGGGCGACACTAAAGACCCTGACTGACTTACCCATCATGAGCCGGGCAGTGGAACTGTTTGCAACAATACTGTCGGCCCCCGTTTTTCCGGGTGACGCGCTTGAGCGAGAGCGTAACCGGGCCTTGGTGGGACTTGAGCGTCACCGCCAGTCTCCCGGCTCTGTAGCCAGCGAGGCATTTTGGGCCGCGATGTATCCCGGACATGTCTATGGTCGATTCGGCGCCGGGTCGGAGGAAACCCTGGCCGGCATAACACGTGACGATATTGTTGGTTTTCATCAGCGCTACTATGTCGCCCGAAACGGGGTCATGGTGCTGGTAGGAGATATTAGTCGGGCCGTTGCGGAACAAATCGCCAATCAGGTTAGCGGGGGTCTCGCCGCGGGGGAGCCAGCGGACCCGATTCCACCGGTTCAGGACGTGGAGGCCGATGAGCGGTTGATCGACTTCCCGTCCCAGCAGAGCCATGTATCGCTGGGACATCCTGTGGTGGAGCGTGGAAATGAAGACTATATTCCTCTCTACGTGGGAAATTACACCCTCGGTGGCAGCAGCTTTGTCTCCCTGCTCGGTGAAGAAATCAGGGAAAATCGGGGGCTCGCTTACAGCGTCTACAGCTATCTCAGCCCCATGTTTCGCCGTGGACCGTTCGTGGTTGGCTTCCAGACGCGGAATGACCAGCGCGATATGACTATCGAGTTGGCCAGGGAGATTGTCACACGTTATGTCGAAGAGGGGCCGACCGAAGAACAGCTCGACTCGGCAAAACGGCATATTACCGGCGCCTTTCCACTTGCAACCGACAGCAATTCAAAGATAGCAGGCTTCCTGTTGAGTGTAGCATTCTACAATTTACCTCTGGATTACCTTGATACCTATATAGACAGGGTGGAAGCCGTTACCGTGGACCGGGTTCGGGAGGTCCTTCAGCGGTATATCCACCCGGACAGGTTTGTCCAGGTCGTCGTTGGTGGCCCCCCGGAGTAGACAGCAAGTCCGGATAATAGGTGGGGAATGGCGTAGCCGGACTGTCAGTTTCCCACTCAGGTCCGGCCTCCGGCCGACGCCAGACCGTGTACGCGAAACCTTGTTTAACTGGTTGGCGCCAGTGCTCCATGGGGCCAGGGTACTGGATTTGTGTGCGGGGAGTGGCGTGTTGGGGTTTGAAGCCCTGTCGCGCGGAGCTGTGGAGGCCGTGTTGTTGGAGTTGGACCAACAGGTAGCGGAAGAACTGCGCCTCTCCGCGGATAAACTTGCTGCCAATGCACAGGTTCTCAGGGTGGATGCACGCCTGTATCTCAACAATGTAACGACAGAAATCGGGGCGTTTGACCTGGTTTTTGTCGACCCCCCTTTTGAGTCGGAGTTGCAATCCGAGCTATGCTATTTACTGGCACAGAAAGGATGGTTGAGGAGTGGGGCGCATGTTTATGTTGAATCGAATGCGAGGTCCAGTCCCTTGGTCCCGCCCGAGGGCTGGAACCTTCGCAGGGAAAAGCGCGCCGGGCAGGTCGAGTACCGCTTGTTTGGTGCTGTATAAGCAATGTGCGGACGTGTGCCATCCCGGCTCATTACCCGTCATCCGGAAAAGGTCCTGAGAATAAGCTGATGGAAAAAGTTTCAATGTATCCCGGTACATTCGATCCGGTAACCAATGGGCATGTTGACCTTGTCGAGCGTGCCAGCCGAATATTTGATCGGGTAATTATTGCAGTCGCGCAAACGCCGGCGAAGACGTTGTTATTTACTCTGGAAGAACGGATCGAGTTGATGCGACACGCTACGAGCGATTTTGACAATGCTGAGGTCATAGGGTTTGATGACCTGCTCATTCATGCAGCCGCTCGACATGGGGCAAGTATATTGATCCGGGGGTTAAGGGCCGTGTCCGACTTTGAGTACGAATTTCAGCTCGCATCGGCAAACCGCCGCCTGGCGCCAGAAATGGAAACGGTCTTCCTGACGCCATCAGAAGCGAATAACTTCACCTCATCCACCCTGGTCAAGGAGATTGCCAGCTACAATGGAGATGTATCCAGCTTTGTTTGTTCCGAGGTCCTTCGGGCGCTCAAGAGCAAATTTTCCGGTTAGCCTCTTTACCACAGAGCGCACACAACATGGCCCTGATGATTACAGACGAGTGCATCAACTGTGATGTGTGCGAACCTGAATGCCCCAATGATGCGATATACCAGGGGGAATCTATTTATGAAATAGATCCCGGTCTTTGCACAGAGTGCGTCGGGCATTACAAGGAGCAGCAATGCGTTGTGGTGTGCCCGGTCGAGTGCATCATTGTTCACCCCATGCACCGCGAGTCAGAGGAAGAGTTGCGGGCCAGATATGATGGCCTGATGGCGAAAATACATGGGAAGGCGGTAGAGGCATGATACAAAAACCCTGGCAGAAAATGGTGCTACGAATCCGCATGCGCGGTTTCTCCACAAGCTGGCGTTTTTTGTTTGTGGCGATTCTGCTGGTGGGCGGTGGCTGTGGCGACGGAGAAAAGGCGGGAGGTCGCGCCGCGACAGTAAGCAATTTCCGGGGTGCAGTCGCCACCGCACATCCTCTCGCAACCGCTGCCGGTATCGAGATTCTCGGGATGGGTGGCAATGCTTTTGACGCCGCCGTGGCCATTACCGGGGCACTTGCGGTCGTTGAGCCGACGGGTTCGGGCCTTGGTGGTGGCGGATTCTGGTTGTTGCACCGGGAAAGTGACGGGTTTCAGACCATGGTCGATGGACGGGAGCGGGCGCCCCTGGCAGCGACCGCGGATATGTACCTGGACGAAGAGGGCAACATTGTTCGCGGGCTGTCGCGTGATGGTCCCCTGGCTGCCGGGGTGCCGGGCGAACCCGCTGCGATGGTCTACCTGGCCAGTACATATGGAACCCTGCCGATGACAACATTGCTGGCGCCGGCGATTCGATACGCTGAGGAAGGGGTAGCGCTAACCTACTCGCTGAGACGTTCCCTTGAACGCAGGCGGCAGAGCCTGAATGCCGAGGCGGCAGAAATATTTCTTGTAGGCGGAAAGATGCCCGAGGTGGGGGACCTTATCCGCCAGGAAGATCTTGCGCGCACATTGAGACGCATTGCGGAAAAGGGTCACGATGGCTTTTACGCGGGGGAGACGTCGCGTCTGTTGGTTGAGGCATCCCAAAGGGATGGGGGTATCTGGTCGCAGGAGGACTTTGATCAGTACCGCGTGGTAGAGCGTGATCCCATAGTATTCAGCTACCGGGATGCACGAATTGTTTCCGCACCTCCCCCCTCGTCCGGCGGTGTTGTCCTTGCCCAGATGATGCAAATCCTGGAGGCCCTGCCCACGGAAGAAGCCGCGGCAGGCCTGTATCACCAGTTGATCGAGGCAATGCGCCAGGCGTACCAGGACAGGGCGCTCTACCTTGGTGATTCGGATTTCGTGGATATCGACATTGCCCGGCTGACCAGTAAAAGTTATGCGCAAGAGAAAGCCGCAACGATCACGGCGGTGGCGTCTCCCAGCGTGCCATTCGAAGAACTTGCAAGCGAGGGTCAGGATACTACCCATTTTTCGGTAATTGATGGCGAGGGCAACCGGGTGGCGGGTACCTTGAGTATCAATTTCTCGCTGGGCGCCGGGTATATCGCGGCAGGCACCGGCGTCTGGTTCAATAACGAAATGGATGATTTTTCAGCCAAGCCAGCGGTCGGGAACGGCTATGGCCTGGTCGGTGGCTTTGCAAATTCGATTCAACCCGGCAAGCGTCCATTATCCAGTATGACGCCCACATTTATTGAATATGGTGACCGGGTGGTTGTACTGGGCACCCCGGGTGGCAGCCGTATTATCACCATGGTTCTGCTTGCTACCCTGGGTATCCTGGATGGAGAGACCGGTCTGCAGGAGGCGGTGGACCAACCGCGCTTCCATCACCAGTATTTACCGGATGAAGTCCATTACGAGACCGGGGCATTTTCGCAGGAGGAAAACGACGACCTGGTCAGCCGCGGTCACCGGCTCAGGTTATTCGAACGCGGGTACGGGAACATGCATGCCGTAAGCCGGCATGCCGGTACCGGGCACATGGAGGCAGCAAGTGATGGTCGAGGTGAGGGTGAGGCGGCCGTGCTGTCAGGTTCGGCAGAATCGTCTTTGTAATCCTTCCCTATGTAATTCTTCAAGGTCCCCCTTTGTCAGCGGCGCAACCCGCGGGTACCCGGATTACTACTGGCTGGTCTTTACCAGGTGCGGTACCCACAGGACCCGGCCCTGGGATTTTACAAGTGCGTTGAATTCGTTGATTTCCCAGGTCTTGGTTTGTTCGAAGAACCCTTCTTTCATTACCCTGATCGTGACCGCCTTTGCATCGCTGACATTGAAGCTCCGATTTATATCAACCGGTGTGACACCGATATAGATCCATTCAGAGCTGTTACCGTCCCGGTATTGTACCTGCATAACGGTAAATGAACCGAGAGGGTCGGAGTGCACCGCAATTGGAACCGCCTTCGGTGAGGACGCACAAGCTGTAAGCAGCATAGCTACAAAAATTAGTGTTACTGATCGGGAGATATTCATTAAGTCCTCTACCTATTCCGCCTGCAGCGAGACCTCGACCAGCTGCGGGTCTTTCATTGCCGAATCCCGGGAGCCGTGACGCATGCTCAACCAGAATGATGAAACCTTGTCCCGGTAACCATCCATCTTGAAGCGAACACTCATGTACTTTCGATTGCTGCTACTTTCCTTCCACCAAACGGTGACAGGCGTCACACCCAGCACCGTTCCGTCATCAAGGTTCACGACTTCAGCGCCGGACGGGGCGGAAGTAATGTGCGCTGCGCCATGGTGGGCACATCCAGCGAGCAGCAGGATGCCAAGAAATAGCGTAATTCTCCGGGTGGCCCGGGGAGCAATAGAGTTCATATTGAAAGCCAGGAAAAGAGTTACAGTAAAATTGAGGGCAAGTACCAACAAGCCCTGGTCCGGCAACGCAAACCCGGTCGCTCCGGATTTGCCGGTTGACCAGGATTGAGATGGTTGAATTCTAACCTTTGTTTAAACTGGTTTGTAGGGGGGGGCTGAATTTAAATTGACAGCACTCGCCAGTCCGCCGGCATCATCACCAGGCGCCATATCTTCTTCAACGGGTACACCATCGTCCAGGATGTCATTGATCTTCCCCGTCAGCGAGTCCATCTCTGTTTGTTGGTGGACTATTCTGTTTCGAACGGCTTCCAGTTCATCAAGGCGATTTTCGAGTGTATCCGATGCCTTGTGAATTCTTTTCACACTCTCAAGTCGACGACGCAGCTGTGTGTGATGTTCTCTCACCTGTGACTCCAGCGGCAACATGAGCGATTTGCTCCAGTCCTGCGCATCTTTTGATGCCTTGCCGTAGATGTTGCGAATTACCGAAACCACGGAATTGAAGAATCGATTGGTAATCGACATCTGCGCCTTGAAAAACAGGTTACGGGTGCGTTTCAGGTGCGAATGTTTTGACTCCAGCCGGGTGATCTGCTGCTTGTAGCGACCGAGCAGCAGTGGTCGCGGTGTTATCTCGCCAAGTCCGTGTTCTTCCTGGAAGTCCTTGTGGATATCTTCGGATAGCGCTATGACCTCCTTGGACTGGTTTATCGCCGCATCCATTGAAGCCTGGATAATGTTGAGAAAATCCGATATACATTTCTGTAGCGATATGGTGGTGACGCTGTTCGTCATGTCTCTCTTGGTCTCGGCGATCAATCGGTCCAGGACCTCAAGGTTCAGGTGATTGAACAGTTTGTTGGTCTGCTTGGTGAAAACCGTGCGAATTGCCTGGAAGCGTTGCATGTGATTCTCAAGGCTGGTTTTCTCGTTCTGCACCTTGCTCATGATGTGCTCAACCACCTCGATATTCTTGGTGCTCAATTCCTTCAGTTCTTCCATGTGTTCATCGACGTCGTCAAGTCGGCGGGTAATCAGGTTTTTGCTGGCGGTAATCACGCCATCCAATACACCGGACACATTTTGCCGGATGATCTCCTGCTTTGCCGGGATCAGGCTGTTCGCTATTGCACCTTCCAGCTGGTCGATTCGACTTTTGCGAACAATCTCATCGTTGTGCGTGATCTTTCCGTACAGACCTTTCTGGGCCGATACCGGGAAGATGTTCTCTGCAGGAATCTTGAGTATCTCGGCAGTTTTGGATACCTGGGTCCGTATTTCGCTCTCGATCTCGCCATCCGTGCGCATATCGTCCCATAATGTATCAATCTTGTTCAGGGCAATCAGCCGGCTGTGATCATTTGACCCCTCTTTGCTATTTTCGCCACCCAGTTTGATGTGATCATCCCAAAGTTCGAGATCCGACTTTGTCACGCCGGTGTCTGTCGCGAGTATGAAAACCACCGCATGGGCGGCTGACAACTGATTTATTGTCAGCTCCGGCTCGGCCCCCAATGCATTCAGTCCCGGGGTGTCGAGTATTACCAGTCCTTGTTCAAGCAGTGGGTGGGGCAGGTTTACTATTGCATGTCGCCAGCGAGGTATCTCTACTTCGCCGCCAGCGTCCTGCATCATGCCATATTCATGTGCACTGTCCGCCGAGAGGGGCAAGTCCAGCCGTTCTGCTTCATCAGTGGATACATGAATGACATCAGTCATATGCTTGAATGCGACGGCGATCTGATCCGAATCCCGGGGGTCAAGCTCTATCGTTTGCCAGGCATCGGGGTCTTCAAGCAGCTCGCTCATCGTGGGACTGTCTGCGCGGGTTTCTATCGGTAAAAGTTTTAGTGTCGGCGGTAGATTCGGATTGTATTGAATCTGTGTCGGACACATGGTAGTGCGACCGGAACCAGAGGGCAGTATCCGACGCTTCAGGTGTCCAAAAAATATGGTGTTGATCAGCTCTGTCTTGCCACGGGAGTACTCTGCGACGAAAGCAACCAGCAGGTTGTCATCATTTAACGCCGTTAAAATGCGCTCCAGCTGATGGTGCGTACGAAGGTCACTGAGATTGCCGTCCCGCAACCAGTCGCGATACTGCTTGATCGCATCGTTTAGTTGGGATCTCCAGTCACCGTATGCCAGTAACTCTGTCCCCAGCGAGTTTTTCCCGTTACTGATGTCTCCACCTCTGTCCGGGCATATCCATTGACCCTGTTTCTTGCTATTTCCCAATGCTAATGCAAGGGGGATGAGCCTTATACTATCGGGCATATCTCTTTAAAAATCAATAGTTTCTAAATGAATATTTGTGTTATGCATTAGTATTGAGCCTGGATTTTCCCAATCATGGATTCCGGGCCTTGACGACAATCGCAGGGTTGATACGGTTTTGTCATTCTTTGATATTTAGTGATGTAAGGTCTTCGCTGGAACCGTCGCTTGATCGAGCCTCATTCGGTGTGGAATCGCATGTGTTTAATTCAGGTGGGTTAAGGAATGATTCTTTTATGCTTCGCGGATTGTCAAAAAACAAATATCGTGTATAGTTCGGATTCTAGCGGATATCTGGTACAACACACGAGGTTAGTGAGCCGTCATTAAACAGATGGAATGTAGTGTTCGTCCAGGCGTTAGTTACTAGCAGGCATAGCCGCCCCTGTCTCAATAAATACAAGAGGTGTGGGGAATAGAGGAAGTACGCCCGCCATTGAGAAATCTAGCATCAGCTCTCTTGCCGTATTACAGGTAAGCATAGTTGCGCTGCGCAATTTGCACCGTCGTGTGGTTGCGAAAGTATGGTTTTTCAAGGGGTATGGTAAAACTCCCGTTCATGGCCATAAAAATTGCCTCCGTTTTGGTTCCTACAATTGGATTAAGGTTTTTATATGAACAAGTTGCGTTTAGGTAAAGTGACCTCTGCCGGGCTGATTGGCCTGGTTGCATTCACAGTTTCCCCTTTCATAGCTGCGCAGGAGCAGGAGCAGGCGCCTGAGCAGGCGCAGGCTGTGCCGCAGTCCCAGACGGATACAGACGAGATCATTGATGTTGGACTGGCCAGAATTGAAGATGGAACAAAATCCCAGGAGACGATTGATACGGTCGCCGATCAGACCGGTGATCTCATGTCGCAGTTTCGTATTGAGACCAAGGTCGTGGATGGTCTGAAGGTTTACAACTCGCAGTTGTCCCGGCAGATAGAGGGCCAGAGGCGGGCAATGGGTGATTTGCGACAGTCGATTGCAAACGTCGCACTGATAGAGCGTCAGATCGTGCCGTTGATGACGAAGATGATTGAATCGCTCGATCTCTTTGTCGAGGCGGATGTGCCCTTCTATCTTGAGGAGCGGCGAGAACGGGTCGCGCGTCTTGATGAACTGCTGACCAATGTTGATATTACTGCGGCCGAGCGGTTCCGCAAGGTGCTGGAAGCCTACGAAATTGAGAACGCCTACGGTAGATCGATTGATTCTTATACCGGCACGCTGAACGTGGATGGTCTGGATCGAAAGGTGGATATCCTGCGCATCGGGCGTGTTGCATTGTACTACCAGACTCAGGGTGGTGAGAAATCGGGCGTGTGGGACCAGAAAGCCCGCGAATGGGTTGCACTTCCGGGGAATCAGAATCGCCATATCAGGAAAGCGATACGTGTGGCGCGTAAACAAGTGGCGCCGGAACTACTGAGCTTGCCAATTTCTGCGCCGGAGGATGCATAATGATTAGCCGTAAATTAAAATTAATAAACGTACTGCCAGCCGGGTTGCTGGGTGTTGCGCTGTTGTTAGCGGGTTTACTTTCGCCGGTCGGGACTGTGAACGCCCAGGTGGTTTCACTGGATGATCTGCTCAAACAGGTTCAGCAGGGCCGGGTCCGGGATAACCAGGAAAATGCGGAGCGTGAGAAGCGGTTCGAAGCGAATAAAGCACAACGTGCCAAGATGCTGGCTGATATGAAGGCAGAGCGAGCACGCCAGGAAGCGCGCAGCACACAGCTGGAGGCCCAGTTTGATCTGAATGATCAAACGCTGAACGATATGCGGGCACAACTGGCAGAAGAACTCGGTGATCTGAAGGAGTTGTTTGGCGTCATTCAGCAAACTGCCGCGGAAGCGCAGGTAAACTTCGATACATCCCTGACAAGTTCTCAGTTCCTGGGACGTTCAGAGAGGCTGCAGGAACTGGCTGCCAAGATGGGTCAGTCCAATCAGTTGATCTCGCTGGAAGAGATCGAAAGTATCTGGTATGAGCTGCAACGTGAAATGACGGAGCAGGGCAAGGTGGCGAGATTTACGACTGAAGTCAGCGATTCGGGCGGCGAGAGATCCGATCGTACAGTCGTTCGTGTCGGCGTTTTTAATGCGGTTTCCGACGGGCAGTTCCTGAAGTACAGTGAGGGCAGCCTTTCCGAGTTGGTGCGCCAGCCACAGCGCCGCTATCTGTCGCAGGCTGGAGACTTGCAGGATTCACAGGGAGGGTTTACCTCGTTCTCCCTCGATCCGACATCGGGTACGCTGTTGGCGGCCCTGGTAGAAAGTCCGAGCCTGGTAGAGCGTATTCAGCAGGGCGGTATTGTAGGTTATGTCATTATCGTCATGGGCGCCATTGCGCTTGTGATCGCAGTTTGGCGTATCCTGACGCTGACGGCCGTTGGCAGCAAGGTCAAGAACCAGGTCAAAAACCTGTCCAATCCCTCTACATCAAATCCGCTGGGTCGCGTTCTGAAGGTTTATCAAGACAACCCCAGCAGCGACGTCGAGTCCATGGAACTGAAATTGGGGGAGGCAATTCTCAAGGAAACGCCTAAACTTAATTCATGGCTGATGTTTCTGAAGATTATCGCCGTGGTAGCCCCGCTGATGGGGCTGCTTGGGACGGTGACAGGTATGATCGTCACATTCCAGTCCATCACGCTGTATGGCGCCGGTGACCCGAAAATGATGGCGGGTGGTATTTCCCAGGCCCTTGTGACTACTGTACTCGGCCTGGTTGTGGCGATCCCTACGGTGTTGCTGCATACTGCCGCATCCAGCCGGGCGAGACGTGTACAGGAAATCCTTGAGGAGCAGTCCGCAGGGATGATCGCGAACCAGGGCGAGCAGCAATCAGCCTGATCTTCCAGAGGGGTAAACAGAAGTGTTTGAATTTCTGGTAGTAGCTTTTGAGGCGATTCGGGATTTCATGGAACTCGGAGGCTGGGTCCTGTATGTGATCGGCGCGCTTTTGATGGTGATGTGGTTCCTTATCCTGGAACGGATCATGTATCTCCGGGGTCCGCACCGGGCTGCGGTTCGAAAGGCAATTGATACCTGGGAAGCACGTCCCGAGCGCCAGTCCTGGAGTGCACATCGAGTGCGCGAGCAACTGATATCGGGTGTGTCGATCGATTTGGGAAGTACCTTACCGATGATCCAGGCCTGCGTAGCCCTGTGTCCCCTGCTGGGGCTGCTGGGCACCGTTACTGGTATGATAGAGGTATTCCATGTGATGGCGTCGAGCGGAACCAGTAATGCCCGGGCCATGGCAGGTGGCGTTTCGAAGGCCACTGTTCCCACCATGGCGGGAATGGTCGCGGCATTATCCGCGCTGTTCGTCAGTTTTTGGCTACAGCGTCAACATGTCCGTGAGCGTGAATTGCTGGCAGAGCATATGACGCTCGATCATTGATACCGGTAGCCGGGGACCCGGGTTTCCTGGTCGGGCTACTCCGATAAATTTACAAAGAATGAGATAGTATTATGCGAAGATTAACTAAAGCTAGAGTGGAAGATGAAGCTGAAATTAACATCACACCAATGCTGGATGTGGTGTTCATCATGCTTATCTTTTTTATCGTCACGGCCAGCTTCATAAAGGAGTCGGGAATTAGTATTAACAAGCCCGAAGCGCAAACCTCGGAGAAGAAGGACAACACGACTATCCTGGTCGCAATTAATGACAGGGATGAGATCTGGATTGACCGACGGTTGGTTGATCCGCGTGCAGTCAAGCCCACCATCATCAGGTTGCGTGCAGAGAATCCGGAGGGGGCGGTCGTCGTCCAGGCGGATCTGAAATCAACAACTGAAGCGGTCATGGCAGCCGTCGACGGAATACGTGATGCCGGAGTGCCGTTGCCTACCATTGCCACTACTGAGAGCAGTCGATAGCGATGGCCCTCACACGTTATCTGTCATCTGCCGTGCTGGCGGTTGTTATCACGCTGTCGCTGATTTACGCGATGCAGGGGCTTATCGCCATGTCTGACAAGGAGTTGGATAAGAGCAAGGGATTCAAGATCCCCGATTTTGTACATGTTCCAACGCCGGATGATCTTAACATGATCACACCCAAGCCGCCCAAGCCACCAAAGCCGACGGAGCAGCCGGATCAGCCCAAGCTACAGAAGGCCAGTATTGACCCGAATGTCCAGACCATTAACATTGGACAGGCCTCTTTCGACACGTCTATCAATATGAATGCAGGTATTGGCCTGGCGCCGGGTGACGGCGAGTATCTGCCGATCGTAAAGGTTGCCCCGATTTACCCCAGCAGGGCCCTGTCCCGCGGTATCGAGGGCTATGTGATCGTCGAGTTTACCGTGACCAAGACAGGCAGTGTGCGAGACCCTTTTGTCGTTGAATCGGATCCGCCGAATGTGTTTGATCGTTCCGCGATGCGCGCTGCACTGAAGTTCAAGTACAAGCCCCGCATGGTGGACGGCGAGCCAGTCGCGGTGTCGGGGGTTCAGAATATGATCACATTTAAGATAGAAGACTAAGATAAAAGGTGAGATAAAAGGCTGAGTCAGAAGACCAGGGAATCCTGAAGCCCGAATATACTATAGTACGGAAGTTGTACATCCCATAGGTGTAATATGAAACAGAAATCGCGTATTAAAAGGCTGGCTGGCATGCTGGCTAAAAGTCTGGGTATAGCGGTACTGGTGATAAGCGTCGGACAGCTTGGTATCGTTCCGTCGGCGTACGCACAGGACGATGACAAGAAACCCAAGCGGCAGACCAAGAAGGTCCAGACCCTGAGCCAGAAAATCTATGAAAAACTGATCGAGGCGCAGGCTGAGATTGAGGAAAAGAACTACGCCCAGGGTTTACAGATGTTGCAGGAGTTGCGTGCGCAGCCGAAACTGAATAACTTTGAGCAGGCCCAGATTTCCAACTTTTTCGGATTCTACTACTTTGTGCAGGAGCAATATCCACAGGCATTGGCAGAATACAAGAAGGTGATCGCCGACCCTGAAGGTATACCCGAGGGACTCTACGTCTCAACCTTTTATACAATAGCGCAACTCTACTTCCAGGAAGAGGATTACCAGAATGCGCTGGAGTATGCCCAGAGATGGTTTGCTGCGACTCCCGAACCGTCGGCGGATGCTTATATGTTGATCGGCCAGGCTTATTACCAGCTCGAGCAGGTGGACAAGGCTTTTGAACCGGTCAGGACCGGTATCGAGATGTACAAGGCCGCCGACCGGGTGCCAAAAGAAAACTGGTACCTGCTGTTGCGTGCGCTCTATTACGAGAAGAATGACTACGAGAGCATGCTGCCCCTGATGAGGGAGATCATCACCCACTATCCCAAGGCGCAATATTTGACGACACTTGCGGGTATATATAGTGAACTTGGGCGACTCGACAAGATGATGGCAATAATCGAGGCGATGTACGAGGAGGGCCACCTCGAGGGAAAGCCCCGCCAGATTGTAAACCTGGCCAGCCTGTACCTGATGCACGATATTCCTATTAAAGCCGCCGACCTGCTGGGGGAACACATGGAGGCGGGAGACGTCGAAGACGATGAAAGAAACCTGAAACTATATTCCCAGGCCCTCACACAGGCCAAGGAATATGAAAAGGCCATCAATCCGTTGAAAGAGGCGGCGAAGAAATCTGACGATGGGGAGTTGTATCTCTCTCTCGGACAATCATACATGGCCCTCGACAAGTGGAAAGAGGCAGAAGGCGCATTGTCCAATGCGATCCGGATGGGCGGATTAAAGCGGCCGGACCAGACACGAATCTCCCTGGGGTTGGCCCAGGTTGAGCTTGGCGAGTTTGAAGATGCGCGCAAGACCTTCCAGAAGGCAGCAGAAGACAAGCGCAGCGTCAAGGCAGCAGGGCAATGGATTCGGTATGTCGACAATGAAGTGCGGCGATTAAACGCATTGCAGGTTCGCGGCTGATTTTGCATATTCGGTAAAATCTAAAAAGCCTCCGACTGCTGGTGCAGTCGGGGGCTTTTTTATTCCCGGACAGATTCCGGATAGAAAATGAAGCAAGCCGAACCTTCTCTTGTCCTGAATTTCTGGTTTACGGAAATAGAACCAAAGCAGTGGTGGGTAAAGGATTCCAGCTTTGATGGTGAGATCGCCAGACGCTTTGCCAAACTGCACAGGGCAGCCTTGCTGGGTGAACTCTATACGTGGCGCAGGGAGGCAAGCGGCAGACTGGCCGAGATCATAGTTCTCGACCAGTTTTCAAGAAATATATACCGGGATGATGCCCGGGCATTTGCCGGTGATAGTATTGCCCTGGTGCTGGCCCAGGAGGTGGTTAGTGCCGGGGCCGACAAGTTGTTGACCAGGGCGCAACGCCCTTTCCTGTACATGCCTTACATGCACAGCGAATCCGCCATAATTCACGAGCAGGCCGTCGAATTATTCACAGGCCTTGGTAGCGAGGCAAACCTGAAATTTGAGTTGAGGCACAAGGCCATTATTGATCGATTTGGCAGATATCCGCATCGGAATCTGCTGCTGGGGCGGCCATCCTCTCCGGAGGAAATGAAATTTCTTGAGGAACCGGGATCTTCATTTTAGGGAACCAGGGCCAGCCAGTTGTAAGTTGATGGCCGGGTCAGGAATGTCAGTTTCCCGCCACTCCATGACCTCGGGGCCGCCATAATTTTCTATCATAATGCATTATTCATAACATTCTCCAACCGGGCTGTGCGCATCATTGATTAATCAAATGGAAGCCGCGCACAGGAAATTGAAATATAATGCGGCAAGATTTCCGGAGTGATGTCTCGTGCCCTTGACAGCAAATGGCAACCAGGAAAAAACGCACAAAAAAGCGATCCACGACACGCGGTAGAAACCGGGCAAACCGGGCCGCGTCCCGTCGCCGGTCCGGCAATGTATCACGCGGCGCCTGGGGCTGGTTCAAGTTCCTTACCATCCGTCTTGTGCTGCTGGTCCTCGTTGTTATGGTAGTCGGAATCTGGATACTCGACCACCGTATCCGTGAGCAGTTTGAAGGGCAACGTTGGGCTGTACCGGCGCATGTCTATACGCGGCCGATGGATATATTCGTTGGCCAGGGCCTGACTCGCGACGAGTTGTTGAGCGAATTACGTGAGCTGGGTTACCGGTCAGCGGCCCATACCCACCAGGTTGGTACCTATGCCGTCGGGAGTACGGCGGTCGAGGTGTTCACGCGGCCGTTCATTTTCTGGGATGGTCCGCAGCAGTCCGAGCGCATACGCGTCGAGTTTTCCGGAGCTCGGGTCCGGTCCGTACACAGTGATGGCACAGATATTGGTATATTCCGGCTTGAACCCCGCCTGTTCGGAAGTGTTTCGCCCGTTCACCATGAGGACCGCAACCTGGTGCGTCTCGAGGATGTACCGCAGTCCCTGGTCGACGCATTGCTGGCAATAGAGGATCGCAAGTTTTACTCACATCCCGGCATAGACCCGATGGCAATTGCCCGTGCTGCGGCGGCGAATATCGCCGCGGGTCGCGTGGTCCAGGGCGGTTCTACGCTGACGCAGCAACTGGTCAAGAACTACTACCTGGATGCGGGTCGCACGTTTCAGCGAAAGTTTACCGAGATGATCATGGCGATCCTGCTGGAGGTTCACTACAGCAAGGCTGAGATTTTGCAGGCCTACCTCAATGAGGTGTATCTCGGCCAGTCCGGAAACCGGGCAATTCACGGTTTTGGACTGGGCAGCCAGTTTATGTACGGGCGGCCACCGGCGGAACTGAGTCTCGCCGAGACGGCATTGTTGGCCGGCATCGTCAGGGGGCCCTCTTATTACAACCCGCGGCGCCATCCGGAACGGGCTGAGGCGAGGAGAAATCTCGTGCTGACATCAATGGCCGGCGAAGGATTTATTACTGAGCTGCAGGCCGCCCAGGCCAGGCAGCAGCCGCTTGGTATCGATGACGGAAATGCGAGCAGCGCTCGCTCCTATCCGGCATATATGGATTTTGTACGGCAACAGCTCAGAAACGATTACTACGAAGAAGATCTGCGCAGTGAAGGTTTGCGGATATTTACGACATTGGATCCGCGCATTCAATCCCGCGCTGAGCAGGCCGTTACCGAGCAGCTGGATATGATTGAGGGGGAACGCAGACTGGAACCGGGCAGTCTGGAAGCGGCAGTCGTGGTGGTTCGAACCGATAACGGTGAACTGGCGGCACTGGTTGGGGGCAGGCGAGCTACGTTTGCGGGATATAACCGCGCCATGGATTCTATCCGGCCCATCGGCTCGCTGATTAAGCCTTTGGTCTACCTGACAGCCCTTGAGCAACCTGACCAGTACACCCTCGCCACCCTCATCTACGATGAGCCGATTACCGTGCGCCAACCCGGCAGCGCTGACTGGAACCCGGGAAACTATGACAAGAAGTCGCATGGCCCGGTCATGCTTATTGATGCGCTGGCGAATTCCTACAACCTTGCTACCGTGCGGATCGGTATGGACGTGGGTGTCAGCAGGGTCGAGCAGACCCTGCGACGTCTGGGTTACAGCGGGAAATCCCGTCTCTACCCCTCGATGTTACTCGGTGCGATCCCGATGAGTCCGCTGGATGTCAGTGATGTCTACCTGGCTATCGCCGCCGGTGGATTCCGGGCCCCGCTGAAGAGCATTCGCTCCGTGCTGTCGAGCGGGCAATTTCCACTTGCACGATATCCCTTGTCCATCGAGCAGGTAATTGAACCAGATACCAATGCACTTATCACATACGCGATGCAGGAGGTCGTCCGGAGTGGGACCGCGCGCAGTGTCGGGAGGTGGTTTTCACCGGAACTGGGCCTTGCCGGGAAGACGGGAACGACGGACGGTTATCGGGATAGCTGGTATGTCGGGTTCAGCGGAAACTACCTGGCGGTAGTCTGGGTTGGTCGCGATGATAATGCCTCCACAGGCCTGTCCGGCGCGAGTGGCGCCGCACGGGTGTGGTCGGCCGTAATGAGGGGTGTAGACCTCACTCCGCTACACGTCCCGATGTCAGACCAGGTAGTCACGACCTGGGTCGACCCGTCAAGTGGTCAGCTTGCCGGCGCCTATTGTGACGAACGCCGGGAGCTTCCATTTTTAAAGAACCACATGCCGCAGTATAATGCGGACTGCGGGCCGGTCGACATCGTCGATTCCCGTTATCCTGAGAACACGCAACCGGTGCAGGTTAAGAAACGGAAGTTTAGGACATGGTTGAGAGATATTTTTCAGTAAGCAGGGTAATAGTGCTAATTGGCGCCGTCACTCTGGCGGCATGTTCGACAACTCCTGGCCGCACCGGTCCGGCCCCGGTAGACGATGTTTCTATCGGCCGTAGTTCGACACAAACGGTCGGCAGCGTGAGTTCAGGACAGCCCGTCCCGGGTGGTGTCGCCGATGGCGCCCCGATCGGCGGGTCGATCAGTAGCGAAGAAATTCGCAGCGATAACCTGATGGGGGGAGCTACGGGAGCAATCCCGGAGGGAGATATTTCCCTTCCCCGGGACGCGGGACGAGACAGGAGCCTCGCGATGGCAAGCCAGTCTCCGGTAATTACAAACCTTATGCAGTCAGCAGATATGGCCTATACCGAACGGCGATGGGAAGATGCTGCGTCGGTCCTGGAAAGGGCTCTGCGTATCGAGCCGGCCAATGGCTTGTTGTGGCAGAGGCTGGCCGAAGTCAGGTTTGCCCAGGGTGATTACCTGCAGACCGTGCAGCTGGCATCCAAATCCGACGCCCTTGCCGGTACAAGCAGAACGCTGCGTACGGACAACCTGATCCTGATGATCGAGTCCTATGAGGCCATGGGAGATTTTGATCGTGCTGATTCCCTTCGACAGAACGCGTCCGAACGTGTAAACAGAACTTCCCGCTGATTCCCCCGCGTTTGCTGCGTCAGGCTCCTTTTGCCATGCGCGATACGATGATGGGTGTCTGGTTATCAGGGTGCATGAGTCGGCGCGATCTGATCCCGAAGACCTCTTCCAGGTTGCCGGTGGTGAGCACCTCATCGGGGTTTCCACTGGCTATGACTTTGCCTTGCTTCATCAGCTGGATGGTGTCGGCAAACTGTGCGGCCAGGTTTATATCGTGGAGCACCGCGATCACACAGAGGCCAGATTTTACGAGGAGTACGAGTTCCCTGAGCAACATTTGCTGGTGCCTGATGTCCAGCGAGTTGGTTGGTTCATCAAGGATCATGTATCGGCCATCCAGGTTACTGCCTGTCCATACCTGTGCCAGGATCCGTGCGAGGTGCGTCCGCTGCTTCTCTCCCCCTGAGAGGGTCGTGTAAGGCTGCTGCCGAATATGATCGAGGTCGCACACCCTGAGGGCCGTACCGACTGCCCGGGAGTCCGCTTGCCGGGTGGTGTGGCCGAAATGGGGCGCCCTTCCGAGCATCGCTACATCTAATACGCGGAATGGAAAGCTGAGCTCGTGATCTTGCGGAAGAAATGCTCGTTTTCGCGCCAACTCGACCGGGTCCATGTTTTGCGGATTCAACCCATCGATAAAAACGGTTCCCGTAGACGGTGCCAGCAGGCCAGCATAACACCTTAACAGGGTCGACTTCCCCGCTCCATTGGCGCCAAGGATAGCAGTTAACTGGCCGCCCTTGTATTCGGCGTGGACACCACTGACCAGCTCCAGGTTGTCCACCCGGAAGGTGATATTTTCCACGGCCAGCGTCATATCGCGTATCTTCCACGGTTGCGTATCAACAGGTACAGGAAGAATGGACCACCTACCAGCGCAGTGATGATTCCAATCGGCAGCTCGCCCGGTGACAGGACAGATCTTGCCAGCAGATCGGCACACATCAACAGGGCCGCGCCCAGTAACGCAGCGCAGGGGAGAAGGCGTCGATTGTCCGGTCCGATGCTGATACGGATCATGTGGGGAACAACAAGACCAACGAAGGCGATGACGCCGCAGAGTGCAACTGAACTCCCTACGAGCAACGCCGTCGCCACGATGATATGACGTTTAACCCGGATCAGGTCGATACCGAGGCTCGCGGCATCCTGCTCCCCGAGTAACAGGGTGTTCAGATCCCTGCTCTTGCTTAGCAGCATGGCCATGCCGATGACAAAGAAGCCGGTGAACAGGATCACAGCCTGCCAGTTGGTGTTGCCAAGTGTGCCCAGTGACCAGAACAATATTGTACGCAACTGCTGGTCCGGGGCGATATAGGTCATCAGTCCCGTTCCGGCGCCGGTCAGTGCGTTGAGTGCAATACCTGCCAGCAGCATGGTGCTGACAGACAGGGCGCCGCCTCTACAGCCGATACGGTAAACCAGAACGGTAACAACCAGCCCGCCCGCAAAGGCCGCGACGGCAGGCGCCCACGGCCCCGGGATCATTGTAGAGTGAGGGCCCCATCGGGCTATCAGGACGATGACCATCGCCGCAGCGAAGGCCGCACCACCGGAAATACCGATCAGGCCCGGATCCGCGAGAGGGTTTCTGAATAACGCCTGCATCGCTGCCCCCGAGATTGCCAGGGCTGCACCCACCATCCCACCAAGCAGGATACGGGGGAGCCGAATGTCGATTACTATTGCCCGCACAATCGATTCGGAAATTTGATCTCCGGGACCAGCCTGCTCCAGCAGGATTCCGATGACCTCCATTACAGAGAGGCTCGCGGAGCCATTGGCAAGCGAGACCAGTGCACACGCTGCCACCAGCACGGTCAACAGGGGGATTGCCCACGCGTCGAGGCTGCGGAAAATAGAGGATTTCAAGGACCAGGGCCTGTTAATACCACAAACACTAACATATCAGCGTATCCTGAGTACCTGGCGGGCATTGTTCGAGGTGGCGTCCGCAACGGTCCCGGCGTCCTGGCCGCGCACTTCGGCCAGTGCCTGCATGCAGTAAGGGAGGTACTCCGGGCTGTTCCGCTCGCCTTGGTGTTGCGATACCGTCATGTCAGGGGAGTCAGTTTCCAGCACCAGCGCGGTCAGCGGAAGATCCCGGGCCAGTCGGCGCAGGCGGTTTGACCTTTGATAAGTCAGCATGCCCCCGAACCCGAGCTTGAAACCGAAGTCGATATACTTGCCCGCCTGCTGGATACTGCCGTTGAAGGCATGGGCAATTCCGCCTATTACGGAATGTCTTTTCAATAATTCCAGCACCTGGTCATGTGCCTTACGCACATGAAGTATCACGGGCAGTTTCGCCGATTGAGCCAGTTCAAGCTGTGTGATAAAAAATCGTTCCTGGCGTGTACGATCGAGTTCGGCAAGATGATAGTCCAGGCCTATCTCGCCCACCGCGATCGGCCCGGGTTCAGACAACAGCGATTCCAGCACGCCCAGGTCTATTTCGGAATGGCATTCTATGTAGACCGGGTGCAGACCGAGGGCGTAGTGTAATCCCTGTTCTGCGCTACAATACGCTGCGAGCGTACTCCATCCGGACGACTGAACCGAGGGGATAACAATATTTGAAACGCCTGCTGCCCGGGCTCCCGCCAGGACTTCGTCCCGGTCATGGTCAAATGCGGGTAGATCAAGATGACAATGTGTGTCTATAAGTTGCATACCATGCGCCAGATAACCAGTGCCAGCCCCGCATCCGTTACTATCATGTTGAGAGAACACTATGGCTAATTCTATTGCATCTCCGGCTTACTGTCTGGTCGGTTGAACTGCCTGGTGAGCACCATGAATAACAACCCCGACTTTCTGCGGCGCTTTGGCGGAATCACGCGATTATACGGTGAAGCGGGGTTGCAGAAATTCGCCGATGCCCATGTCTGCGTCATAGGTATCGGTGGTGTCGGATCCTGGGCGGTGGAAGCCCTGGCTCGCAGCGGCATTGGAAGGCTGACCCTCATAGACTTGGACGTCATCGTAGACTCCAATATTAACCGGCAACTGCATTCGCTGAGTGACACGATTGGAAGAAACAAGGTCGACGTGATGGCTGAGCGGATACAGGCTATCAATGCCGACGCCAGTGTTGTAACCGTCGACGATTTCATTACCGTCACGAACGTTCGGGAACTTGTTACTGCCGAATTCAATTTCGTCGTCGACTGCATCGATAACTTCCGTACCAAGGCCGCACTCGTGAACCATTGCAAAAAGGCCAGGATACCCCTCGTCACGGTTGGAGGAGCTGGCGGGCAGGTGGACCCGTCCAGGATCAGGTTGGCTGATCTCTCGCGCACAGAACATGACCCGTTATTGGCACGTACACGAAAACTGCTAAGACAGGATTATGGATTCAGCCGGAACCTGAAACGGCGCTTTGATGTGCCCTGTGTTTATTCCAGCGAGCAGCTGGTTTACCCAACCATGGATGGCGGTGTCTCGTCGACCAGGCCGGAGGGCGTGGATGCCAGTGATTTGAGCTGCGCCGGGGGCCTGGGGTCGGTGTCGACCGTGACCGCGAGCTTTGGGCTTTTCGCTGCTGCCCATGTTCTTGGCAAACTCACCCGGGCAGCGTGATATGAGTGCCGGCGAGTCGAACATCGTGCTGGTGACGATCAATGCACGTTATATCCATGCTTCGCTTGGACTGCGTTACCTGCTCGCCAACATGGGTGAGCTGAAAAAGGACACGCAGATACAGGAATTCACGCTGGGTGTGAACACCGAGGACGCGGTCGAGAAGATTCTGGCCAATACGCCGCGTATCGTTGCGTTCGGGGTCTATATCTGGAATACACGTCAAACCACTGACGTGGTTCGCATGTTGAAACTGGTTGCGCCGGAAATTACCGTAGTTCTTGGCGGACCGGAGGTGAGTTACGAGCAGGATGAGCAACCCCTGGTCGGTCTCGCGGATTTCGTGATCAGTGGGTGGGGAGATGTCGCATTCCCACGGTTATGTCGGCAACTGTGCAGCGGGAAACCGCCGTCCTCACGATTGATCGAGGGTAGTCAACCCCCGCTTGATGATATTGCTCTGCCTTACCGCCACTATACCGAAGAGGACATCGCTCATCGCGTTATCTACGTGGAGGCTTCAAGGGGATGTCCCTTCAAGTGCGAGTTTTGCCTGTCGGCACTGGACAAGACGGCCTGGCCGTTTGATGCCGACCTGTTTCTGGCGGAGATGGATTCGCTCTATCAGCGTGGGGCGCGGCATTTCAAATTCGTCGATCGGACCTTCAATCTCAAGCTGGACAATAGTGTGCGTATATTGCAATTTTTCCTGGAACGCATGGACAACAACCTGTTTGTCCACTTCGAACTCATACCGGACCGCCTGCCGGAGAGGCTGCGGAAGATTATTGCAAGGTTCCCGGCAGGTAGTTTGCAGTTCGAGATAGGCATCCAGAGCTTCAATCCCCGGGTGCAGGAACTGATAAGCAGGCGCCAGGACAACGAAAGGTCCGCGGAAAATATTGAGTGGATACGGCAGCACAGCGAGGCCCACATCCATACAGACCTGATTTTTGGTCTACCGGGAGAAGACCTGGAGAGTTTTGCTGCCGGCTTTAATCGACTGCTTGCGCTGAACCCTCACGAAATACAGGTAGGGATACTGAAACGTCTCCGCGGGTCGCTGATAACACGGCATACCGGGAGCTACGGCCTTCGGTTCAATCCTGACTCGCCCTATAACATCTTGTCGACTGATCGTATCGATTTTCGAACCATGCAGCGTATCAGTCGGTTTGCCCGTTACTGGAATCTGCTTGGGAACTCGGGCAGGTTTGGTGCAACAATGCCGTTGTTGCTTGGCTCCCGTCCCTTTGAGCGATTTCTGCGCTTGAGTGATACCTTGTATGCAAACTGTGGAAGAACGCACCACATCTCACTGCTGAGTTTATTCGAATTGGTACACGCCGCCGCGAGTCAACTCGATGAGTTTGATGCAGATGCCGTGGAGGAGACCCTGTCACGTGATTTCACATCGAGCGGGCTGAAATCACTGCCGGGGTTCATGGGCAAGCCGGGGCGCCACTCCCGCGACAAGTCACCCGTTCAACGGAAAAACACCCGGCAGGTGCGCCACCTCACGGGGTCGGGGAAGAAGCAATGACAGGCAGATCAACGAATACCGGAATCCGGATTTAGTGCGGGTTTCCGGTTCCTCGCGCTTGTTCATCCGGAGGACTTTCTGTATGTTCCGTTAATTGATCTGGGTCGCCTTTCGGCTAGTAATGTTACAAATCAAACCGGGCTTGATATTACGGGAACCATTGCTGCATTTTCTGTTGCTGGGTGCGGCTCTGTTCGTTCTCTACTACGAAGTTGCCGATCCCGAAACGGGAGATGACAACCTGATCGTGGTAAGAGTCGCCGATATCGAAAGACTAAATGCAGGATGGGAGCGACGCTGGGGTCGCCCGGCATTGCCGCACGAGCGGGATGCCCTGGTGACAAGCTTTATCAGGGAGGAGGTGCTGAACAGGGAAGCAATAGCACTTGGGCTGGAGGTGGGTGATGGGATTATCCGTCGCCGGCTGGCCCAGAAAATGGAGTTCCTGTTCTCGGATCTCGCAGACCAGGTGGAGATTACAGAGGAGGATCTGCAATCCTGGCTTGATGAACACCCGGATCGCTTCCGCTCACCAGCAACTGCCACATTTTCTCACGTTTACTTCAGTACGGATCGCCGGGCCGATGGCGCCTGGACAGACGCGGGCCTGCTGCTTGACGAACTTCAGAGCCAGGACGGGACCATCGACCTCGTGTCGCAGGGCGATCCATTTATGTACCAGTACCAGTTTTCCGGGCAGTCCGAGGCCGAGGTGGCGAGGTTGTTCGGACGGCAATTTGCCGGCAGCCTGTTCACGCTGAAGTCGGGGTCATGGACGGGCCCGGTTGAGTCCGGGTTTGGTGTTCACCTGGTACGGGTCGAGGCCCGGACAGACTCCCGGTTGCCGTCGCTCGATGAAGTGCGCGACGACGTTGCCTATGAGCTGAAGTCCCAGCGCCAGAAAGATGCAGATTCGGCATTCTATAAAAATCTGGAACAGCGCTATCGCGTGGAAATCGAAGAGCCGGATATGGACACACAGGATGTTGTGTTGTAGCCATGAAGCGAAAATATTGTTGCCTGCTCCTGCTGATATTTGCCGCTCCCGCAGTAGCGGATGAGATACGGCCCGGTTATCTCCAGGTAACCGAAACCAGTGCGGATGTCTACGCGGTGCTTTGGAAGGTGCCGATGATGGGTAATTCCGGATCCAGGCTGATGCCGATCCTGCCGGAGCATTGCCGCGAAATGACACCTGTCGCGTCCTACCCGGTTCGGGCTTCATTGGTCAGGCGCTGGTCGATCGAGTGCCCGGGCGGATTACACGAGCAATCAATCACCATTACCGGTCTGCGAGAAACCGTCACCGATGTGCTGGCACAGTTCCAGTGGCTGGATGGCAGCACCCAGGTTGCTCGTGCTGGTCCCGGTGACCCGGTCCTGAGAATCGAGGCCGCCGCGTCCGTCTGGTCGATCATTTACACTTATACGGTTCTGGGTATCAAGCATATCCTGGGGGGGGGTCGATCACCTGCTGTTCGTTTTAGCTCTGCTAATTATCGTTCGTGGTATTGGCAGGCTGGTAGCGACGATTACCGCGTTCACGCTGGCGCACAGCGTCACGCTGGCGGCGGCAACCCTTGGCTATGTCAATGTTCCTGGCAAGCCGGTGGAAGCGGTGATTGCGCTGAGCATACTGTTTCTCGCGGTTGAAATTGTACATAGCTGCCGGGGCCGTGTCGGTGCGGCCGAGCAGTATCCGTGGCTCGTTGCATTTACCTTTGGTCTGCTGCATGGCTTTGGTTTTGCCGGCGCCCTGGCCGAGATTGGCCTGCCCCAGCAGGAAATTCCTCTGGCCCTTGTGTTTTTTAATGTTGGTGTCGAACTGGGCCAGCTATTATTTGTTATATCGTTCGTGCTGCTGACTAGCCTGGCGCGACGGTTGGTCACTCCGGCTGGAAACCTGGTTCGCCTGGTCCCGGCCTATATGATTGGCGCTATTGCCGCTTACTGGACCATAGAGCGTGTGGTCAGTTTCTGGACGTGAAGACCGCAGCAGTGGAAACATGGCGTATCTGGCATAATACTATCCGGGCAGTCCGGTCCCGACAGGATTGCAGAACTAAATAGCGAGGGAAGAAGATGAGTCAACCTGCATCGAGAGCAATTGCACTTGTTATCGCCATGCTGGTCGTACCGGCCCTGCAGGCGGCGGATCTGCGGAAGGACGATGCCGCTGAGTTACTTACAATCATGGGCAACCGTAACGTCGTGGTGGCTGCGGTTATCAACGACGTCGGTGGCCTGGGTGGTGGCTCCTTCAGCAGTGATAATGTTGCACTGGTCGTGGGCTATGCAGAGCTAAACGATGAACCGGTGGAAATTCGCACGACCTTCTACTACGACCGTGAGCTCGGCTGGTTCTTCTACGAGGTAGATAAAGAGAATCGACGTATAAGGATCTGGACCACGGACGGTTACCAGGAGATGCGTCCGGAATTACCGTCTGCATCCACTATTCCCCAGTCTCCGCCCGGCTGAGCCATAGGTAATAGTCCGGGCACACAATCACCCCTGGTTTCTGTTTTCCTCCCAATGATCAATGGCTTAGAGCACCAGTTTCGGGCCGAATATTCTGAATAACATGCCGTTTATCGGGAAAATCCTCGGTAAACAGGTCTTCATGCTAGTTTTCAGCATTACGAGTGGCAGCGGAGATTCCACATGGAACATCAGAATTCACAGCAGGCGCGTGAGGACCTGAATTGGTTATCTGAAATTGTAGGATCCAGGGATCTTCCCCCTGCTGAGCTAACGGATGCCGCGCACAGAATTCAGCGTCTGGAGCGAATCATCTTATCTGGTGTAAAGAACGACGGGGTTGCCGCCTGATAATCCCTGGCAATCAGGACCGTATGCCGGCAAGGACAAGCCAGGCTTTCATCTGTATAAAGAGGATCGAAAAAATGGACAGACTTTATGACAAGGTTTATTTCGTAACCGCCGGGTTTTGCCGGCCCGAGGGTGAAATGACCCATCGTATTATTTCACCGCATTTCGCAAGCAAAAAGGAAGCAACCGAGTACCTCGAAAAGATTCCCGACTTGCCGGAAGATATCAAGATCTGGCGATATACCGAAGAGGCACATGCCTGAGGAGGGGAACGCCCGCAGGCCCGTGTGAAGGTCCGCCTGTGTGAATAGATCCTGAGTGAATAAACAATATCATTTCGGACTAATATCAACACACTCCGCACTTACCCACTCCTGTACATCTGCCAGTGTCCTCGCAACCAGGTTGCAGGCATAGGCGGACTTTTTCTTTTGCAGTATCAGCATATTTACCACGGTAGATTTTATTTCGTAGCCATCATCGAGCAATGAGCCCAGCGGCACCGTCGGTGGTCCCTGGCTTGGTGGGGTATCAACGTTTTCCTGTGCTTGTACCTGTGCAATACCAAGACAAGCCACGGATATTATTATTGCACTAAAAAGCGTACGCATTTTGAAATCTCTTTTATTTGTGTCGTTAGCAATAGATTATCATAAGCAGGAGACATGGAGTATCTTTGGTGAGGGCGGAAAATTAGCGGATTGTACGCGAGCCCGGTACCCTGAACAGGGGCGATTTGCTTACTGAAGTTTGTTCGTTCGTGTAGAAACCCCACCAGCAAGTGACAAAAGAAGTGGCGAAACATCCCGGCTCCTCGATAGAAGTTGTCTTCGAACATATCCTGCGTGACGAGCTGCTCGCACTTGGACGCCGGGAGACGCTTGCGGCCGGCGCCACTGACCCGGAAGCGGTTCACCGCATGCGAGTGGGGCTCCGCCGTATGCGTACCATACTGAAGGCATTTCATCCCGTAATTCCCCGCCGGTATTCTCGAAATATTTCGCAAAAGATGCACGATGTGGCAATGAAGCTGGACGATGCCAGGGATATCGATGTTTTTATCGAAGAGCTCCCCGCAGAAACATCGAAAACAAAGGGCGGCGAGGAACTATGGGTTCTGGCGGTTCGGTTTCGCGATACAGCCTATGGGGAGGTCAGACAGCTGGTCGAAGGTATGAACTACCGGCAATTTAAACAGCAACTCAGGGTTTGGCTGGATACGCGGGGATGGCGTGCAGGGATGTCACCGGATGCGCGCAGTGAGTTGCAGGGCGCTGTCGGAGAATTCTCGCAGAAAGTTCTTGAACGACGGCGTGATCGTGTTCTCAAGCGTGGCCGCCATCTCGACCAGCTTGATGATGAAGGTCTGCACAAGCTGAGGATCGCCTGTAAGGACCTCCGCTATACTGCAGAATTTCTCGACCTGGATGGCAGGAATTCCTTGCATCCCCTGATTAATCAACTGAAACAGTTACAGGATGTACTTGGTGTCATGCATGACCTTGTGGTGATGAACCGACTTCAATCCCGCTTGCTGGAGGGTGCCGTATCCAGCCAATTGTTTGATTGTGCGGCAAAACTGGTGGACTACCGTAAACAGGAGCTTGCCACCCTGAGGGGGGAACTGTCGGTTTACTGGGAGTTTTTTAGTGCTTCACGGTTTCCGTGGGAGATGAACCAGGGCCGGTAATGACGTGACCTGGAAAGTGTTAACAGGCCCCGGGTCACTGGCCTTCGGCGGTTTTCCGGATGTCGGCACAGTTTGTACCTTAATCATCGTAACCGATCTTTTGACGAAGCCAGCCTTCCCTGCCGAATACCGGGTTGTCATCCGATGGCCCACGGGTGACCTTTTCCCAAGTGCTGTGGAGGTTTTGGGTCAACACGGAACTGGCCGTGCCAACACGCCTCCTGGCTTCTACTATCATCACATCCAGCGAATCCCGCGCGTGGTCGACGACTTTGCGGGCCTCCCTGGCCCGGTATTTTAGCTGGGCCTGGTAACTCAGGTACCGAATCATCGTGCCGACATAAGCAAGTCTCGCCGGATCCAGGTCATGTTTGCCCGCGGAGGTTATCGACCGGAATTCACTCATCAGGCTGCTGTCTGCTTTCATCTCGCAGTTGAGTTGCTCTTCCTGGTTCGGAATGCGTGCGCACTGGACGTAGCTCTGATCATGTTCAAAACAGGCTGTGTCGATGACATCAATCGGGGGACCCGGATCAAATCCCTTTGGGTATCCGGGACCGCACCACTTTCCATACACCTTCAGTGGCGGTCCATTCTTGTAATACTGCGGGGTGGGAATATAGTCACAATCCGTGCATTCATAGTTGATGGTATAAGCGACATTGTCAGCCATATTGTGTTCCTTGAAGGCGGCGGTGTCTGCGCAATTGTCCTTGTTGCGATAGTGAAAGGCCTTCCTGCTGTCAATGCAGAACTTATGTTTTCCACCCCACTCCACCGCTCCCGAGATGGCGTGCGCATAGATGTAACTATTTCCTGTTTTTATATCCGGGACAACGCATTCACCAGGGTTAACCGAAAACCAGCCCCGGGTACGCCATTCGCTCTTGTCCTGGTAGGCGATCACAGAGCTGACCTGTAACGGGGTCGAGTTGCACAGGATCAGGTCTGTCTCTCCGTACGCTATTCTCGTGGCGAATAACAACGCCATTACGGGAATACACAACGAGCCAGCCCCGGTAAACACCGGGGCTATTAAATCAGGGAACCTCACTTGGTGCACAAACCCGGTCAGGAATCAGAATGGTTGAAATGCCAAGAATAAGTGGATGGGGACCCGGGTACAAGTGCTTCAGCCGGTATGAGCAACAGGCTGCTCGGCAAACCCCTCCGCAAGAAAATCCTTCAGGGATTGCCACGAACGTCGCTCGGCTACCTCGCTGTATTTCAAACCCCTCTCGGGGACATCCGTGCCTGGAGTGGTGAAGGCGTGGCTGGTGGTGCCGTAGATGTGTACTTGCCAGTCTGCTCCTGCACGTGTCAACTCATCACGAATTTCATCAACCTGCTCCGACGGAACCAACGGGTCGGCGTCGCCGTGCATGATGAGTACTCTGGCGCTGATTCTGCGGTCGGTCGTATTTGCCGGCGGTGTGAGATTACCGTGAAAACTGGCTACGGCGAGGACATCGTTACGGGTTCGTGCAATGTCGAGTGCACACAGGCCGCCGAAGCAATATCCAATTACGGCAATTTTAGTCTCGTCCACTTCCGGGAGCGTCTTCGCCAGTTCGACATGTGAATCGAGCCTTGCCTGTAGCTCCGGCCGATCCTGCAGCAGGGGTAGCATCTTTGACAGGCCTTCGTCATGGTCGGTGGTAAAGAAACTGCCCCCATATACATCCATAGCAAGGGCTACATAGCCCATATCTGCGAGCACGCCGGCACGCTCTGCCACAAATTCTCCACGTCCCTGTATGGCATGGGCGATCAGGACAACGGGTCGGGGTGACTTGTCGTCATCATTCCAGGCAAGAAGCGGCCGGTAATCGTTCCCGTCGTGTATGAGCTCAAGTTCCCGCGTTACTACTGTCATATCTGTTATCCCCGGTTCTGTTATCCCCGGTGCATCCTGTTGAAAGTGTACCGGGCTGGCAGGAACATACTATAACAAAAAGGCGTCATGTAGCCGATCAGGTGGTCCGGGCATTACCGCTCACGGTATGACGGCGGCTATCTCCGGGTATACGATTCCGGTTGTCGGAAAACGGGTTAAGGGAGCGATGGTACACCGGAATAATGATTGTTATCCCGGGCAGATGTGGGATAGCATTATGTAGTTAATCGATTCTGCGAGTAGTCACATGCGATCAGTTCTTACTCTAATTATCCTGCTGGTATCTTCCTCTGTTTATGCGCAGGATATCGAGGCGAAAACACTGATACGTAAGGCGATGGATAACTGGCGCGGCATTACATCGCAATCCGATATGACGATGACCATCCACCGTCCAGATTGGGAGAGGACAATGTCGATGCGTTCCTGGAGCCGGGGAGACAAATTGTCACTGGTTCGGGTGACCGAGCCGAAGAAGGATGCCGGGAATGGCACGCTCCTGAATGACAACAACATGTGGACCTATACTCCGAAGATTAATCGTATTATCAAGGTCCCGTCATCCATGATGAGCCAGGGCTGGATGGGAAGCGATTTTTCCAACCGGGATATCAGTAAATCAACTGACATAATTGACGAGTACGAGCACGAGTTGACGGCCACGGGAGAGGACGATGGGCACGTTGTGTACACAATCACATCGATACCGCATGAGGATGCCGCTGTGGTATGGGGCAAGGAGGTGCTGCTTGTGCGCGATGACTACGTGTTGATTAGACAGGAATTCTGGGACCAGGACGATATTCTGGTCAAGACCATGCAGGCCGGGGATATCGTGGAAATGGGCGGAAGGCCCGTCGCCAGGACATTGAGGATGAGCGAGGTGGATACACCTGAAGAGTGGACCGAGATGGTGGTAAACGAGATCGAATTTGATGTCGACCTCCCGGCCAATATCTTCACACTGTCGAACCTGAGAAACCCCCGTTAGGGTACCTCTAGTGCTCCTCAACCTGAAACTCGCCTGGCGCAACCTGTGGCGCCATGCCCGCCGTACATGGTTGACGGCGATGGCGATGATATTTTCCAACGTCCTGCTGGTATTCATGATCTCGCTGCAGCTCGGGCAGTACGACATGATGATCAACAACACCGTGCAGATGTTCTCGGGTCATGTCCAGATTCAGCGGGAGGGGTATTTGGATGCGCCAGGATACATGCCTCGGTGCCGGGTGTGCTGGATCTGGCGGAAGAGATACGGCGCGCGCAACCGGGTAATCGTGTCGCAGCAAGGGCATTGGCCTTCGCGTTGGTGTCCAGCGATGACCGGACCTTGGCGCCGAGATTGTCGGGGTTCAACCGGCCTTCGAGCCGGGCGTCTCTACGCTGCCGGGCCTCGTGAGTGAGGGGCGCTACCTGGAGGATAGCAGTGCCGATGAGATCGTCGTCGGCAGCGTGATGGCAAGGAATCTCAAGGTGACGCTTGGGGATGAGTTGACGCTCCTGGGAAGCGGTAAGGACGGTTCATTCGCTGCCGGTGTGGTCACCGTGGTCGGGATATCGAATTCCGGATCAGTGGATATGGACCGGTCCCTGGCGGTGGTTGGATTGCAATATTTTCAGGATATGTTTGCCATGGAAGGACATGGGAACAGCATCGTCATATCGGTCGGCGATATCGACGAAACCGCCGCTGCACAGTTATCGGCGATGAAGCAGATCGAAACGGTAAACACATCAGATTTCGCCGAATCCGGCGACCCCCTGGTTGCCCTGGATTGGCGGGCCTGAACCCGGGGCTGGAACAGGCAATACAGGCGGACTTTGTCAGCGCGTGGTTCATGTATGGAGTGCTTATCGTGTTGGTCGCGCTGAGTGTTCTGAATACCCAGTTGATGTCGGTTCTTGAAAGAACCAGGGAGTTTGGTGTGATCATGGCGCTCGGAATCAAGCCACGTGGACTTGCTTCACTGGTAGTGCTGGAAACCACATTAATGGCCCTGCTCGGACTCGTTGTCGGCGTCTTGCTCGGGGTCTTGGTGGTTATCTATGTGAATAGTGTGGGGCTGTATTTTCCCGGTATGGAAGAAATGGCGGCAAGATATAATTTGCCCGACCGCATGTACCCGAGTATGAGCGCCGCTGCACTGCTGCTTGGACCGCTCGTGGTTTTCCTGTTCAGTCTGCTTGCATCGGTCTATCCGGCGACGAGGCTGTTCCGTTTAAACCCGATACAGGCCATGAGGTCCACCTGATGGCGCTACCCGTCACCGCGATGACACGTCTCGCCTGGCGGAATCTCTGGCGCAATCATCGTCGCACCACCATCATGTTGATCGCGATCGCCATGGGAGTATGGGCCATGGTATTCATGACTTCCATGTTACGCGGCATGGTCGATGGCATGGTAGAAGATGGGCTGCGCGCCTTGCCGGGGCATGTACAGATCCATCATCCCCTTTACCGTGATGATCCGAATATTGAGAACGGCATGCCCGAACCTTCCGGAGACCTGTTGGCCGCCCTTGATGAGTCGCGGGTTACGGGCTGGAGTGCACGTGTACGTGTGCCGGCGATGATCTCCAGTGAGCGTGACAACCGCGGGGTCATATTACTCGGCGTGGATCCCGGGCAGGAAATCTCCGTGGGTTTTGATCCCGATACCATTGTGGAGGGCCGATTTCTGCAGGGCCCGGATGATACCGGGCTGGTGATCGGGCGCAAGCTCCTCGAAAGACTTGAATCCCGGCTCGGTAAACGCGTTGTCGTCATGAGCCAGGGCCCGGAAAACAATGTGGCTGATAGGGGTTTTCGCGTGGTCGGGGTATACAGAGCGAACCTGGAGGCGCAGGAAATGGGCTTCGTATACGTGGGGAAAAATACGGCACAGGAAATGCTGGGTATCGAGGGCCAGGTGTCAGAGATTGCCGTTGAAGGCGCGGACTCGAGGAATGTAGACCCGCTGTTCCAGCTGGTGAGCAGCGCAGTGACGGGCGACCTGGAAGTGTTGGCCTGGACTCAACTGGATGAGTATCTCAGCCTTATGGTGGGTGTGATGGACGGCTTCGTACTGGTGTTCATGATCGTCATTTTCCTTGCGCTGTCGTTCGGCCTGATCAACACATTGATGATGGCCATCTTTGAGCGTATTCGTGAAATCGGTTTGATGCGGGCCCTCGGTATGCGGCCCTCGGCAATTGTCTACCAGGTTCTGATGGAATCGATGATCCTCCTGGCCCTGGGGCTGCTGATCGGCAATGCAGTAGCCCTGGCTTCACTGCTTCCGTTGCGGGATGGTATCGACTTGTCCATGGTGTCTGAGGGGCTGGAGATGGCCGGGATGGGCAGCACCCTATACCCGGCATTGAATGCATCAGACTTCATGCTGGCGAGCGTTGTCGTCATCCTGCTTGGCCTGGTATCCAGCCTGTTGCCTGCATGGCGTGCATCTCAATACCGTCCCGTTGAGGCAATAGCAAAGACCTGAAGGTAGTAACCATATGACAACGATCGTATGTAAAGAACTATGCAAGTACTTCCAGCAGGGAGATACCGTTATCAAGGGTCTGGACCACGTCTCCCTGGAGGTGGATGAGGGCTCATTTGTCTGCCTGTCGGGTCCCTCCGGATCCGGTAAAACCACGCTGTTAAACGCCATCGGCGGCCTCGACAAGCTCGACAGCGGTGAAATCTACATGGATGGCGAACGTGTCGATCAGCTTGGTGAGGGGGAGCTTGCCGATCTGCGTCTGAACAATATCGGCTTCGTATTCCAGGCTTACAATCTCATCCCCGTGCTTTCCGCCAGGGAAAATGTTGAGTTTGTCATGCAGGTCCAGGGTGTACCGGCACATGAGCGACGGAAAAAAACGGATGCCATACTGAAGGAGGTTGGGCTGGAAGGGTTGGAGGATCGGAGACCGGCGCAGTTGTCCGGTGGGCAGCAACAGCGGGTGGCGGTGGCAAGGGCCATCGTCAGCAAACCCGGGTTGGTGCTGGCGGATGAGCCGACAGCCAACCTCGACACGCGAAGCATGACCAGGTTGATGGAGCAGTTCGTGGAACTGAATCAAAATCACAAGGTGACCTTTATTATCGCGACGCACGATACCCGTGTCATGGAGTATGCCCGCCGCCAGGTCAGGATGCAGGATGGGCGAATTGTCGATGATGAGATACGGGGAACTTAGCCTCTTCGCCGCTTATTGTATTTGCGCAGGCTCGGTGTACGCGGCCGGGAGCGGCAATCCTGATCCCCCCACCGTCGACTGGACCTTCGGCGGGCATGCCAAGTACCGGTTTACACATACGGCCTTTCCGGATAACAGTATCTTCCAGGATTCCCTGGGTGAAAATGCGACCGGGCACAGCACCGAGGTTCGGCTGAAACTGGAGGGCAGCCGGGGGCGATGGGACTTCAATGCCGACTACCAGTTTATCGCCATCTACTCGGATATCCTGGGCTTCTCGCGCGAGTTTCCCGTTCTGCCGGGCTCCCGGGCAAACGTGATCAATGACGATCGGCGCTGGTTCGATCTGACGCACGATATAGAAGACAGCGGTAAGAAATCAGTCTTGCAACGACTGGACCGTCTCTCACTCGGCTATTCAGCGGATAGTGAGGTAGTGCGATTTGGCCGCCAGGCCATCTCCTGGGGTAATGGTATGGTCTTTACACCCATGGATGTATTTAACCCCTTCGATCCGGCGGCCGTGGACAAGGAGTACAAGACCGGGGATGACATGTTGTACGGACAATACCTGTTTGGTAATGGTAGCGACCTCCAGGGCGTGGGTATTGTCCGGCGTAATCCCCTGAACGGACAAACGGAATCGGACCAGTCATCACTGGCCGTCAAGTATCATGGTTTTGCCGGCTTCAACGAATACGATTTACTTGCCGCAAGCCATTATGGAGACAACATACTGGGTATAGGAGGTATCCTCAGTGTCGGTGGGTCAATATGGCGCGGGGACCTGACCTGGACAGATACCGCCAAGGAGTCGGTCGTCTCGGCGGTGGCCAGTATCAGCTACTCGTGGGTGCTCGGTGGGCGCAACTGGAGTGGCGTGCTGGAGTATTACCACAATGGATTTGGCCAGCCTGGCGGTGACTATAGCGGGCAGGACCTCGCCCAAAACCTGGAGTTATTGAAGCGCCTGGAACGCGGTGAACTCTTTACCCTGGGACGCGACTACGTCGTGGCGTCCGCCACCGTCGAAATGACGCCGTTGTTTTTGCTGATTCCCAATGTCTTTGTAAATCTGGGCGATCCATCCGGTCTGCTCCAGGTCATCGGCCAGTATGACTGGAAACAGGACTTGCAGGTGCTCGCAGCGGTTAATATTCCTCTTGGTCCGGATGGGTCAGAGTACGGGGGTATTGACGGGCCACAACCGGGGACATTCCTCTCTACCGATATCGGGATGTTTGCCCAGTTGGCATGGTACTTTTAGCTCTGGCCCGTTTCGGCTTCAATCCATTGGTCGGAACAGGTCAAGCTCGGAATTACTCAACCTGGAGCGTTCTACCAGGAGTGCCAGCAGGTTTCGATAGATAAGATTCCCGACATAGAGGTTCTGCATCAGAAAATCCTCGAAGTCCTGGGAATGAATCCGCAATACCGTGCATGGTGTCGCTGACTTGACGGAAGCTGACGCCGGCAGTTGATCAAGGAATGCATATTCGCCAAAGCATCGACCCTTTCTGAGCATCCCCAGGTGAACATCAGCAAACCGGCTGTGGGACTCCGGGAGGTAGACTTCCACCTGGCCATTCAGGATGAAATAGATAAAGTCGAGGGCTTGCCCCTCCTCCGCCAGGATTTGGTCTTCATCAAATTTGAGTACTTCGCCGGTGTCGTACAGGTCTTTCAGAAGGTCGTCAGATACATTCCTGAGCACAAGATTGTCGGCGAATGATTCGAATAACATGGTCGTGTTCCTCGATTCGCGAAAGAGCATCAGTGCCCGGCATGATAGCATCAATCGTCTTACACTCGTTGCCAGGACACCCGTAAACAGAAGCCTGTATTCCACATTCTGCAATCGAAGTCCCTCATAACCCCGCGTACCCCGATAGGATGTGCCTCCCGTCACATAAAAGTATCAATAAAAGATACTAATAGTCCTCTAATTTGCGCCTAATTTCTATTTAGTTGCTTGTATTGATCCTTTCTCTAATAATCCATCGCGTTCGATTAACGACAACCACACGCGGGGGATTACAAAGGAAATGGAGAACTTTAATTGCAACTCATCACGGGGATACGCGGCAGGACTAGTCGCCCTGATATTTTTGTCCGGCTGTGCTTCGGTGAGCGCCGCAGGAACTGCAAAGGGTGCTCAAACGAGTCGTGCAATCTTGCAAGGACAGTGTCCGTTCGTTGCCGGCCGGTATTACAACTTCCCGGAGATCGCTTCAGCGAGCATATTTTCAAATGCAAGCCATGACAGTGTATCGTGCGCCGACAACGAGTTTTGTACGCTGAGTCGTATATTTGACGAGGAGACCGGATACCACGCGGTCGTGGAACTGGAGCAGCCGGAGCCAGGGACAATTATCTTCAGGCGTGGCCAGGACGTAGTAACCAAAACCATGGCTTCCGGTGATTTTGTATGCGATGGCGGAAGCATCACTTTGTCAGAGTCAGAGCCGGGCGAACAGGATACCGTGCGGCACCTGGCACAAATTTCGCCTGACAAGGATGGCGCCCTGATTGCCAGGGTGGGTGTTTTTACCCCGGGACCGGAATTGGAAATCCGTGGCCCGGCCCCGCTGGTATTCTCGGGAAGCGCCTGGCTGCGGTTTGAAGAGGTGGATGACAGGAATAGAAAAGACTGGAAGGATCCGGTCGCAATCAGGGAGTACCTAGGTTCGACCTATACCGCTGCGTCAGCGCCTACCCTTGGCGCGACCTGGGCCCGACTTTGCGTCGCCGTGAACCGTGATCGTATCGCAACGACAATGCACAAGGCCGAGTATGCTTGGTGGTACCAGGAATCCGTATGGGAGTACAGTGAAACCTGGAGCAATTCATTGCGGCAGGCGCTTCATGCACACGGTATCAGGCCGGACAACACGATGGCATATATGTGGCTTGAACTGGCGGGGAAAGAGCACCAGCGGTTTCTCGGCAACGGAACTTTCACGCTCGATACCCGTATTGCAAAACAAACCCTGGCAGAGTCGATGACGTTGTCTGATATCAATATAGCCGAGCAAATGGCTCGCAACTGGACTCCGGGAGATTGTTCTCATGGCGATGAGCAACAGAAATTGGTAAACCCGGTTGCAGAAAATCAATCCCACCATTCCAGCAAACCCAGTGTCATTATCGGGACATAGGTAATCAATAGTACTGCGATGAACAGGATCACGACGTAAGTAAGGCGCACTACGTATACTTGTTTCGATGCGTAACGCAGCCAGGCGAGCGTATCGTCGACCTCGGGTTTGAACGCGGGATCTCGTGTTGGGTATAGTCGGGTATACTGGTTGAACCCTGCGAGAAATTTTCAAAGCCGTGGAAAACGAAGACAACGTAAGGCTGGCGAACAGGATGGTTTGCCCGGAGTGCGATTTGATCATGAGCACACCGGAGCTGGCTTCCGGTGAGCGGGCGGTCTGTCCGCGATGCGGGTATTTACTGACAACCTGTCGTGCAGACCCCTTTGTCCGGGCATTGTCCTTCGCATTGTCAGGCCTGGTCGTGCTCGCGATTGCGCTCAGTTTTCCGTTTCTTACCATCACTGCCAGTGGCATCGAAAATTCGATGACACTTTTCCAGACCGTGTCCTATCTCGCCGATTACGGTGCCGAGATTATCGCGGCGCTGGTATTTATATTCGTGATACTGGCGCCGGCCCTGGTTTTGATCTTCACCGTTGTACTGACGACACTGTTGAAGGCGGGTTGGTTCCCTGGCTGGATGCTTCCGGTAGCGAGATGGGGATACCATCTGAACGCCTGGTCGATGGTGGAGGTCTTCTCAATTGGTGTGATCGTCAGCCTGGTCAAGATCGCTGCAATGGCCAGGGTTGAGCTTGGCATTTCGTTCTGGGCATATCTTGCCTTCAGTGTTCTGTTTCTGCTGACATTTTCTTCCCTTGACCGGGTGACGGTCTGGTCGGCTATAGGGCGACTGAGGAGTTCAGTATGAAAACCGCAGTGGAACAGGGGATCGCCGTTTGCCACATATGCATGGCGCTGAATAAAGTCGGTCAGAGATTTTGCGACAGGTGTGGCAGTCGGCTGCACGCGCGCATACCCAACAGCGTGCAACGGACAATCGCCTTTCTTATCGCGGCATGCATACTCTATATCCCGGCGAACCTGTTACCGATCATGAGCACGGATCAATTTGGTCGTGCTACGGACAGCACCATACTGGGTGGCGTCATAATCCTGTGGGGCCATGGGTCCTACCCGGTTGCGCTGGTAATACTCATCGCCAGTGTTTTAGTGCCTATTGGAAAGATCCTGTCCGTTGGGGCGCTTTGCTGGGTAGTAACCTATGGTCATGATATGTCACATCGCCAGCTTGCCCTCTTGTACAGAATGACGGAACTCATCGGCAAGTGGTCAATGGTGGATGTGTTCGTTGTCGCCATCCTCGTCGCGTTGATACAAATCACTGGTATCATTGTCATCAGGCCCGGACCTGCGGCACTGGCCTTTGCCGGTGTCGTTATTCTGACCATGATCGCAGCAGAGCAGTTTGATCCGAGGTTAATCTGGGATCATTATGCCGGAAACGGGAAGAATTCAGATAAGAGAGAGCCCGTCAATGAGTGACACGGAAGCGGTAGTAGAAACGGTGGGTCGCCGGCTATCGGCTATTTGGGTCGTTCCACTGGTTGCGTTGGTTGTCGGAATATGGCTGGCAATCAGTGCCTACCTTGGCCAGGGTCCGACGGTAACGATCGCATTCTCCAGCGCCGAAGGTATCCAGCAGGGCAAGACCCGGATACGTGCACGCAGTGTAGAACTCGGAATTGTTACCGATGTGCGGCTGAACGATAAACTTGATGGTGTGATTGTAACGGCCGAATTGCTTCCAGAGGCCGAGAGCCTGCTGCGCGATGACACCCAGTTCTGGGTCGTCCGGCCCACGGTAAGGGGCGCAAATATCTCGGGTCTTGGGACCTTGCTGTCGGGTGCATACATGGAGATTTCTCATGGAGTCGGGCCGATTTCTGACAAGCGGGAATTTGTTGGCCTGGATAGTATTCCCGAAGCGCCGGCCGGAACACCGGGTATTCGCCTGGCCATGGTCAGTGATTCAAGCGGGGCGGTTGGTCAGGGCAGCCCCATCCTGTTCCAGGGGCTGCAGGCAGGCGTTGTCGAGTCTCGTGAACTCGATATTGACACCCAGAAATTGAGGTACTCGCTGTTTATTGATGCGCCATATGATCAGCTGATTACGAGTAATACGCGGTTCTGGAATACCAGCGGTATTTCTGCCGAGCTTGGCGTGGATGGGTTCAAGTTTAGTGTTGGCTCTTTGTTGTCGGCACTTGTGGGAGGGATCTCGTTTGATCTGCCCGAAAAATCGGCACCGGGAGACCCTGTGACGGAGGGTACGGTCTTTCGACTGTATCCAAACGAGGCCGCCGTTCACGTCGATCCGTACAGGTATTACGTAGAATATGTGGTGTTTTTTGGACAGTCGTTGCGAGGGCTACGCCCCGGTTCAGACGTGATTTATCGGGGGCTCACGATAGGAAACTTCCAAAGGATTATGATCCAGGAGATGGAGCAGAATGTTGAGTCTGTTAGTAGCGGCGCACCCTGGCCGGTCCTGATCCGCGTCGAGCCTGGAAGAATGGAGCTTGGAGACAGTGAAGAGGGGGTTGAGTTTGCCCGGGAAATCATAGAGGTCGCGGTATCAAATGGCCTGCGTGCGACCGTTGGGACCGGCAGCCTGCTTACCGGCAGCCTGTATATTGGACTGGAATTTTATGATGATATAGAAGAGGCTGGGTTGGGCAGTTTTAAGGGATATCCAACGATCCCGAGTATTCGGGGCGGAGGCCTCGGTCGTATCCAGGCACAGGTAAGTACTCTGCTTGAGAAACTCAATGCCCTGCCTCTCGAGAACACCCTGGTGAGCGCCGAGCAGGCCATCACTGAGCTTCAGGGAACGCTTGCAGCTGCACGCGTGTTGCTGGAGCGAGACCAGATGCAGCAATTACCCGCAGATCTTCATCAGACCCTCGTACAGGTCAACGATGCACTCACAGGATTTTCGTCGGATTCGGCATTTCAGGAAGAGCTTGTCCGGACACTTGTCGAGCTGAAGGAAGTTCTGCAAGGCGCCAGGGGCGTGACTGACCAGTTGAAGGACAATCCAAATTCGCTGGTTTTTCCTGTCAGTAAAGCTGAAGATCCGGAACCAAGGGCCCCGCGACAATGAGAACTTTCATCTTTAGTTCAATCCTGGTTTGCCTGTTGTGCAGCGGTTGTAGCAACAAGCCGGCGCCGTCGAGTGAATACCTTTTGAGACCTCACCAGGCAGATACGGATATCGCCGGCGCATCGACTTCAATCGTGCTGGGTAATGTCGGGGTGCCTCCCTATCTCGATCAGCGAGGCATCATACTGGAAACCGCACCAAACGAGATCAATGCGGCCCGGAATCATCGCTGGGCAGAGCCATTGACGTATTCCGTGCAGCGATACCTGCAAGTGGCTATTGGCCAGGCCGCAAATCTCGATATTGGAGGACAGCTCACGCCGACGGCAAAGATTGAACGGCAGATCAATGTGCTGATACACCAATTCCATGCCTCGGTATCGGGCGATGTGCGCCTGGTCGCAGAGTGGCGAATCCTCAATCGCCCCACCGGGGAGGTGCTGGCGCATAAGGACTTCTCTGCATCTGAAACCCTGGACGCCGACGGTTATCCTGCCGTGGTGCGCGCCCACGAAGAACTGCTGAACAGGCTGGCGGCCGCCATTGCGGCGGAGCTATAGAATTCGTCCAATAACGTGAGTCCGGATATTTCTGATCTCGCAAAGGGCGGCAGAACCCGGGATATCGGCCTGGCCACGCTCACCGGCCTGGTCGTGGCGAATATGATTGGCGCGGGTGTATTTACCACATCCGGTTTTGCCATGGGCGACCTCGGCTCACCGGTGTATGTGCTCGCTGCGTGGTTGGTGGGTGGTTTCGTCGCCTTCCTTGGTGCGCTCAGCTATGGTGTGTTGGCCCGGTTACTTCCGCTGTCCGGTGGGGAATACCTGTTTCTGAGCCGCGGAGTTCATCCGCTGGCGGGTTTTATAGCAGGTTGGGTATCCCTGCTGGCCGGGTTTACCGGGGCGATTGCCTACGCAGCGATCACGTTCGAGGCCTATCTCGCACCCCTGCTTGGCGCAGCGGTCCTGCCCGCCAAACTGCTCGCAACGATCGTTATCCTGACTGCCGCAGTTATGCACGGGATCAAGGTTCGGGGCGGCGCGTTGATTCAGAACATAGCCGTCACAGCAAAGCTGGGTTTGCTTTGTGGTTTCATCCTGTTTGCCTTTTTCTGGTCGTCGCC